>Ga0268261_10002907_pt1 | contig 12435 bp, 9 predicted proteins | sample TergutNc150P1_FD_190353 | JGI IMG/M metagenome (GOLD analysis project Ga0268261, IMG submission 190353) | Nasutitermes corniger P1 segment gut microbial community from laboratory colony in Florida, USA - Nc150 P1 (SPAdes) (version 2) | ecosystem: Host-associated > Arthropoda: Insects > Digestive... | reverse complement strand
CTACCGACTTTGCTGCGTCGTTGTGTGTGATCTAGAAACATCAAGAATAGGCGCTACATATATATATATATATATATATATGTGACATTAGTAGCTTAAGGGTTAATGGACCTAGCGAGCCCGGCCGTCTCAGGGACGTCTGTGTATGCCAATGGGTTAACGCCCCAATGATACTGGCGGACTGAGGCAAATTATACAATATACAGTCAGCATAATCGGACCTTAGGGCAGGATTGGAACCCTGAAACTCGCACAAACAAAGCAGGATAGCTTGTTTCATGGTAAGGTACATTCACCACTAACTCAATCATAGAAGGCTGAGGAAAACCACAGAACTTGCAGCCAGGCTACGCGATATGCGAACCGCATAATTGCAGGACACAGACTTCGAGCAAGCCAAAACAATATCGCAGGACAAGCAGCTATGCAACAGCCAGCTGTAAATATATTACTGTAGGTGTCACTGCGGTGAAGAACCATGCCTTCGGAAAATTATGTTTTCTGATGTTACACCAAGGTTTCGGAGGCACCGCCTGCCACCATTTCAGGGCATTGTGTTACCCTAAAAATGGAGGCAGTTTCTTTGTTCAGCGCCTGCGCACTGTATAAAGGTTTTCCCAAATATTCCAGTATATTTCCAACAAGATGAAACGTTACACAGTTTATTTTATCTGGAAACTGCTGTACATGTTTCGGGTGGTACCACCACCCATCATCAGGAGCGCAAACAACTGTATCTACAGCATCTGGTATTAGTCACACCGTTATTGCTATCTGCCACTATCGTGGAAGAGACGGAACTGGTTTGAGTGTGCTGTGGGCGGCGTACGCCACCCACAGCACACTCAAACCGGTTCCAACTGATAGCGGTAGATAGCAATAACGGTGTGACAAATACCAGATGCTGTAGATACAGTTGCTTGCGCTACTGACGATGGGTGATGGTACCACCCGAAACATGTAGAGCAGTTTCCAGATAAAATAAACTGTATAACATTGCATCTTGTTGGATATATATTAGAATATTCTTATGATCCACGGACCCATGAACGTTAAATTTTCCCAAATGCTGATATTTGCACAAAAATACGTACACACATTATGAAAGTAACGGTTAATTGCCATATTTAATCGTGCAATTGTTGTTAAGTCTGAACAGCAATCACACTGTGTCAGATGTGCTGTCGACAGGGGGTGACAAATGCTAAAGATAATCCGTATAAATAACGTGTTTGTAATTCTGTACAGTTCACATTTATTGCACTGTGTGGCACTGGCTATAAAAATGCAGCAGTGGCAGTATGGCGCATTGAAACACGGCTTCCACACTAAACCGACATATCGCCCGTTTTAATATCATCACATAGACTTAATATTTATTAAAACATTACAACTGTACAACAGACAGCGTCAGCTGGCACCAGGTTCTTCGCAACACGTATTAAACACGATGCAGCCCATCCAACAAAACATGTCTCCCTACGCCTATGCCCTAACACGCACTTTTCTTACAGCATGCAAACAATTCTTACAGAAAACATATTCTTCTCTGACTGCCCTAAATATGGAAGCAGCAAGTTCGTTCAAAGCATCTGGAACAAATAGCAAATTAATATAGCGTCAGGTACCAGAAGAATGCAATCGTAACGATACTCAGTACAAACACCTCAAATCACACACAGACCACAACCTAATATTTAATACCGAACCCTTTTAACACCACTATATGTACCACCAGTTAAACATTCAGCAATTCCACGTTCTGCCCACACAGTGTATTTATGTAGTTTGTGTGGATCTCAGAACAAACAGCGATTATTTCACTATACAACATTAACTGACTGTGTTTATAACCAAGACACAGTGTGTTTACTGCGCAGTATTCCTACGAAATTAGTCTCTAGATATTATCCTAGCTAATATTTTTAAATGTTAATCACTGCTGTCCACAGTACATTAAGTAATAATTTTACAATCCCGGGTGGCGAATAAAAATCTTTCCTAGCTCAGATGCTGTAAAGCTCGTTGAGAACGCGCCACCAACATGCCAGTCCTGCCACATTTGCTACTGTAATCTGCCGGCAGATGCGAAATACATAAGCAACATAAGGGGGTTCGTTTGGGCTCCTAAGTGACTGCTGTGTGCCAAGGCCTACTACACTGACTGAACCAAACAAGGAAATTCGTACAGACCTAAACAGAAGAAGCCCAAAGTAAACAGCACTTTCATATTTTGATATTTTCTTTGAAAGTGTGTCTGTAAGCCGACCCCCCATTATCTGCCGACGCTAAATCTCATGCCTCCTCCCATCGCCACATCCGTGACGCCCTGACGTATGACCGCGAGAGCAGCAGGGGGCTGGAGAAGAGACTCTGGAGGATTTCCGGTCTTGTTCGAGCACAGGATTATACCTTCTGACACCATCGCACCCCCTTGCGAGGGCCCTCGGCACCACAAGCGATCCTCAGACTACGCTGTATAAATGTATACATAAGGGAGACAGAAAAACATAGACAGAAGATAAGTGACATGTATTTTTAGACCAGGGGAGAGAAGAACTTTTAGGAAAAATCATGACTATGTCAGCTTGTATTGTTCAAAAGTGCGCGTTTCAGTGTTTTATTTCGAAAGTTTAGTTAGATCCTCTATCGCCGTGCCTATGTTAACACCACGAAACAATAGCTTTCGTTACGAAGCTATAGATCTGCAGCTACAGGACCTACACAGACTCTTAATATTCAAATAAGGTAAAAGTAAATGTAGAGCTAACCCTGTGCAGGCCACACAAAGGACAGACAGAGCTTCACTTGTTATCTTAAGCAGTTCAACTTCACATTCTGGCCTCTTCCGCTTCGGGGAACGGGTTTCGGGACGCAGTTAATAAACGCTGGGGGGTTCCAGAGTCGGTATGGGCGTTTTGGAAGACAGCAATGACTTCTCCTTCTGCCGGGAAACTAACCCGGGTCGCGAAGTCCACAGTCCAGTCACTATACCGACTGAGCTTTCACTCATACACGTGTATATCCAGCACACGTACCACAAGTAAACTGGCGCCGTAACAGCAAATGGCTCATCAGAGTGCGATGGGCTACAAATTGTACAGGTAATTATTATAATAAATGGATGGTTGAATGACGTTAAATAATAATAATAATAATAATAATAATAATAATAATAATAATAATAATATAATGGAAAAGTAATCGTACCATATATTGTGACACCACAATAGCTGTAACCATACACACCTCAGGGACAAGGTTTGTTTCAGCTATATAATTATGAACACCCTGTGTAAAGTGATAACACGTAATAATAATAATAATAATAATAATAATAATAATAATATAAAACAATTTATTCATGACAAGCTCAGAGATCGTCCGCTATTCAAAAAACGTCTGGTATTGTACATAACTCGAAGGTTCGTAACCGCGTTCACAACAGCACGACAGTGGCCTCCATCTTCAGCCCAACTCATCCAGTCCACACGCTCCCAAAGTACTTCTGTAATATCAATTTTAATATTATCCTCTCACCTGTACTTAGTTCTTTTAAGCTGACTCTTTCCTTCGTGTTGCCCCGCCTACACGTGTATATATTTACCTTCTCTTCAATACGTGCTACATGCCCCGCCCGTCTCATCCTCCTCGATTTTGATCACCCGAATATTTGGTGATGACTGCAGATCATGAGGTTCCTCTAGTCTCCTCTCACACCTACCTTCCTCAGCACCCGACCTTCAACACCCCAACCTCTGTTCGTCCCATAACCTAAGACACCCACACCCGCAACACACAACCAGCCAATCTGTACTGCCAGATGACGCCGTGACATGGCTCCAGAGACTCCTCGTCGGGCCTCTCATCGCGGATGCCTGGACTCAGCTCCACGCCACTCCCTTTATTATTGCACACTTTAGTATTCAACTAGCGGGGGTACCCGGCGTTGCCCGGGATGAGAAATTGCAAAAGCAGATATTTGAAATCGCATGAAGGAACAAAGGTTGGATAGGTTAGACGCTATTTGTATAATTGCAATTCCTTAGTCACTTGCTTCCCGTTTGATGAGGTTCCGAATTGTAGACACATGGATCCCGTTCACGTCCCAGCGTATCGTACGCATTACCGACAGTGCAACACACTTGGAGTAGGAACGCACAACTGTCGTCTACAAGGACGTGATTTCCTGTAGGTCACAGAAGCAGGAACTACAATAAGGGATATAACGCTGTGGCGGATGGCCCCGTCGCCCGATTGAACGTAATATCCGTGACGTGACGCGAACACCTGCAGGAATAAGGAATACGACGCTGTGGCGGATGACTCTGTCATCTGCTACAACGTCATTTCCGCGACGTTAGAGAAACTCCCGCTAGAATCACGGATATAAGGCTGCCGCGGACGACTCCGCCGTCTGCGACAACGTCATGTCGGTGGCGTTACGCGAACAGCAGCTGGAATCACGGATATAAGGGTAACGCGGAAAACGGTCGCGCCGCCAGCCATCTTGTGCCCATGATTCTGCAGTGACCCCCCCCCCCAAAAAAGGCCCAAGGGGTCGAAGAGGTCGAGAATTTCGGGTCCATACATACCCTACGATCTCTTCAAGACCAAGGGGGAGACGTGTGCAAAGTTTGCTTCAGATCGGTTCAGAAATGTGAATTTGTATAAGCTCCATACAAACAAACAAACATTCATCTTTATACAGAATGGGGCATAAAAATCTCCCACATTTCGAGGATGCACTGTGCGGGCTGTAGTGGGGGTAGAGAGGTGGGGTAGGTCTCATTCGGTAGGTTACGCTCTACCGTTTTCAGTACTCATCATGCGTTGGACCGGTGAACATCGGGGCTTTGTTGTTGAAGCGTATTATGAAAACAGCCGTTCTGTGATAGCGACGCAGAGAGCGTTCCGTACACGCTTCGTGCTCGGTCAAAATGCATCTGTACCAGATCGGAAAACGATTTTGCTATGGATTTCTAACCTTCGGGCAACTAGATCCACACTGAAAAGAAAATCACCTGGCAGACCTAGGACCGTTAGAACGCCAGAAAATGTGGAAGCAGTAAGAGCATCCATTCAGCAATCGCCAAAGCGTTCCGCTCGTAAGCATGCCATGGCACTGGGTATATCAAGTCGAAGTTTGAGGAGGATTCTGCATACCGATTTAAAACTGCATCCTTACAAAATAATGTTGGCTCAAGAATTAATTGAGAGAGATCAGGCCAACCGCAGAGCCATAAGTGCGGAAATTCTTGAACAGGTTCCCACTGCAGCTGTTCTTCTGAGTAGCGATGAGGCTCACTTCCATACCAGTGGAGCCGTAAACAAGCAGAATTTTCGCTACTGGGCTGAACGTAACCCCCGTGATGTTTAAAACTCATTAAGAAACTGTTTTTTATGTACTCTTCAGAAATATATTCAATTTTTTTCTAGATAGCTTCTTTTATTTTTTACACCTCTTCAAAACGTGGGAGAACTTTATGCCCCACCCTGTATATAAGATTGCACCAATATTTTTAAAGGTACCTAGAAAGGACACGAAATATAAATAAATTATGGTTTTATATTTCCTGTCATCGTAATTTCTCTCCAGTAAAAAGTCCACTCAATAAAAAATACACAACGGACACGACAGAACAAACGCACACTGACAGCAACATATCACTGCAGTTCTGACAGTTCCTGACAGCCGTCCACAAGCTCCACACAAAATCAGCTAACATCCTTACTACCTTCAGACCCACTTCAATCTATTCGTCCCATCTATGTCGTAGTCTACCAATCGGCTGCTTTCGTCCGTACTAACGATAGTCTTCGTGTGGTTTTCTCACTTCTTTGTTCAGTCTACCTGTCCCGCCCAACACATTCTCCTTGTTTTACAACCAAAACTGAACCTCAAGACAACTAACTCCCCACGAGACCCAACAAAAAGTTATTTGTCCAGTATCCTGTTCCTCCTGTCTCCTGAGCCAGTAGAAAGCTCAACACCCTCGACAGTGAACACAGTAAAAACTTTAACATTCAGTACTATCCAGAAACAAAGGCTGTCGCACTGCAGCGCCACGATACAACTGTCCACTGCCTGCTGCATCGCCACTTGCAGTTCTTTATCTCACGCAGATAACACGGACGTGCCTCTACGCTCAAATAGACACGACTCCGCTTGACCCGCCACGTACAGCACATTGTGTCCTTATCGCAGCAGAAGAACGACGATAAAATGCGGAAGGGACGGGTGGTGTGTTCTCTTTTACAATCTTCGTCGCCAACTGAATGCACGACACTAAAATTCAAGCACAAATTTAGATTGGTTATGTAATTTAAGGGCACTCTGGCAACATAACTACATTCTTCCACAGAGGACGTCATGAATGTCTCCAAGTACAGGGGTGAAATGAAAAGCAAGCTGCTAAATTTGGCAAACTGTATATCGACATACAAGTGCTGTTATGTCATCCTGGCTACCAATCCGTACAAAATTCTGATTTTTATCTAAATTATATCAAAAATACAAAAGTAACCTACACAAAATCACAACATATTCTCCTTCCAGTGCGTAAACTGACGGCCAAATAGGGATGTCCCATAGGCATAACAGGCGGCTACAGCCGTCAACAGTACATCAGTGAGTACAGATGGCTTAACAAATGGCGTACACAACAGATATATTTACCTGTAGCATGATAGGAAAAAATAAAATTGTTACTTAGTATAGTGGAAACCAACCGGGCCCCCCCCCCCCCCCCAAACCAGAACACAGTGCATTTTAAAATTAATTTTATCATTAAGCCGAACTTTATGCAAATGTTTTTCTCGGGCTGCTCGACCCCGAAAAAGGACGCACCAACATTCTTCGAAACGCCGATGACAATTAACCCAATAACACAACGTCACATTGCAGAAGAAATGAATTTCTAAGGCTGACATCACTTTGGAACAGTAACTTTCATCTCTCTGTCACAACAGCCGTCCAGATCGCTTCCTTTCTGTCCCGAAATCAGTTTGCCTCTCTGCTGACAATTAATGAAAGTGTATAGACATTGTTCATTGAGCACAGTCAGTTCAATTTGTTGAGTGGAATGAGTTTTTGTAACTGAAATGTAAAACAAACACAAGCTGAATGAGATTTGAAGTTGTCACAATGGTGACTGCGAGGGTGCGTGTCTTGCTACAGGTGAGACACTGCAATACGGCGGAAGGTAACGGCTGTTCACTGTCTTCAGGACAGACTGTGGAGACAGTGCGTGCCTACGGACAGTTGGCACTCTTGTGCCACAGCCACGCGGTTCTGCAGTCTACAAAACACTGATATAATTACAACACAACAGGGCAGTAAGCTAGAAGTTGGAGGATGTTTCTGGAATGACACTGAAAACCGCAACAATCTATTTAGCTCAAAGTCTCTACGCCATACTCACAACGCAGCGACAGTCTATTGCATTCCAAGCCGGTCCAGTAATCTGCAATGTGTTTCACCATGAGCAGTCCACAACAGGTGAAATTAAAGACAGGGAAACAATTTTTTTCTGGCCTCGAAGGTATCTTCAGCGTAACGTAAGTGTACCGTGAGTGTATCCGTAGGAACATACATGACATAAACGCCCGGCAGGCGAAATCCTAAGACCTGCAGTGATCCACCCCAGTCACAAATTCTCTCTCTCTCCAACCACTGTAAGGCTGTACATACATGAAGTTCCAAATAACACGAAACGCAATAATTGTACATCGCACAAACATATCCATTTGATGTACAACTGTCAAATTACGTCACATTTAGGAACAGAATGCTGCATTACGAGGTTGCACAATATGTCGCTCTTCAGCACAACAGGTCCGTACGTATAAGAACAAAGGAAAAGCCTCTATCTACTTGTGCGCGAACAAAACTTGCCCAAGTAACAACAACATACATCTTCTGCTATTTCATTTTCCCAGGTGTGTACATGTGGAAGAGGACCCGTCGTTCCACGAGGCAGTACATCCATTGAAACGACTTGAAACTGCTTTCACCGAGAACCATTATTACCTCCACATGATTGCTTTTCAGAATGAGGGTATGGGAGGCAGAAGATCCATAAAGCAAACCAATACCAGCCTTGTCTCAGCAACGAACTTGCAGACAGTTCTTGGTATGAGCAATATCTCCTTCTGGCACGTGGGTGGGCTAACGATTACCGATCGCAGTCGTTAAGGCCAACAACAAGCTGTTAGAACTCTTTTAAATATGGGGCCATAGTGCTGGGCCTTCCAAGTTTTGTTGCAAAACTCTGCGATAATTGCTGTAAAGATACTGTCGAAAGCTCCGATCAGACTGCATTAGACAGACCATATACGTGGGAAGGAATGTAAAGCACTGGCGAACGATTCAAAACAAGGAAAAACTGAAGTACTTATAAACGCTGTCCCAGTGTCCGTCGCCCGGACACACCTGGGTTCACAACTGCAATCAGCGCTGACAGCAGCAGGCAACTAGCCGCCGGAGTATTGGCAAGCCTCAACAGGGCAATAGGTTAGTCTTATTGCACAGGAACATCTCTGTCCACATGGCAATTAAACATCTGGTTATAAAATCTGGATTTTTAAGTTACCTACAGCTGATACGAACACAATTACCACTCCCACATCAGTATGGCAATGCACCCACATAGAAGGCATAAAAAGATATACTTCGCTGGTTCCATCTGTAAAGACGCTGATTCACGTACGGAGAAAATGCAGAGTCGTACCAACTACCGAAGCATTTATTAATCTTAAGTCGGAGCAGAACTGGAAGGATGGTCGAAAAAGGAAAAGCATAAAAAACCGTCTATGCAGTTCAAAAAATCTACTGCTTCCATATTCAGGTTTTGTAGTGCAAAAGTAATCCTTTAAATCCCAGCGATTACTGTATGAACCGCCTGTTTCAAGTTTAAGGAAGGAGGCTATACGTTCTGCCCACACAGTGTATTTATGTGCTTTGTGTGGATCTGAGAACAAACAGCGATTACTTCCCTATACGACATTAACTGACTGGTTTTTATAACCGAGACGGAGGGTGTTTACTGCGCGGTACGGACTGGATGTTTATATATAATTGACGTTAACCTTACAGTGCCAGTTCTTTCACATAGCAATCCGTGTCTATTCCTTGTCGTCTCGGTGCACAGCAGTGACACAACGCCCATGTAGACCAGCTGATTACTTCCATGAATATGTAACTCACTGCAGTCTAAGCACACCAAACATTCTTCCAGTATTACAGTGGCCATAACTTGCATATGTATGCCGCTCAAAGCTGACTGCAAGTTCGCTGTTTCTCGGGTCAGAAAACTACGTTCTTGCAACCGCTTAGACCCTGTGGCCATGCTATGATATAAGGAAACAGTTCTGGAGGTACGAATGTAAATGACAGGGTTTGAGAAAAGGTGGTGAGAACAACGTGATATTTTGACCTAACGAGACGACAGACACAAATAAAAACTGAAAAATGAGGAGTTTTATAATACTTAGTTTCCACCAAATATCATTAAACAAGCAACCAACCGACTAACAAACAAACTAAATAACTTCTTGATGAAAAGGTGCTTTTTACAACACACTAAACTTGCAGATAGCTAAACAGTCATTACAATTTTACAGAACCCAAGCTCATTACCGTGTTCACAACAGCCCGTCACTTGTCCCTATCCTGAAGCACGCTATCCCTTCCTAGTGCTGGACTCCTATTTCTGTAATACCAATTTCAATATTATCCTGCCATCTACGGCTACGTCTTCCAAACTGTCTCTTTGTTCTAAGTTTCCCCGCCAGCACTTGGTATATATTTCTATTCGTGAAATACTATGATAATGAGTAAATCGAAAAGGAAGACATGGGCGGGACATTTAGCATGCAGTGAAGAGATAGGTAAAGATAAAGTGCACCCTTGTACAGGCACTGAGGCTCTGTACAGGCCGTACGGCCTATAGGGGGAGTAGAGGGATAGCTCTACTCTTTCATGACTACGGCACTAGAAGAGGGTGAAGGATCAGCGTCACGCCCCGACCGCTCTTTACCCCCGGGAAAGACCTGGTACCCATTGTACAGCAGACTGGATGGGACCCAGGGCCGGTCTGGACAGTTGCAGAAAATCTCACCTCACCGGGATTCGATCCCCGGACCGTCCAGCCCGTAGCCAGTCGCTATGCCGACTACGGTACCCGGCCCACAGTGAAGAGACAGAGAGTGCAGAAAATTTTGGCCGGAAGAACCGAGTACAATATCATTTGGAAGACACGATGATGATGATGATGATGATGAAAGAAACCGTGAAAAAAAGAAGTGGGACGTGGAGGACAGGATTCGTCTGGCAGAGAACAAGGAAAAAGGGTGCACTAGAGTGAAGAGGGTAATTAGAACACAGGTAATACAAAATGCGGGGAACTGTTTGGTTAGCAGAGTGAATGCGGCCAGTCAAGAGGAACTGACTGATGTGCTCGCTTAGCTGGACCGAAGTATGACCAGTCTTGCAACAGTTCGGCGGTGCGACGTATTGTGACGCACAGCTTCTTACAGCATCACTGGGCTGCGGAAGATCTGAACAGAAAATTCAAAGCAACGTACGTCCTAACAAGCACCGCCATGTCCTAGTGTCACACACTCAGTTCTCCTACAGTTTTCCTCTCTCCCTCTCTATTTGTTCAACCCTTCCTCCATGTTTCCACGCTACGACTGTCTCGCTCTTGGTGTCCTGAAAGGATCCATGTAGAAGTTTTCGCTGTTTGGTCCACTCACCTGTCCGGTACTTGTAAGTGCATCTGTGGCTAACGGGCCTCACGACAACCATCAGAGAAACAAACAAAAATGTTAAAAACACAATGATATTGTGAACTATGCAAGAAGGAACTGAGTGCAACGATGAGACAGCAGGGTGGCAGATGAAACACGCTGAGTCGGAAGAATTCTTTTGTGAGAAGCGAATATATAATCTGCAGTGACTGCGTCGGTGGCTGGGTGTGCGCCGACGTTTCGGAGAACCGTAGTGCTTTCATCTTCAGGGTTAACAAGCCGAAAACAAGTCCATATATATATATATATATATATATATATGTATGTATGTATGTATGTATGTATGTATTGTAGCAGAAACAAACATTAAAACAAACACGTTTAAATGGGAATACAAGTACCTGAACATAGGATAAAACACACAAACACACAATCCTAACGAAGGACAAATATTTTACTAGCTTACTGTATTGTACCATTAAACTAAGCAGTTACATTAAACAAACATATTTACGTAAAGTTAAGCAGCCCTAACTCCCGTTTAAAAACATACGAACTACCTGTTCGTTGAAAAGCTTGGTCGAGACAGGTGAGAATGAAATGACTGGAACATCACTGCTACATGCACATTACATAGTGAGGTGGTGATTGGATCGAATGTAAAGCGTGCAAACTTAACGGCACTCCACTGTAAGAATACACACACACACACACACACACACACACACACACACACACACACACACACACACACATGACGTCATGAATATAGTCCTTTCCTGTCAAGTAAGGAAAGTAACAAACGACACGGAAACTCCAGAAGCGCCGGTACCTGCACACATCAGCACAGTTAGGTTACACAAGAAGTATGTAACTGGCTGTCCCTAGTGGCTGATTTAACACAGGCATTCAGTGCTAAAGATCGATTAAGACCGGATAATGTGGGGACTGTATCAACAGGGAGGGAGGTCAGTACAAGTGTGTGTGGTCGTCAGCAGAGCAGGGACGCTCTTCCGGCTGCCCACCGGCTAAGCGTAGGACGTTTATCACAAGAGAGCTAGCTACCTAGAGGCAGCAGCCAACTATTTGTCACAGGAACATTATATTAAACGTCGGACGGACATACAGATGGGCGCGGAGACTTGCTGCGCATTAATCATATCCTCCAACCGCTACTTTGTAGGCTATCCTGGGAAGTGTATGGCCAGGCAATCACCAAATGTCCACATGCTTCCGAGAAAGGGTGGCCAAACCCCATGGGTGAACTAAACGGCCAACTAGGGCTCTCAGTTAACCTTTCAATGACGGTGAATTACAGTTATTGTCCAGGACACAGAGCTTTATTAATTTACAGTACGTTTAAATGTGTTCATGACCGTACGGTACACCGAGGCCGACAGTGTCAAAAATTAGAGGTCCGTGCGCTGCACTGAGACGTGCAGACAAGGGCTAACTGCGGTGTCAAATTCCAGCCGGTAGAAAAAACTTTAACAAATTGAACTTGTTTTAATTCCACGAGGATCGCCAATTTGTAATAACAATATGTCTCGTACCTGAACCAACTTCAGGCACGGCTCGCCTAAGGTGCCAACTCGTCCCTGTTTTACAGCTACTCAGATCCTTTCCACAGAGCCACAATACTGACAGAACAGTCTCTTTCTCCTTTGCCCCCCCCCCCCCCCC
>Ga0268261_10002906_pt1 | contig 12435 bp, 6 predicted proteins | sample TergutNc150P1_FD_190353 | JGI IMG/M metagenome (GOLD analysis project Ga0268261, IMG submission 190353) | Nasutitermes corniger P1 segment gut microbial community from laboratory colony in Florida, USA - Nc150 P1 (SPAdes) (version 2) | ecosystem: Host-associated > Arthropoda: Insects > Digestive... | reverse complement strand
TACACACACACACACACACACACACACACACACACACACACACACACACATATATATATATATATATATATATATATATATATATACACACACACACAGTGGATTTATTTTTGTTTGTATGCAATAGTGCAAGAACTGTCAGAGTGCATTTGCCAGTCAGATGTACCTTATGGCTGTAATCATCTGGGTTATAGTACAGTTTTGTAGGTTTTTGGAGGAACCTCCTCCTTAGGCTTCTACCCTGAAGATAGAGGCAGCAGATTTCTCTTGAATACCTATAACCACCTACAAACCTATTCGATAATCTGACCCAGCAGTCCACAGTCTTCATGATTACACCTCAGATCACATCCAAGTATGTGCCGTTTGCTTTGCAGATCAGTTTGTTTTCTGGGCTGTTGTTGTGGGCAGAGTTCGTGGAAATTATAAATAAATAATGTAACTTGTCATGCGTAAAACTACCATCTGTCAGCCATTTGTGAGCAGATTAGCTGTGTCTGTGACTCCATAAAAAGGTGTTTGGTTTGTTGGTTCATGCACTGCTTGCATGGTTTGCATTTCCTGCAAGAGCGTGGCAGTTAGAAGGGCACTTGTTACTGACTCATCAGTGTCAGGAGCTCTTTTGCCACTTCAGTGGTTGGAAGTCTATACAAAACTAGAACTGACAGTGAACACACAGTAACACTTGCAAGGTGATGTGTGTGCTGGGTGGTTGACATACAATTTACTGCAGCTTGGTAAAGGAAAATTAGTAGTTAACCCATCTAGCAGACTGATTCGTGTTCAGAGCACACTTTGTCGAATTGTGACGATGATGACAGTGACAATGACAGTGATGACAACATCACTGGAGGAAGTAGACACAACGATTGCCGAAGCTGTGTAATATCAGAGAACAGTTACATGTTAGATAGTTCCTCATATTCTCAGTAAGATTGCTAGCAGTAGAGCTTATGCTAGTGACATTTGGGACAGATTTATTGAACTTGCTAAAAATATATTTACAAATTCAAGTAGAAAATACACTTTTTCATTTAGGGAGGGGGAGCACTTTACATATTCATTAAGATATTGTTTATTAGAGAGTTATATGAGTTGCAAAGGAATGATATCTCATTCTATCGAGTTCTGTTGTAATGCATTTAAGACAAACAGAGAAGGCAGGGAAGTTGGGATGCTTTCTGGAATAGAAATTGTGAGCTCTGTGATACCAGCATTTTTTTTTAAATAGTTTCACCTTGTACAAGAATTTGGGACAAACATTTTGAAGAAGTTTGTCTGTTGGAATGTGATGCTTTGCAGTTTGGTGAACAGTTTCCAACGTTTTGAAGGCACTACAAACCTTTCCAACATTAAGAACTGCTTGCCCAGTGCACATTATCACATCTCAGAACACTTGATTATTCAGTGGCACTTCTGTGAGAACATAAAATCTTGCTACTTGTGTTTTACTTTCAGCATCTGCTAAACATCTTGTTTTTGTGCTACTAGGGATAGGTACATTGTTCCACTTTATTTACTTGTTTAAAATATTTGATGATGATGTATGTCAGTTATGTGTCAGTCATTCTCAGAGTTATGTGTCCTGATTTCTTGGTCAGCAGAGTAACTTTGTCATAGAATACAATTATTTTCAGATTGTGCCCGTGAAGACTATAAAAGATGAGTTTCCTTTCCATCGTTTTTTTGATGATGCACCAAAACCATTGTTTAAATGTCAGAGTTATGAAGAAGACATGGAAGTTGCTGAAGGTTGCTTTAGGTAAGTTACAAATATTTCTCTGTGGCTTCTTTTGTTTGAATTGCAAGGTTTCAATAAAATCGTGTACTTTTTCTTCCAAACCCTTGAAGTTCAGAACTTGGCCACATGCTTTAATCAGTTGGTGAATGTTCTGATGTACTTACCAGTGTCTACACAGGGGAAAAGCTGTGACCTTGGCTGTGCTGGTTAAGGGGAAGTCAGATTGTTAGCTCTGTATGAGCAGTAACTATTGTATTCCAGTGAGACATATATTAGGCTGAAGTGGAGTCATGTTAAAACTCTGTCTTTGGAAATCATAGTGACTTATGTGTTTGATGGGTTCTGTATGTTTTCTTGACAAGGTTATGTTAGAAACAGTGTTGCATCACGGAGCGGGATTCGAACTCAGGTTAAGATTTGGGCGATGCTCGACTGCGTACTCCAATAAACAGTTTGTTCGTGGAATGTAGAGTTTATTAAGAGTAGAGTGGAAACAAATTGACTACGAAGAGGACTCGGGCAGTCAGTAACCAAAGCCCAGACTGAAGCCGGAAAGCATCCGCACTCGAAGACTGGTCGTAACAGAATGAAAAACTTAACCTCTTACCTCGCTTGCTTTCCTCAGCCTCAACTGAGGGTGGTGGCTGCTGATTACTGTTCAGAGTCCATTTCCTCCCGAACCTTGTGCCGCGCGTGAGGTTGTCTCAGCATGACAGCGAGTCGCAAAGTGGACTTTGACGCGGGCACAGTTCAGGTTACAGAGTGAATGTTCTACATGATACATATGCATGTAACCCACAAGACAGAATACGTAGTACAGTCATTGTACAGTAAAAATACAAAATATATCAAGTACCCAAGACAATTAATAAAGTAAAATAATTCAAGTAAACATAATCACAACATGATATTGGTTTCCTATACAACAAAACATGACACTTAAGACACAGTAACTATTTCATATGCAACACCTCCCCCCTATGGAGAAGTCATTTTACATCTCAAATGACTTGGGTTGGGTGTCGTTAAAAATAAGATTTGGCTACTCGAGGTTGCAGGGACCTTTTAGGCGGCTGGGGCGCAGCATCTGTTGAATGTAAACTGTCGTTACTATTGTGAATATTAATGTTAACGGTGCTACCCTTGCTGCCATGTCCAGCTGTGTAGGACACATCGGTGATAGCGTCGGGTACCTCCCGTTTACAAAACCAGATGGCTGCCCGCTGTCGCATGTAGTTGTACAACTTATACAGCAAATAAATGACAATAACACTCAGTACAAAAAACAAAACAGAGTGTGTATCATGATAGGCTACATGACTATTTCACCATTCCTGCTCCTTCACATCTTCTAACAATTCTGATACTCTTTTGCTAGCTTATTTTAAATCATCCAGGTGTGACACAGTCTTATGGTAGGTCAGGTCCATGGATAATTTGCTAAGGTTAATCTGCATGCCAAGTTCTTCACTACAGTCATATAGGAGTGTAACTTGGGTCAAGAAGTCTCCGTTTACACGTGCACTGGTATTGCCTACTTCAGAAAGGCTATATAGTATGGCTGCTGTGCCATAACCCTTACAACCAGCACGTATTTGTAGCTTGCCCACTCCTCTAACTACTGGATTTCCATTTTGGCACAATAAAGTTATAACATCAGAGCGGGGAGCGAAGTAAATCCACGTGTTATGTGTGAGTTGAGTGCACACGGTGCGCGAAAGTCGCACCAACCTAGTGTCGCACACTGCGGGGAGGGTCCCCATCTTCTGTAGCATCAGCACGGCACACAATTCCCCTGTGGCTGTTGATAACAGTGTGCGTTGCCTTGTGCACATGTATTGGCCAACTTCTAATACTTTACACTGAGCTAGCTCACTTTCTCTCATGGTAAAATAGTATTGTTTAGCACAGTCCATGCAAAGTATAGATTCTCCTACATCAACGTACAGAAAACTGTTTTGGTTCATGGGCACAGGTATGGGAATCATCCTCAAAACACTAAATGTTCTTTTGTGCACTAGGGGCGCAGATATCACATAACCCAAGCGTTCCTTATAAATGTACACATGTACGTTACAGAGTTGGTACAAGGCGTGTATGTAGTCCTTACCTAAAGGGAAAGGAAGGGTAGTGTCAGGGGGAAATGAGGGGCTGCTATTCCTCAGGGCTTCTAGCAGCAGGGTGGGTGGCGCCACACGTGGTGGTAGAGTTCCTTTCTGCGCGTCGGCAATGCTGTCTACCAAGATATCAAGCGCCCGCTGAATGGCGTGTGAAGCGTCCAACGCCTTAGCAATGTGGTTTTCTAGCGTGATTTTAAGTGACAACAGGTGAGTGGCGGTTTCTACCTGTGCGTCCAAAGTGTTTACATAAGCCTGCAGTTGTCCTAAACCTTCTCTCTTTTTCCTTTCGTTATAGTCCACGTCTGTCAAAGTCTCATTAAAGGTACCTAGCGTTGACTTAACCACTATTAACTGTTGCTTTACCAGTTCCGTTAGTGTAGCGGAACCCTGCTCGAAATGATCTATTTGATCGTGACAGTATTGCGCATTGTCATCGTCCATAGTTCTGAACAGCGCCTTACTAATTTTTCCCACAAAATTAAATAACCCTCTTTTATTTCTTTTATAGTCTTCCCCGTCTTTGACAATGTCAGACAGCAGTCTCTGCATGTTTCTAATCTGCTGCAGCCTACGGTGTATGGTGTCGCCAAAGTGGCTACAGGCAGTCCAGTTTTGAACAGTCAGTCTCGCACACGTTCCGTCTATATAATTGGCATACCATTCAAGGTCAGTAGTTTCGCTAGTTGTTATCTGCAGAGAGACGTACATTATTATGGTCCACGCGGTGGTCGATAAAGTGGCTTGACCTACATCCTCGAAGTAAACTCCAGGTGACTCTTGGTAAGGGGTCAGTTCATATCCTGGATCTCCCACTGCCGTCTTAAGAAATGTCCAAAGAACTAGCGTGACGAGTTCACTCTTCATCTGTAATAGTACAGAACGCGTCACTTACTACCTCTCCTTGTTTAATAGAATGGTCTTAAACGGTTAGTGTGTACCTTCGTTGGTTTGTGGCCCTTGGCTATAGTAACATTTACTTTATCCACCTCGGTTACGGTGTAGGGCCCTATCCATTGCGCGCTCAGTTTGCGCGACCTGCCACGGCGTACTGTTTCATCGAAAAGTAACACCTTGTCTACAAAAGTCCTAGCCACGGTTTCAGCGTCCTGCTGGGTGATAGGCATGGCTACCACACTTACGAAGGTCGTCTTGGAAGGTCAAGATGTACTTATTACCCTCCTGTGTAACTGGTAGCGGGCCTTCTACGTCGAGGTAACACTTCTCAAAGGGTCGCTCAGCAGTTGTCGTCACCTCCACAGGTGCCTTGTGCCTTGGGGTTAGGATCTTGTTCACCTGGCAGCTTTTACACTGTTCAATGTATTCCTCGATCTCGCGCCTCATGTTAGGCCAGGTATAGTGTGCCCTAATTGCGTGGTAGGTTTTATTCATCCCCCTATGCCCCCCCACTGGAGAGTCATGAAATTCTTGTAAAATTGCCCTCCGTTTACTCTTGTCGGGTACACCTGTCTGATCCTTTACCTTGCTAACGCTACCTATCCTACTCAGGGCGTCGGCGTTGACATGTTGGGCTCCACTTCTGTGCACAATCTCGTAATCGTACTCCGCTAATTGAATCCTCCAACGCATCAGTCGCGACCCCGGGTCCTTTAGTTCATGATCCAAACCAGAGGTTTGTGATTGCTGACAACTTTAAACCTTCGTCCATACAGGTAAGGCCTAAAATACTTGGTAGCCCACACCACGGCGAGTAACTCCTTTTCGCTAGTGGTGTAGTTGGTTTCTGCACTATTTAAACTTCTGCTCGCATATGCCACAGGCAAATCTTTCCCAACTGGTCCCTGTGACAGCACAGCACCCAATCCACGGTTGCTAGCATCAGTTGTCAAGATAAATTCGTTCGCGAAATCAGGGTATTGCAGAATGGGGCAGCTAATCAATTTAGATTTCAGGTGTTGAAAGGCATTCTCTTGCGCCTCCATCCACTCAAAGTTAGCATACCGTTTCAGTAATTTGTACAGGGGGGACGCGATCGTACTACAGTTAGGAATGAAGCGTCTGTAATAGCTAATCATTCCACAAAAAGTTTTTATTTGCTTCGGGTTAGTCGGCATGGGAAACTGTTCTATCGCCACTACCTTTTGGGGATCAGGTCTCACTCCTCTCTCCGTTATTTGATGACCCAAATAGTTAACTTCCTTGCGCAAAAACTCGCATTTACTGGGTTGCAAATTTAACTTGTGCGTTCGAAGTCTCTCCAGTACTTCCCTCACCCTAGTATTGTGGTCTGCCAAAGATTTAGCGTAAATAACAATGTCATCAAGGTACACAAAGCAACGGGTGCCCGTAAGCCCACTTAGTACTGAGTTCATCAATTTTTGGAAAGTAGCTGGGGCCGTCTTTAAACCAAAGGGAAGTCTTTGGTATTCCCAATGACCCTGCTTGGTGCTGAACGCAGTCTTAGGTCCCTCCCCCTGCGCTAACTCAATCTGGTGATAGCCCATCACCATGTCGAGGCACGTGAAATAGTTAGATTGACCCATTTGGTCCAGTATTTCGGTAATGTCCGGTAAGGGGTAGGCATCCCCAATAGTTTTTTCGTTCAGCCTACGGAAGTCTACTACCATGCGCCATTTTCGTTCCCCATCCGGGCCCGCCTTTTTGGGCACAACCAAAAGAGGACTGTTCCATGGAGAATTGCTTTTTACAATAATGACGTCCTCAAGCAACTGTTTTACTTGACGGTCTACTTCCTCCTTCTGACTCTCAGGCAGTTGATAGGGTCTTGTATTTATCGGGGCAACTCCAGGCTCCAGCGTTATAGTATATTTAACTGTGTTTGTGGAACTTAACCTGTCCCCGGGTAGGTAAAACACGTCCTGATAGTCAAAACACATTTCGAGGAGAGACATTTTCTCCTCGTTGAGGTGGTCAGTTCTCAGTAGCTCTACCACTCTCTCTGTCCTACGACTGTGGTTGCCTTCGTCCTTGCCCTGATCAGTGAGGCCCATCCTCTCGACCTCCCTACTATCATTCTCTCCCAGTTCTATCACTTGTACTTCACGACTAGGCATTTCTACCTCCTCCTCCCTGGTGTTAAGAACACTAGTAATTACGTGGCCCTTGTCTACCCTGACAACTCTCTGCCAAATATACCTCTGCAAGCACTTCTGCTCTTTCTATTAGGCCCTCCTTCACAGGTGACCCCTCAGTCACTGGCAGTTTCACTATCACTTTGGTCCTGGCAGGTAGGGTTAGCTTATTCACGCTCTTGCCTGGGGAGTTTTCGGCCTTCCAACCCCGATGGCGGTCCCAACTTCCTATGTACAGTAGTACCATTATCCTGAAAAGTTAGCAATCTCTCCTTACAACAGATGTGAGCCTGCATTGTCTTAAAAAATCACGACCCAGTATTCCATCGCCTCTTAGGTCTATTTGGCGGCTCACCAACTGAAAACTGTAGGGAATTTCTAGTCCCTCCGCTTGTATTCGGGTTTCAATGCTACCGTGGGTCTCCAGCATCGACCCATCAACACCCTTCACTCATACTCGGTCCTTGGGTTCGAACTCAGTGGTTTCTAGCAACTTTTGACCCTTCACCAAGCTAATGTCGGCTCCGCTATCCACCAGGAAGTATAGCTCCCCTTGCTCACGTTTAGATCTAGTGTAATGTAGTCACACAGTTCCTTATTTAGGCAGCCTACTGAGGCGACGGTCGGGCGGCTGCTCTCCGTCTGTCTTGGCTCGCTTCCCAATGTCTTGCGGTTGTCTCTCGGCTACGTGGCAGCCTCTTACAATTTCTCGCTAAGTGCCCTTTCTCACCGCATCGAAAACAGGTAACGTGACTCAGCATTCCGGCCCCGCTAGCCACGACCGGATTTACCCTAGCTTCTCCTTTACCACGTAAGTAGCACTTGTTGCTGGGGTGGCCTAGTTTGCCGCAATTACTACATCTCTAAGCCGGAGCTCCTAGGCGATATCGGTCAAGCTTTGAAGGTATCGCACTCTCTTCTACTAATGCTGTTTCCGCTATTTCGTCAAAGTTTTGGAAGTTTCCACTCCTCACTATAGTCTGAATTCTGTCAGATGCTAATCCCTGGACGAAACAAATATTTCGTAACCGATCTGATAGGTCTAGTATGCCTTCCCGGACCCCATCGCTGCAGTTTAATAATGCAGCTTCCCGAAACTGGGATCCTAGCGTTTGAACTCTTTGAATCCATTCTGTTATCCATTCGTCCTTGTCCTGTCTGGCCTTGAATAGCTGACTAGCGTGATAGTCTAGCGTCCGCTTCTCTATATAGGAATTTTGCAAGAACTCCTTAAGCTCGGTCCAGTTATCTAAATTTCTATGAATGATGGCAGTCCTGGGTTCGCCACTAATGCGTGTCAAAACAAACTTATACAATATTCCCTCTTGCTTCGGGTTTATCACTGTGAACGCGGTGTCCACATTCCCAATAAATGCTAAAACCTCTCGTTTGTCCCCCTTAAAAGGCGGAACTAGTTTCAGGGCTTCACCCACGGAAATATAATCTCCATTCGCTTGGTAGTCACCACTACTCGTCGCGCTTCGGAAACTCATACTGGGATGAGCCATAGTAAGGATAATTTGACCTTGACCGTTTCGGTGTACCAACGTCTGTTCTCGGGGTTCCGCACGCCTCGACCCCCCAGTCTGCTTCTGGTCTGGTCACGTCAAGTTGATCTCCCCGTGCGCCGCTTGGTTCCCCTTCCTACGTCTCGGTGTAGGCAGACTCGGCTCGTTGTTGCCTCTCGCAGCTCCAGTGATGGCTCCCTGTTGTTCTCTGGCGATGCAGACTCCCTTTCACTCTTCCTTGTAGTCTCACGCTCCTCCTGTCTTAACTCCACACCTGACACCAATGTTGCATCCCGGAGGGGACGTATCGTGGATATTGTCCCCGGGGTAGGAGCGGGATTCGAACTCAGGTTAAGACTTGGGCGATGCTCGACTGCGTACTCCAATAAACAGCTTGTTCGTGGAATGTAGAGTTTATTAAGAGTAGAGTGGAAACAAATTGACTACGAAGAGGACTCGGGCAGTCAGTAACCAAAGCCCAGACTGAAGCCGGAAAGCGTCCGCACTCGAAGACTGGTCGTAACAGAATGAAAAACTTAACCTCTTACCTCGCTTGCTTTCCTCAGCCTCAACTGAGGGTGGTGGCTGCTGATTACTGTTCAGAGTCCATTTTCTCCTGAACCTTGTGCCACGCGTGAGGTTGTCTCAGCATGACAGCGAGTCGCAAAGTTCAGGTTACAGAGTGAATGTTCTACATGATACATATGCATGTAACCCACAAGACAGAATATGTAGTACAGTCATTGTTCAGTAAAAATACAAAATATATCAAGTATCCAAGACAATAAAGTAAAATAATTCAAGTAAACATAATCACAACATGATATTGGTTTCCTATACAACAAAACATGACACTTAAGACACAGTAACTATTTCATATGCAACAACAGATTTCTGCCATTGCCCTCAAGGTCAAATCTGTTTTCATCAGTAAGTGATAGTAGTTGTTCTATGCATATTTTATCACTGATTGCATGCTTATTAGGTGGAATTGACTGTATTCCAATTGCACCAGTTCACATACATATCAATTATATTATCTTTGTTGTGTATAATATTGCAAAGTGATTCTTCTCTGTAAGTGTGAAGCCACAGGTAACTATCCAGTAGAACTGTATGCAGATAAAAGGTTCTGTGAGCTGAAGTTGTGTTTCAGTCACATTCATGTATCTATATATAACACTGGTCAGCATCAGTTTCCTCCCTGTTATAATTTTGATAGATTTTCATTGGGAACAGATTTACAAACTAGAATGTGTGAATAAAATGATTATATCACCTTCTGGTTAGATGAGACCAGTTGATACCTCAGTTGAATGGTCAAAAGCTGATATTTGTGGCTTTGCCAAAGTTTTATTATGTTGGTCGTTTATTTTTACTTAAGTCACTTAAATCCCTGGAATGATAATGTCTCAAACTGTATCTCAAACTGAAAAGCTTTCTTCTAGTTGTTCCAACCGAATTTTTTTTTCACAGTGAAAAAACAAAGGCTCAGCTACTTGGATCACAGTTTAAGAAGTGAAAACTTCTTGAACTGGGTGTATTAGTATCACTTTACAGGAAGAGGCAGTCAGACATAGCAACATGTTACTCAATGGACAGTGATCTAGTGTACTGCGAAGAGATTCGAGAATTAATGGAAGAATTGCAACTTGAACACACGTCTCAAAGAATGGAGGCTTTTCATTGATTCCTCTAAGGTCAGTTGGGAGGCAGTGTTACTCCACAATAGAAATAAGTTCCTTTCTCTCTAACTGGCTCATGCAGTTCATGCAAGAGAAAAGTATGAGAACCTTCAGGTTTTGCTGCAAAAAATACTTCCTGAAGAACATTGGTGGATTACAGTGCACTGAACTAAAAGTAACAACAAACGCTGACTGGACTGCATGGTGGATACACAGGGACGGCCAAGTGAGGTACTGCCACTACAGAATAACAAAGTATCCACCTTGATCAGAAACAACAGCAGGTCAGAAGAACATGGCACATCATGCTTTAGGGGATAAGGCAAAAATCTGTTTATCTCCACTGCATGTCAGCCTGGTTTCATTAAAGTATCTGTGAAGTTAGTGGATAAATACAGCAAAGGGATTGGCTCTATAAGGCAAACATTTTCCAAAATAAGTGAGGCCAAGATGATAGATTGAATCCGCAAATTAAACAACTATTCGAAGACCAAGACTTTAGTGCAAAATTAAATTCTACTGAAAGAAGAGCCTGGAAGGCATTTGAAAGCATCTACAGAAACTTTCTAGGCAATGAAAATGTGAAAAATTACAGTGAAATTGTGCAGGAGCTAATTTCACCATACAGTGCTATTGTTATTGAAACTTAATTTTCTGTATTCCCATTTGGATTTTTTTTATCCCCCTGAAAACATGGGGGCCATCTCTGATGAACATGGCAAAAGGTTCCATCAGGATATTTCCCAAATTGAAAGGCGGTATAATGTAAAATATTGGCTGACTGCTGCTGGAGTCTTAAAAGGGAGTCACCATCTGGTGAATATAAGAGGCAAAAGAAGACAAAGTGAGTGTATAATGAATTTTTTTTATAGGTAGGGTGCTGTGTATGGGGACATCGTTCATTATCTGACAGTATACACTGTATATTGCAATTAAAAACCATTATATTACTTTTTTTATTACAAATGTAGTTTTTGAATTTAATCTCTTCCCTTACCATTGGTGGGTGATCAGGCAATTTGGGTGTCATATTTGGATTCAGCAATGTCAAAACTGTGAGAATCACCCTGAATTTTAACAGGGAGCAGAAGATTTTTTTTGCTGACCAGTGTAATTGATAACGTCACATGTAGGGAGTCACATATAGGTCAGGCAGCTGATGCTGTACTGATTGGACCAGGGCACACTTGTGATGAAACCTTGTAGGATTCATTGTATACTGCGCACAAACTTGCATTATTGCATTTTTTAATTGATTTAATTACTTTCAACTTGGACAGTAGTTCAAGCCGGTTGTGCGTTGCATTGTAATACTGAGTATGACACTTAGGCTGTGGCTTTGACAATCTGGGCTTCGATCCCTGGCAGGGATAGGAGATTATTTTCTTCTTCTGTTTGCTAAAATCGGTTCTGGGTCCCACTCAGTCTCCATTTTAATGGGCACTGCGTGCTCTTTCCATTTAGATTAAGTGGCCAATGCATGAAGCTGGTGACTTTCCACTGTATACTGCAGAGGTCAAGAATGAGTGGATCTATACCTCTGCTGTTGCTGTATGCCTGTATGGCCTGTACAGTGACAGTTATACTGTAATTTTTCAACTGAAGCCCAACACATGTTGAGCAATACAGTCTGTTTATTATAACTGTTAGTTAATTTGTAAGGAAGATGCTGATCTGCTTGTTACAGAATATGTATTTTAAAGACTGACTGAATTCAAGTACTCCTTAAAATGGCTGCACATCGATATGGTTGCAGTATGGTGTCAGGAATTGTCTTAATTTTATGAGGGTGAGTCAGTTGAACCCTTGGAGTATAAAAACATTATTGTTTTTATCCTACTATGTTTATGCATTGTAGAAAGTAAGATCTCGCTTCTTACAAATATATTCACAATTCCTGTTTTTCTTTATACATGCAACTTTTGATTAATTAAAGATAAAAGATGAATAAATAAAACTTAAAATTTTTAGAGTGTAGCAGATGTCAGTGATAGCTCTGGGTAGTTGAGTTTTTGTATGATGCATTGTTCCACAGAGTTCTGACTACTGTGTGGTGTGTTCCTGTAACAGTCTGTAGAGATGTTAGAAAGTGTTATGATTGACTCGATAACTTGTTGTCACGTGGCACTTACATATTTGGTGCTGTAGAATAGTGACAAGGTCTTACGTCACTTGAGCAATGTGTGTCCTGTCCATATTGTGGCTTAACACCTTGCCGTCGGGCCACGCAGAAATGCGTGATTAGTGTTCCATGCGTTGTTGACGGGTCACGCATTTCTGCGTTTTTGTACGCGACGTCCTGCACATGCGTTTGTCACTTGGTCTGGCTCA
>Ga0268261_10002905_pt1 | contig 12439 bp, 6 predicted proteins | sample TergutNc150P1_FD_190353 | JGI IMG/M metagenome (GOLD analysis project Ga0268261, IMG submission 190353) | Nasutitermes corniger P1 segment gut microbial community from laboratory colony in Florida, USA - Nc150 P1 (SPAdes) (version 2) | ecosystem: Host-associated > Arthropoda: Insects > Digestive... | reverse complement strand
GTCTCTGCGACGAGCTGATCACTCGTCCAGAGGAGTCCTACCGACTGTGCTGCGTCGTTGTGTGTGATCTAGAAACATCAAGAATGGGTGCTCCATATATATATGACATTAGTCGCCTAAGGGTTAATGATTTAACCCTTATCCTGCTAACGTGGAGAAAATGGTGAGCTCCTAATAATGCCAGCAAATATCAGATGGGATTTAATTCGGGATTTAAAGGGTTAATAAATGTTATTGTAATTTTGTGCAGATAGTCAAAGAAAGGATAAATGTATGGCTGGCTTAACCATCTTAGCCGCTCTGTGCGCATCTGCAACCGTTCAAGCCAACTTGAGATCTGCAAAGTTTTCTGTGAGGTCTTTATTTCGGCATTTTGCCAGTCTTGCACAAGACCCGCCAAGTTTCCATGTAGCGCAGCACTTCCTTGAATCTTTCTTCAGTTGATATCGTGTCAAGTGACGTGCCGAAAACTTCGGTTCCAAATTTCTTCTCTAGTACCATGTTTAGCTCATAGAAAGCTTTATAGCGAAAGTTACCTATCACGAGACATATTTTACATGTATATATATATATATATATATATATATATATATATATATTAAAACTTAGGTTTTACTACAAGATCATTAGCATGTTCCGTAGTTGCTGAAATAACAATGAGTACACAACAGTAATTGCCTATTTAATCTCAGACATTTCTCTGTTGATACACATGCTTATTCAGTTGAAACAACTCTTTTTCTTTCATAATTTTTGCCCATTGCAACAATATCTCTCATCACTCCACACTAAATAAATATGAAAAAAAAAAAAACACACAAACAAAAAAACACTAAAAGTCATGCGTTGAAGTATGTCCCTAGTTAAAAACTTTTATTGAAGGGCAATATTGCCCCTATCGGCTTCGGTGGTCTAGAGGTAGCGTGCTGGCCTTTGGTACCCAAGTTCGCGGGTTCAAACCCGGCCGAAGCCGTCGGATTTTTAAGGGCGAAAAAAACCTCAGCACGCCTTCCTTTGGAGGGGAAGTAAAGCCGTCGGTCCCATGTCGCAGATTTGCGGCATGTAAGAGGTCTCTAGAAATACGTGGAAGTCGAATTCTAGACGAATTTTGTCGGAACATTTCTCGCCCACGAAGAGTTCCACCTTCCGCTGCTAGGGTTCTCTCGCGTCGTTGGACAACAATACCCCAGTAATGTAAACAATTTGGATCCCAATCGTACACCAAAAACCAGTTAAGGATCTGTTCTTATAAAGAGGCCTGATGATGGCTCCTCGTAGCTGAAACATGTTGCGTTGATGGTATGTGTGTATGTATTTTAACAATAAGGTGATGTGTTAGACTGAATGTCGCATTTATAAGTCCAGATACACATCGGGATGACTAACGTTAAGTTAAGAAAGAAAGATGATCTACCTCTGTTCCACACATATTCCTTCATGGCGTGGACAGGGAAAGCTTCGCCTTTTTTACATTTTGCGCATATTTACAGCCATAAAGAAAGTAAGGGACCCTGCACGTAGGATATTGACGCAAAAGAGCATGTAGAAACAGCTTTGAGTAACGGGATAATATAATATACTTAAAAAAACACGATGAAGTAGACAAATAATGAACACTGTATAACACGTTGTAAAGCATACTTTGTTCTGTAATTAAGGTCCCACAGGTCTACCCTAAAGTAATATTTTATCTTATGAAAATAATTTTGTATACAAACGCAAGAAACCCAATTTACACGACATACAATCAACAAATTAAGTTCCTAAATCGTCTACAAATAATAAAATACGTAAAAAGAAATTAACCGATTTCTAAATCCGTCTGTAACCTCTTTGATACTGGAAGAAATGTTAATAACTTTATTAAAAACTGTTCACCAATAAATTCTTAAGATTTGTTTTTACGCAAAGATTTGCTGTCATATAAGTACATTCTAAATATAATTAGCATTTTAGTGTACACATGTAGGTCTATATTACTTATAATGTTATATGTGACAATTATTTTTGTATATAAATCAATGTAAAATAAGTCGGGACTTATTAGGCCTTCTTACAGTCACGACACGCGCCAAAACCCTTCTTCATATCCGTCCGCCTGTCGGTCTATACGGCCGTCTGTCCGTCAGTTCATCCACATGTATAAGCGCGCGACTCCTAGTGTATGGATTTCAGTTAAATTTTATATTGGGGACATTCATGAAAATCTTTCCAAGAAAGCCAAATGCGGTTGAAATCGGTCGAAATTAGCAGACTTTTTATGTGAAGACCTAAAACACTTTTATTGTTGTCGGCGAAATTAAATCGCCATAAAAGCGCTCTCTTCGAGTGAAATCGTATGAAGCTCATAGAATAGCAGAGGAAGTAAAAATATTACGCGAACTCTCCACAATACTATGTTATACGTACGTTGTGTATTTCGTTAAAAATGCACTGCAACACGAGCTCTCCAGTAAAGGCATAAGGACCTAAATATATAGGAATTTAAAATATAATAAAGGAGGATATTTACAAGTTGTTTCGTGGTGATTTAATTTCAAATTAAATTACAAATTTATACATGGTGATGGACGAAATTGCAGTTCTGTGTGTTTTTATGTTTACCTTTATAGACAATAAAAAAACAAAGAATTTCGGACGGAATGGTAGTGAGGATTTCCCGATTTACTCTACCCTTAATTTCTTTGTATGTGTGTATATGCAATTTTTACCTCAGAATTAGCTGCGCACAGTAAGTAGGCTATAGGCGATGGGTAATAAGGAAGAATAAAACCTGCCTAAGATGTCTTTATCAAAAACATTCAGAAACTTTATCTTGTGAAACATGCCTACAATTACAAAGTACTTTTCACAAAAAGTCCATTTTTTTGGCATGGAAAGGAGGTCAAGTTAGACATGAAAAATAAATAATTTTCACAACCACATGATTTAAACATGGTGCAGAATTCTCTATGAGGAAACTAAAAGTTGATTAGTCTATTTATTTCAAAGATTTCCGCACTTGTCCAGCCCGGCCCTGGGGCCTACCCAGCCTCCTATACAATGTGTGCCGGGATTAAAGCGGCCGGGGCGTGGCGTTGACCACCCACCCCCATCTAGCGCTGAGATTAAAGAAAGAGTAGAGCTATGGCTCTGCTCCCCCTATGGGCCTTCGTGGCCTGTTCTAGGGTGAACTTTACCTTTTTATTTATTTGAAAGAACTTGTATGTTTCTGAGAATTCTGTCTGAATTTGTAAGAAAGTGGACATTGGTGCGCAGGAAAATTGTCGTAAGTCACAGAATTATTTACGTATACATGCCCCCCACCAAATTTTCGTAAAACCCCTTCAGAGTGAAGCATAATCCGAAATACGAGTTAAAATTAGATGGTCTTATGTGAAGTAATGAAACGAATCTGAAAAAGAAGCTGAAATTTCAAGGTTAGGTTGGGTGCTTGGATGTTCTTTCGTTTCCGGTTTCGGCCCTTCATGAAAACCTGATCAACTGTAGGAAGTAATGTAAGCTCGCAGATATCCCGCCAAAAACACGTGTCCGTCACTTTCCACTGGTCGCCATTCGTTACGTGTTCACTTTGTAACAAGCCTAGAGTCAAATTTATGTACAATAATCAGAGAGAATACATCAGAAGGTTCTATCTCGCCTGGAAGTAAATTGTCCTCGCAAGACTATACTGCATTACAGCTCAGTGTGTTTTAAAATGGAAAAATCGGTTAGAAGTCATGAAGGTCTGTCAGATATCCCGCTGCAAAACCACAATCAAGGTCAAAGTCATACTCCTGAGTAACCAGTACTAGTATATACCATGAATCAGAGTTGGTATAGACTGAGCCAGCAGCGTTTAAAAATACTTATCAGTGCCGGAGATATTTTTAACTTGGCACGTGAGTTTGCCAGCGTACGCTGGTGTATTGTCTCGAAGTGTTGGAGACAATGATTGCGTCGTGCCTGCTGAAGAAAATATATATTTTTTTATCTCTCAGCCTTTCACACTGGCCAAAATGATATGGTTCCTTCGGCCTAGTGATACTTCATCAGACTGAACATAAGGTGCATATTCCTCCTGTAATGTGTTCGACAGGCAATACGATTGCTTCCTTCGAAGGAAGGGTTGCCTTCATACAGCATGTACCTCTGATCCATGGCATTCGTGTAGCATGCAGCATGTCTGAGCGCAATGGCAGATGACATGTGACAAAATGATATACTGTGATGAAGACGCATGTTGGTTTTATTTCCCACGTGTAGTGCCACGCAATGTAGGAAGGGGAGGGTGAAGCGAAGAAGAAAAGGAAATGGAAGAAATTTCGCTCGAAGATGGAGGTGTGGAACAAAATAGATTAGATACTGGTGTTGTGCTGAATCCAAATAACGTGAGCCGACAGCAAGATAGTAATATACATCATAAGGCGAAGAGGACAAACCGTTTTATCGGAGTGGCCATGAGCGTGCTGAGTCATTTGATGTTTGTGTTGTTTACAATATACGTTGCATATATTTGTTTTGAAGACTACAGTTTGTTTTCATGGCATCCAATATGTATGACTGTTGGGGTGAGTGGATAGATATAGTAGTATATTTTGAGTTTCGTGCATGAATAGCGACTTCTCCTTGGACCCTAACCTTACTTTTATAAATAGAATAACTCCAAATTCACAGTCTCTGTAAGTATTGCGGAATTGTACGATATTTGATACTTTTGCATTGTACGGAGTAATAGGTTGTAATCGTAAACATATAATTGTATATAACTGTTGCAGATATTTAATGTATTTATGAGGTAAGAGTTTTTAACGATGGTGATTGTGGACTACTGCATTGTGGAATGTAACATATGGCATGAAAGCCCCGAAGATCCGGAGGAACGTTTTGCCTTTATGTATCCTGAAAATGGAGGCAGTAGGTTCCTCCAAAACATTTGTACATTTCTACCAGAAATACACGGCATCACACCCTTGCAGACAGTAATCAGCGTTTAATGAACAGTCCTAAATTACTAAAGTATGGTATATTGGCGGGCGTGCCTTCAACATAATAATCGTGAGGCTGATGTTAGTAATGTAGTCATTTAAAATATGGCTAATCTAATACACCATTCAGAAAAGTGTAGGGGAAGTTAAGATGGATGGTTGCTGTTCTGTTCTCTAAGCAGAGTGAAAAGAATTAGGTTAATGGTATTCTGGGATGTGACATCACATTCCAGAAGACCACTGTTTCACTATTAACCAGAAATCAACATAACCAAACATAATGTAGTCTACTAGGAATGAATACAGTTATTGGCTCAAAAATACCCAGTCTGGTATCAACAGTTGCTCAAGGTCTCAGTACCTGGCAGAACCGTACAGTGTACATAAAGTGCAACACAATCTCATGTAGCGCAGTGAAATAAGAAAAGAATGCCAATCATACCATTGTAATCATATTCAGTATAGCTTGTTAAAGCTGATTGTACTGATATATTTGTACTCATCAAAGGTCATTCTGTGGCCATGTGTCTTGCCTTTGTTGTTAAGTGTTTGTCTTTTAACCTGTGTAGAGTCAGGTTTGAATTAGTGACTGGTGAGGTCATCAGGTTTCATTCTGTATTACAGTCCCTTCTGTTGATGGCAGAAGCTGTGATGATTATGTCCCAAGGTAACATAATTGCTTCAAACCTCAGTCGTCAAGGAAGAGTTCGACTGCATTGGATTTTACAAGCAAGTGCTGCAGCATTCATATTTGCAGGTTTCTTAGTTATAGTAATTAATAAAAATTTGCACAATAAAAACCATTTTAAGTCATGGCATTCAGTAATTGGGCTGGTATTTCTTGTCTGTGTTGGAATTACTAGCAGTGGAGGAGTTGTAACATTGTATTCTCTTAGACTAAAACAATATGTAAAACCTGCTAAAATGAAACTGTTTCATAATTTAGTAGGAGTATTGACATTTGTCATTGGTGTGTCCACTGAAATTTTTGGTATCTATACCCATTGGTTTCTTAAACATACTAGTTTATCTGCTCAAATTGTATGCACTGTGTTTGTTGTACTGGGAGGTATATTTACGCTTGAAAGTGCTGTGAAATCTGCATATGCAAGGTTTAAAGCTCTGAAGCAGAGTGTTTGAAATGTCTCTTTATAATGGCCTTGGGAATTGTATTATTGACTTTCTGGTATATGTCCATTGTCTTTGTACCCTAAAAAACACTTGTCTCTTTGTATTCTAAACAAAACATGTCTAGTGTCTTAGTAATCTGTACAAAATATGTCCATTATTTTTGTACTTAGAACAAAGCAAAAGGTTTTGGAAAAAGGTCTTTTTCCATCTTCCTCTTCCACCTGGAGGCAGAAACGCATCCAATTTCTAAAGTGGATTCTGTTTAGAATGCCGTTGTGCCAAAGTACAGAAATCTAGTAGTGCTGGTTGTAGGAACAAGGTGGAAAAATGTTTTAGTCTGTGGTAAAACAGGTATTTAATGATTATGTAGATAACTGATGATTTGTATAGCATTTATTTTAAATTGCTGGAAAGAAATGGAATCATACTGCAGTGGAAACTGATATACAAATCTTACTAAAATAAAAGAACTAAGAAAAAATAATAATAGTGTGATGACCACCATTGTGGCAGTCTATTGCCAAATTTACGTTTGTATTTTTTTTTTTTTTTGGACATACATTGCAGTATCTTTCAACTTACATGTTAGACCTTGAAATGACCTGGTTTCCAATAAGTATTTCCCCATCTGTGCCGTATTCATAGGCCGTCTTATGTTCCTGTCATTGCAATTTCTCCAGTCTATAGACAGCTTATCTTTCATATGTTGAGATATTGTCCTAAACGTTATTGGTGTGTACGTCCATATTTTTCTTTTTCTCAGTCTTAAGGACTTGCTAGTTAAATCGGTAATTAGTGTGTAATAACAACACAGGCAATGTACGTAACATTGAGGCGCATTCGTATTGCAGTGGGAAAAAAGTTTTACATTTTCTAAGTGTGTGTTTATAGCCTTAGGTATCTAGCATGCAATGCACATGCACTATATTGTCATCTGTAGCCTTTCTGAATTTACTGTATTTTTCCACATTATTTCGTAAACTGTACAGTTTTTTGAAAAAATCTTATTGACCATAAAATGTGTGTTTTGATTTTCTCAACAACTTTGTCTGAGACATTTCTCATCTAAGAAGATTTGAGCAAGATATGATCAAAAATGTGTATTGATCTTCAAAAAGTATCTATTAATCTTGTTAGATTTTAATGAAACTTGAATTCTCTTGATAGATTTTTGGGGGAAAAACTCAAATATCAAATTTCATGAAAATGTGTCCAGTGGGAGCAGAGGTGTTCCATGGAGACAGGAAAACATGACGAAGCTAATAGTTGCTTTTCTTGATTTTGCAAGCTTGCCTAAAAACCAATAAGATAATTACAGGTTTTTTTTTTGAGAGAAATGGATAGATGCCCATCTAACTGGAAACCGAAGGTTCATTACCATATTTATAACAGCCTGTCACTGACCCCTGTCTCAAGTCAGTTGAATGCAGTCACATCCACATATCCTATTTTGTTAAGATGTGGTTTAATATTGTAATGCATTTTCTTTTGGGTATCTCCCCGCCGTCTGAGTGCTAAAAGCCGACATTTCGGAACACTTTATCGGTTCCATCTTCATAGGCAGGTCGATGAAGTATGACAGGGGTTGGAGTGTGTGGGATATTTATACCGGACCGGGTTCAGGCAAGCCCGAGCGGAGCCAATAGGAAGGTGAGTAACGGGTTGGGGGTGGGTGATACTACAGCTTGTTGGGGAGGGGGGTGGTATATAAGGCGTGTCAGGTAGGGTCCCTCTATTGATTCGGTGGCCGTCTCTTTTCCTTGAGGTTGTGTAGCAGTGGTTTCCAGGATTTGCTAAGGTTGAATCTTCCATCTCTGTTAATGTTATCAGGATGCATTTCTATTTCGATGGCTTCTCTGATGAGACGATCCATGTGGCCGGTTTTGGTGGAGAGGAGTTTGGTGTCCTGTAGTCTGATGATGTGGTCCTGATTGAAACTCTCTTCGGCCACCGCTGATTTGTCAGGTTGAACCAGCCTGATGTGTCTTTCATGTTCTTTGATGCGGAACTGGATGGACCGTCCGCTCTGTCCGATGTACACTTTACCACACTCACATGGGATCCCATAGATGCCTGGTGTTCTTAATCCTGGTGCATCTAAATATCCCACACATCGCAACCCCTGTCATACTTCATCGACCTGCCTATGAAGATGGAACCGATAAAGTGTTCCGAAACGTCGGCTTTTAGCACTCGGATGCCGGGGAGATACCCAAAAGAAAATGCATTACATATAAAACACGGCAAAAGCTTAAAATCGAGAATTGGTTTAATATTATCCTCTCATCTACATCTAGGTCTTATAAGTGGTCTCTTCCCATCAGGTTTTTGGACTAAATTATTGGATGTGTTTCTCATTCTCCCAAATATGCTACATTCTCTGCCTATCTCAAGATACTTGATTTGATTGCCCTTATATTTTATAAAAAGTATGAAGAAAAATCTCCTCATTATGTAATTTTTCTCCACTGTCCTGTTACTTTTTGTCTTTTAGATGAAAATATTATTCTTAGTATCCTTTAGTCAGACACTTTCAATCTGTACTTGTTTTGTTGCGTTGAGATCAAGTTTTATCCAACATGAAAAGAACAGGATGAATTAGTCTTGTATTTTGTAATCCATGTGTGGGTTCAGGTAGGAGATCTGAAGATATAAGATGCTATATTTAATTTTAGTAAGGATTGCCTAAATTTAATATCCCCTCATCATTCATTTAATCAGGGTTTTTATTCATTGTTGTCACACACAATTACAGGAACTTTGGCACTTTTTTTAAGGAATTTATTTGCATATGCAATCTTCCCTGGCTTAATGTCATCTCAACTTGCAGCATTCCACATTTACACTGTTTGGCCCCAGACTCAATATATGCAATAGGTGCTAAAATTCATACATATGAGGCTGAATAGGTTGCCGAACACCCATGATTAAGATCTCACAATCGGCAATCTTGTTGACATTCGGGAACAAAGCATCCTTGAAAGCTGAGGAGGCTGAGGTACTTTTGCTGACCCGAAGGAGAGGAACATGATGGTTTCAAAATTGGCTGAGTGGTTGGACTCATTGCTGTGGGCATCAGGATGCTGGAGGACATAGATTCAAACGAGTAGCGAGTAGCAGGAACTGACAAGGAATTACGGGTTGTTGGCTTGCTATGACAAGACCCTGGAGCAAAAGAAGAAATCTTTGTCTCGCTATACTTAAGTGCAGGATTTCCTGAAGTCAACTTCAGGGACTTGTGTGGCACAACCTGTTCTGTTGGACATTCATGGTGATCTAGATGACCTGCCTGTAGTTCAAGGGGAAGTGCCTTCTGAAATTGTCATTTGTTTGTGATTGCATATTTTTGTAAGATTTCATGAATGCGAATGTGTCTTTTTTTTAATGTCAAAACTTACTGGAATGACTCTACCAATTTTATTGTTGTATATGGGAAAATTTGTCATGACTTATGTTTTATCAAGCAGTGTTGCTGGTCTGGGAACTGCTTAAGATGTAACTTTGTGGGATGACTGTTAATAGACTGTCTTCCTTAATGGCTTTTATATTTTTACCCTTGAAATTAACAGCAGCATAGACCAGAAGAGTTTTGCCTTTATCATAAGGGATCAGGAATTGCTGTAATGTTTGGTAGGTGGGAAAAGGTGGATTTCTATTTTACGGCACCTGGCCTCCACATGCCACACAAGATTTGAGTTATTCCTCTTTTTTCTGTTTGTCTGAAACTTGCAAAATTCAGGCAAAGATAATGGAGAAAAAGTTGATTTAAAAAGTAAATTAACTAATTATAGTCCTCTTAATGTCTTTGGGCATGGTTCACCATTTCCTTAATTCACAAGTGCCAGAACTCAAAAAGCCAACACCAGCAGAGTGAGAAACTAATTGCTAGGTAAATTTTTCAGCATTTAACGACAACAACAATGCACGTGCACACACCCGAACACACACACACACACAAACACACACCACACACACAAACACACACCACACACAAATGAAATGGTTCAGATAATGAAACCATGAAACATAGGATCCATCAGCCATCACGTTTATGATGCATAGTCCAATACAATGTGTAGAGTTATATGCTAAAGGGGTATTATTTTTACGTTTAGGCAAAGAAATAGTCACCTGCATTAACTAGGTAACTAATTTAGAATTTTCGTGATGATATTTGTTGCTGTTCTGGGTTTATTGATTTTATGTGTGCATATGCAGTATATAAACAAGTTGTAATGGAATATATTGCTGGTGAAAAAGCAGTGTTCTGTTGTACCAGACTTGCAGACTTTTCCTGAAACAAACTTATTTTTAAGACTGACAAATATGTGTGGTGTTACTGAACTTTAGAAAGTTGGAATTTGTTAATGGACTATACCATCTGTTGTAGCAAAGTACTTGTTTTTTATTGCATTTTGAAGTCATTTGTGTATGTTTATATAATTTAGTTGATAATTTGTGTCAAATTTGACAGTATAATTATCTTCCTGTTTTGAGATTAGAAGTCACTGTGTCTGTAATACTGAATTCAGTGATAGTGATAATGAAACTGGTAACATTATTGTAAAATTCTTTAACTGAAAAAAAGCTAAAATTCATATTGTTTGAATACAAAATGTAGTGAGAAGTGTGTCTTCCAACAGCAGTGAATGTCAAGGTTATGGTCGTTTGTGATATGGTGCTGTGTAGTTTGGTAGATAGGTACTGTTTTGGAGAAACATGCTGTCTCTATCCAAAAGATGGAGATAGCGGATTCCTCCCTAATGTTTTCAGGTGTCTACCAAAGTACCGTGTCTTCTCAGAATACTATAATTTTGAAGGAAGACTTTTTTTTCTGTCCTTTAGAACAGTGCTGTGCAAAATGACTGAAAGGTGGTGTTATAGTGTGATAGTAACTAAAATGTTTGGTTTAGTTTTTATCAGTGGTATACCCACTAAATATTCTGCTTATTAAACTTTTTTCTGCAACCCAGTATTACACACAGCTGGTGCTGTTAGTTTCCTAGACAACTCACCTGTGAAGTGCCCTTGTGTGATGTTCTGGCCCAACCTCACATGAGGAGCATCCAGCTTTCTTTCCTTAGTGCTCGCTTAACACAAAAATTTACTGTGCGTTATCCTTGTTTTAGAAAATCATTCCTATCTGCCTTTGTTACTTCATTTACATCTATCTTAAAACAATGTTGTAAAGTATCAGTAAGGTTTTAAAGTTTTCTATTCCTCTGTTGAATGGCTGTTGACATTATAATTTTCTCATATAGGTCCACTGTTGGAAGTCTTGTGCCACAATTTGTGAATCTGTTACCACATAATGACTGCATGCTGTGCGTTTTACATTCTTTGACATCTGTTGTAGTAGTTTGTACACAGAAGTAGTGGCTGATTTTTTAAAAATATTCTTGCAAGTTAAATTGTAGTTGGTAGGAGTAAGGTAGGAAATAACAAGTGGCAAAATGTCCACATGGCGTAACATTTATGGTGCATTTTTCACTGTCTTATTGTCACTGTGATTCCCGTTATTCATGAATACTTTCAGTGCAGTTACTATTTTCTTTCATTTTTCTTATGTGATGATATGTTTGAACTGTCAGCTATTTCTCTGTCTTATTTGTCATAAATGGTGATATATGGTATTTCTTTTACTTCTCTTGTAATTAGAAAGATAGTGTGTTACGTGTACATACCTTGTAAAGGGAGAGGTATTGTGTTCCCTGTACTTGTCTGTTAAAAGGTAAGATGTTTAAGTCATCATTTGCTTCTTAGGCTTCGGTTTGTACCTCACAGAGAACATTTTGTGGCTCTGTTATAAAGACCAGCCACATACATGTATGTGGGTTTGCATTTGAAATGTCTGTTACTTGGTTTAATTTTAAACATACAAGGGGCGGTTGATAAGTAATGCACACAGTGAAATATGTAGAAAAAGAGACCATCTATTTAAACAAACGAAAGTAGGAAGTAAAGTACAATATTTTAGCTACAAATTGACATACTTATTTTTCAACATAGTCGCCTTGTCGTTCAATACATTTTTCCCAATGTAAAACAAGTTTACGCATGCCGTCAGTGAAGAATTCAGGAGTTCTTTGTTTGATCCACGACGTCACAGCTTGCTTCACTTCATCATCTGAGGTGAAATGAGTCCCCTTGAGATCCCTCTTGAGGTGAGGAAAGAAATGGAAATCGCTTGGCGCCAAGTCAGGGCTGTAGGGCGGATGGGAGAGAACCTCAAACTTCAGCGTCTCCAGAGCATCAATCGTTGCGCGAGCAGTGTGCGGTCTTGCATTGTCATGCAGCAACAAAATCGGCGATGTTGACCGCCTAACTCGACACACCCTCCG
>Ga0268261_10002904_pt1:2500-12440 | contig 12440 bp, 8 predicted proteins | sample TergutNc150P1_FD_190353 | JGI IMG/M metagenome (GOLD analysis project Ga0268261, IMG submission 190353) | Nasutitermes corniger P1 segment gut microbial community from laboratory colony in Florida, USA - Nc150 P1 (SPAdes) (version 2) | ecosystem: Host-associated > Arthropoda: Insects... | reverse complement strand
GCGACGAGCTGATCACTCGTCCAGAGGAGTCCTACCGACTGTGCTGCGTCGTTGTGTGTGATCTAGAAACATCAAGAATAGGTGCTCCATATATATACAACGTTAGGCTCCTAAGGGTTAAATGTGACCTTATGAACAAGAATGATTCTGCCATGAACTGAGGCACAGGTTGCCACGATTCATATGTTCATTGAGGTACGCAGTTTCATACAGCTGTCAAGGTAGCATCACTGTAGGTTTATTTAGGTACGCACGTTTACACTGAACGTCGAGGCCGCATCGCTGTCAGGTTTGTTCTGGCACGCAAGTTGACACGACACAAATCAGCAACGCCGTCAGGTTCTGCGAAACATGCAGATTTGCCCGGCACGGCAAGGCAACATCGCTATAATAGAGTATACCATATCTGAGCTACTGTAATTATGCTAACTGCCTAATATTGTGAGACTGTACTGGTCTGTTTCTCCGTTTGAACACCGCCTTTAACTTTCAAAGGGTGGTAGATATAACTTCCATTGTTCACTTTACCTGATCGTGGAAGTTATAACACCGGTTTGATTGGTCCCCTTCTTTTGTGTCAGCACCAAGGAATTCTGAGTTGGATGTGAAACCTTGTAGCGAAGCATGTTTATAAAACAAGGATTTGTCATTAGCATTTAGGGTATTTAGCTGGATGCCCAGTTATCTAGAGGAACGTACTTTGTACATAAAACATTCAGATGAAAAATGTACTCCGATTTTCAGTGTATCTGTTCTCAAAAGTGCGTTTATTGTTATTTTAATACCGGGTCGGAGCTGTTGCTGAGTTTTACAGACAGTTTTGTTATATGTGCAAAAGTTTATACGTGAATGGCTGATACTTTCTTATATGGAGTCTGCCAACCCATCTGTGAACTCCGACGTGGAGAACCAGGGATGGTAGTTTGTGTTGTCAGTCCCCTAATGGTGCTAACATTCCTCACTGCGTCTTAACAACATCCACAGTTGGACAATATACTGACCAAGAAACCTACTGTATATGCGTTTAGGGACGCTGGACGACTGCGAAGAAGCTGAAAGCACGACTTAACGAAGATTCCTATTTGTTTGTAACAAACTTTCGGGTCTGTTTTGACGAAGATAATGAATGACAGATGTTACTGCCGACGGTTCGATAGCATTCTTATCCATACTTTGATATGTGTGACTTCACGATCTCGAAAAATGCTTCAAATAATAGTTCTGAATGCGTTGTGTAATGTGTTTGTATCCCAAGATGTTGTTAAATAGTTGTTCCATTACATAGTCCTATAAAGTTAGGTCAGATTTTAGAGTTATCTTAGAAGAAGTCTGAATGCGTTTTGCAGTTTCGGATTTGTGTCATGGAGAGAAATGTACAAACGGACGGATGGATACGACGTCGTAGTGCACTATGCAGATTGTACAAAATGAAAATTTAGTGGAATGAGAATAACATATTTTGACTGAACTAAAGATGGGCCTTTAATTGTGACACCCAATATATGATAGAACATTGAGCAGTGTGGTTGAGAAGTAGAAGCTCTATAGCAGATATAATGCAACGTGTTGGTTGGAAAAACGTCTTTGCCGTTGCTGTCGTTCATATGATGATATGATATGATATGATATGATATGATATGATATGATATGATATGATATGATGTAATTATGATATATATGATATGATATGTATGTTAACTGCAGTTGGCTTGGCACCCGGTGGCAGTAGTACAGTATACATTTACACACAAACAATACATAGAACAACACAGTTAACAACTAATTGGGAAGAGTGCGGGCCTTGCCCCTTCATAATGGCGCGAAATTCATCACATTTTGAACGAGTGTTGTGGTTATATTTATGTCATGATTTTCCCTGAAGGGGCGGGAACATAAGCGTAAATTCCTCTGTACTTCTCGTTATTGTGCATAGATTTATCACTAAGCTTCTGTTCCGTGCTCTAACAGGCATTATCTCCCCAGAACTCTGGTTCACACCTCTCAGTAATAGGGGTCGTCCTGTGTGATATCCGCACTCATGACCTGTAATCTTAGACATTGCGTCTCTTACAGCTGTGAATATATTTGCAGCATTTAGAAGACGAAACGGCTCCCTGGGTCGTTTGTGCTTTGAAACTTCAAGGCGACACGAAACATTGGCTTGGAGCAGAGACATTAAATTTAAAAGTTTGTAATGAGTAAGCCGACAGCCAGTAGTAAAGTCGTAACGTTGTCCGTGACATTGTTTTCAGTAGGCAGAGATGCTGCTGCAGATTGTTCTGTTGCTATAAAATTTATTCCTCTATTAGACTTTTCCATTAGACTTCACTTTCTCGGGTTTCAGAACATTTGCATTGAACTGTCGGACATCTGGCGTGTGATATTTTGGACAGCATATTTTGTAGGAACTTTGAAAGGCGTACTTAGGCTCGAATATGCATATATTTACTCCTTATGGGCTGAAGATAACGGTATAACAAGGAGGTTTATGGTTTTATTTTGCCCCAAATATTGGAACAAGTATATAAGGAGGTGAGGTGGGCGGATTATGTAGCATACGTGGTAGGGATGAGAAATGCATGAAGCAATTGTGTGAGAAGACTTCCAGGGAAGAGGCCACTTGGAAGACCTAAGCATAGTAAGAAGATAACATTAGAATGTTCTAAAAATTGGGATGTGTGAGCACGGACTGGATTCATCTGGCTCCGGAGAGAGACCGGTGACGAGATGTTGTGAACTTGTAAATGGAGTAAAAAAAACTCTTGTATTGTTTGTGAGGAATTGGCTAGCTCTACGCCTATAGATGTTTTAAGGGCTATACTATAAGTCTAACCATGCAAATATTTTACAGCAAATATGGTACAAGATTCTAATGTGCAGTAGTAATTTATTTATTATTAGTTGTTTCAAAAGACATTCTTTTGGGTGTGCATGTTAACACCAAGTTTTCGCCAGTGCACATCCACTGTATTGTCTGATGACTACAGCTTGTCAGTGCTGTTTAATATGATTTGAAAAGTTCTTTCCTGTCCATGTTGTTTATAACCTTTCAGTCCTTCCTACAGTCTCATTCTTGCTCCCCCCCCCCCCCCCCCCCCAATATCCGTTCTCCTTTTTTAGCCCGATTTTCAAGGACTATGCTATAAGCAGATAGTTGTTTGTTTTTTATGTGAATTTTCTGAAAGTAAAAAATGTATTGTACATCCTCATAATTTCGACAAAATAAATAAATAAATAAATAAATAACAGGTTTAGCGCTTAGCTGCATCCCCATTTAGAGTTTTTTAAATTGTTGATTTCTTTTTTTTCGGATGTAGTTTTCTACCTGTCGTGTTATATTAATACAGAAGTTTTTGAATCCGGCTTGTTAGACCTTTCTTTTAAATTTAGTAGCATTGCTTTCCTAACATTTTTATTTAATGAAGTCTATTATGTACAGGTCTTCCATTAGCTATCTACAATGCCTTTATGATCCTTCCTGGGAAGCCTTTCTGGGGCTTCCATATTTCTCATTTGTTATTTCTTGAAGGCTAAACACTGGGATTTTTATATGATACAGATGCAGACATGGCCATTATGCTTTCTATATACAAATCAAATACAGTAATAAACATCAAGTATGCTAAGGGCTAAATTTTATGTTTATTCGTATTGTTGTATTGGGTTGTCCACTTGTGTGTACGTACACCTCCCCACAAGTTTAATGCGCATTATATTTACACAAATTAAATTTGGCAAGTATATCACTATACGTTACTATTAAAGGTACTATTAAAAGTATTCGTGTAAGAAGAAGATAAAAACATATTATATTCGATTACATACCGTAATAGGCATTGTTCATTGTCTAGATGGTTGGAAAGCTGGCGTTCTGTTTCTGGGAAGGAAATGGTATTTCTGTTTACGTCCAAACTGGCTTTGAAGCCTGTACATACCGGACTCTTACCGAATGTGTAACGAACAATCGTCTATGGAGAGAGCGAACAAGCTGACCGTTCAACTTTGTCCAACGCCAGGCTCGGAATTTTCCCTTGCTACCAGTGTGCCTTAATATTATGACAATTAGTCACGGCGAAAACAGTAATGTTTTACCTTTTTTGTTAAAAACAAGCCTACGTACATTACATTGACATTGTCAAATGCAGCGAAATATAGACACCCGCGAAGGACGACTTTGGAAACTATTCTTTGTGTAGGGGAATTTTATTTGGAAAATATTCAGTTATTTGTTGCTAAAAACAAAGACAATGGAAACTCTGAAAGTGTTACCATTGGTTTTGCCTGCATCTTTACATGCTTGTCTCTCTTAGATGAAATTATTGAGCTGTTAACTGCAAGATGCAAGTCAGACGTAATACTCTGTCATGTTTGACACTCTCCTACTTCGGATGTGTATGTAATACTGGCCTCCATGACAGAGATTTTTCTCTTTTCCCGCTTTTATTAATTAACCAGAAACGTTTTTACTTACGAGCTTACTGAAAGCAGCTTGGATAGACAGTGGATTCTTTTGAGTGTTAACTTTAGATTCTTCTGTGACCCAGTGTTTACGGTTGTATTGCATAGTTTATAAGTGGTTGAAAGTCGTAGATTGTTAGTTGTAATTGGTATGGCAATGAAAGTGCGTCGCCTAGTTTTATAAATGCACGGAATGAAGCACAAATTGTATTTGTCATGAGAAAAGTAGAATGATTATGCAGTTAGTGTACGAAGGTCATTGTCAGCATATCTGTCGAGTTGTCGATTTTGTTGGCATATTTGTGAAAAACGAAGGAAAATTTCAGTTTCGACGTCACCAGAAAGAAAGGTAATTTTTTATGTTCATGGGTCCGTGCATCGTGAATCAATGTCAGTAATTGTCCAACAAAACGCGACTGTATACAGTTTATTATATTTCTGTAAACTGCTCTACATGTTTCGGGTGGTTACTCCACCCATCATCAGGAGCACCTATAACTCTAATTACAGCATCTGGCACTGGTCAAACCGTCTCTTCTACCTTCCGCTGTCGTGGAGAAGTTAGAACGCAGATGCTGTAATTAGAGTTGATGCGCTCCTGATGATGGGTAGAGTAACCACCCGAAACATGTAGAGCAGTTTACAGAAATATAATAAACTGTATATAGTCGCATCTTGTTGGACAATTATTAACAGAGAAAAGTAATTTGCATTGGAATACGTTCTTCAAGTAGTATGATTTTTGAGATCCTTGTCGAAAAGGAGTTCACCTGTAGATCACAGAGCTGCAATGGTTTCGCCTGTCCTGACACTATTAATGTCCATGATTCATTTTTTTCCCTGAAGAAGGAAGTGTAAATCAAACAATGTGAAATTCCAGTGAAAAACAGCAATGTTTCCTTGTCGAAAAAGTGTAGTCTAGTTCTGGGTTATTATTATGCTTATTATATTAAGATTTCTGTTCAAGAGTGTTCGAGTTCACAGCATACACATTTATTGAATACATGATTTAAAGCGTTCCCTGAGGGCTGTAGTGTGTAAGAGCGGATCATTGTAAGTTTTATTTGTGTGAACTCTAGCTATAGATGAGATTTGTCACATTTCCTGGCCCTTTCAAAGGGTAGGCTATAGCAGTAATATTGTAGTTACATATCGTGGCGGCAGAGGGTTACAGACGTTATCCGTATACGAAACTGACGTGAATAATCCATCGGTACTCAAGATAGAAAATTCACGAATATGGAAGTAAGTTATTCCCTGTATCTGCATACTAGGCACTACATAACATACCCTGTCCTCATATTTCCCGGGGTCTGTAAACAGTACATTTCCCTCCACAAAAAATATCTTAAATCTTTCCTGTTTCTTTAATTCAACTTATAGGTCTGTATGCTTTTACAATAGTAGTTCTCTTGTGACTTTACCTACGATTCTTTGCAAGACTCCTAGCGTGAGGGACATTATAGCTAATCGGGAAGCAAATACCGATAGTCTCTCCTTAAGGACAGTAGTTTAGTAAGTAAACTGACAACTAATAATTATCAAAGTTTTTTCACCAACTGATGCACAATTGGATAGTCTTAAAACAGTTTTAAATTCGCATTAAAATTGAAATTAAAAAGCTCCTACATGTTTCGGTGTAAAACACCAGTATCAGGGAGCACACTATCTGAGCTTTGCTGAAGTTACAGTTGGTAAATGAGTTAAAATACATTGATGTGGTTCATTTGGCGGTGTGGCGGCATATATGCCGCCACACCGCCGAATGAACCACTTCAAGTTGCAGTGTGTCTTGCGGCTGGAACCCTGTTTTGATGAAGTCCAGCAGTAGTTCATTAAAGTTTTGACTGATGGACCATATTACAATGCAGGTATGGATATACATTCACTGTCGCTAGTATACTTTCAAACGTAACATTCTCCGATTGCGTCGTATTTGTAATGGCTGTATGTAAGGGAAGAAACTCGCAAAACTTGGCATTAAATATTTATTATTATTATTATTATTATTATTATTATTATTATTATTATTATTATTATTATTATTATTCATTAATTATAATGTAAAATAAATGTGCCGTTTACTGTTTAATTTTTGTCTGTCCTAATTAGATAAACCGTATGTGAGTGCAAGGCCAATGTAACCATCACGACATGGGGTGCTTTGCGTGATGTCGCGATGTCGGATCTACGAAGAAGAAAGTAAAGAATTGAGAAAATTACAAAATTAGGAGCTTCTTAATTTGTAATCTTTATCGAATGTGTTAATTTTTTGGCGCTGCGACCCAACGCGGGTCATGGCCTCCTCATTATTGACGTTTCTAGATTACACACAACGACGCACCACAGTCGGTAGGACTCGTCGGGACGAGTCATCAGCTCGTCACAGAGACCTCTACCTAACAACACACAACACTCACAACAGACAAACATCCATAACCCCAGTGGTATTCGAACCCACGATCTCAGCAGGCGAGCGGCCGCAGACCTACGCCTTAGACCGCGCGGCCACTGGGACTGGCTATCGAATGTGGTTATAGTAAAGAAATGAAGGACTGTTTGATGAAAGAGGCATGTACCAAGCCTTGTAATGCATTTATAGCTGCAAAATTTAGAGGACTGGGCTAAAGACGTGGATGTGACGTTACTGTTAAAATAGCTGTAATGTAAGGTTGTGGAAAGAATTAACTACCTCCCTTCCAGACACTGTAAACACGCTTTTGCTCTGTCGGGTTCCATAAAGCAAGAGTAATTTCTCTACTATTTCATCGACTGAAGACTGATTCTGATCCATGAAATTGTATATTCAATGAAGCCAGCAGGCCTTGCACTGCACCACGACCCGGCGTCAAATGTACTGAATATCATACATAAAGTGAATTTTTTAATATAATAGGCGTACTAAATTGGGCGGTAATGGGAGGGTGGAGATCGGTAATTTTGTTTTGATAGATTAATGGCCTATTTGGAGGTACTGTTTAGGAATTCGTAGACAGAGAATGAATAAAATCGAATGATTAACGTAATCAAAACGCGATTCCAAGTGGCACATTACAGTTCAAGTGTAACAGAATTGGTGATGGTGATGGTAATGACGGATTGTATGACAGTGCTTATGGAGGCGGTGTTGGCGGTGGTGGTATTTGTTGATGATAAACACTGCTGTTTTGTGGGATGTCACCACTTGTAATCTGATAGATATATCCGACGTTCCAAAGGAACGTGCTTCCTCCATTATCAGGTACTTCTGACTTGTCGGTACACAATTTATGTGGTTATTAAGTAAAGAGACTAGTTTAGCAGAAAATAATTTATTCCTAAACATGCTGTATCTACATATTATTTCGTCACAATAATTTCAATCGGAAGCTACACGCGGCTCCATACAAGGCCCAGAAGCATCATTTGAACTAATTGTGTGAGAGTGTTCTAAGTCTCGTCATACACGTCACGTAACAAATTGAAGGTATTGGTGGCAGTTCTTTTAATTTCTCCGGATGTCTATTGTTGATCAGTTTCGAAACAATATTACTCGAAACTGCGTCAACCTAAGAGAGCGTTTTGGCACACTTCTGTGGGAAAGTTGAACGGTGGCAAGTTCGTATTCTTAATTCTTGTAAATAACCAACTTGATGCAAATTTCTCTTTCGTATATGTTTATTTCAATTCTCTACGTGTTTCGAGCACCCATATGCTCATCATCAGGAGACTCAGTTGTATCAATACGGCGTCTGGTATATGTCACTCTGTGTACGAGTAGGTGCCCGTCTGGTATGCAGGTTTCGATGGCGTTCCATCCAAATCTGCATACAAGACGGCCACCTACATAGAGTGACATAAGCGGCTTCGGTGGTCTAGAGGTAGCTTGCTGGCCTTTGGTACCCAAGTTCGCGGGTTCGCACCCGGCCGAGGCCGTCGGATTTTTAGGGCGAAAAAATCCTTAGCACACCCCTTCTTCGGAGGGGAAGTAAAGCCGTCGGTCCCATGTCGTAGCTTTACGGCATGTAAAATATCCCCAAATGTAACGTGGCTATCGGCATTTAGACAAAATTACCGGACATTTCTCGCCCACAGTTCCACCTTCCGCCGCTGGGTGCTCTCGCGTGGTGACACGCGTGGAGAAGCCTGGTGGCGAAATTTGGAACGTCTAAACCAGATCGCACAATAAGCCTTAAAAGGCTGCAGTGCGTAGTTGAAAATAATAATAGAGTGACATATACCAGATTTCGTATTGATACAATCGATTCTCCTGATGATGAGCACAGGGGTGCTCGAAACATGTGGAGAACTGAAATAAACATACACGAAAAAGAATTGTGCATCAAGTTGATTATTTACAAGAATTATACCGAGATGTTCGATCAGAAAAACATAAAATTCGTACTCTTAACTTTGTGATCAACGGTCCAGGTCAGGCGCTGCGCGCGCACTCTTGTTATTCAATAACCACACTTCATGACTGCCGGCCCTTAGTCTCACATCCCAAAAATTTCCGTTGTCACAACTGTAGAAAACTTGCCTCGTTAAGTGTTGTTGATGGACGTGTGTTGGTGTGTAACGTTATCGATGATGATACGGATGATGATTTGATGAAGCGATGTGATACATTTCAGTAGTCCCATCCCTTACATTGGGTATGAACTGGAAATTGAAGTGCTAGAACAGTTTATCTGAAAGCGAATGATTGGCGACGATTCGTGGCTTGGGAGGGCAGGGCAGGGCACTCGCGGCTGTTTAGTGTTCAATAAAGGAGTGAGCCTGCTGCAGCCAGGCAATAAACATGGAGCAGCAAGTGGCACATAAATCCTGAAAAGGTTGCGCTTATAAGAACAGTCGTGTTACGAGAGATTGCTGCTCATTACACTGGTTGTTACTGCCTATTAAATGTAGGGCACTGAGACATATCAGGCGTTGTGTTATATTATAGCGTGTGAGACGCAGGCATTATGTGCGATTATCAGGCAAAGGGGAAATGATAGACGATGTATCAGGCGTGTATAAGGACCGCCGATGGTAGAAATGGGGGCCATGTGTGAGGCATAAACAGTAGTATGTGCCTTAGGCTTATATGTGAAACACACATATTACACATACATATGTAATAGAACTGACAATAATAGAATGGATACGTTATATGTCAGATAGAGGTAACGATACGTCGTTTGTCAGATGCTGATAACGATACGTCATATGTCAGATATCGGTAACGATACGTCATATGTCAGATAACGGTAACGATACGTTTTATGTCATATACCGGTAACGGTACGTCATATGTCAGATACTGGTAGCGATACGTCATATGTCAGATACCGGTAACGATACGTCGTATGTCAGATACCAGTAACGATATGTCGTATGTCATATACCGGTAACGGTACGTCACAGGTGAGATACTGGTAGAGATATGTCATATGTCAGATACCGGTAACGATACGTTATATGTCATATACCGGTAACGATACGTCGTATGTCAGGTACC
>Ga0268261_10002903_pt1 | contig 12442 bp, 12 predicted proteins | sample TergutNc150P1_FD_190353 | JGI IMG/M metagenome (GOLD analysis project Ga0268261, IMG submission 190353) | Nasutitermes corniger P1 segment gut microbial community from laboratory colony in Florida, USA - Nc150 P1 (SPAdes) (version 2) | ecosystem: Host-associated > Arthropoda: Insects >... | reverse complement strand
AATACACTTCCAGTATTAATTTTACAAGCCCCCACAATTATTCCATAAGAATAATTAAACAATGAATTATCATTACCAGCCTCGGCACGTGTTTCTCAGTCACAGCTAGAAACACTGTACTCAGGGCTCTTAATACAAATACAATCCGAAGAATCTAAAGAAATGTATAATAGATCAGTATCAAGTTTCACCATCTTGAGGCCAAGTGATCCGCAGTATTAATAGTTCGCGATGCATCTACAAGTATCTGAAAATAATTAACGATCGCAGTATTATGGGCAGATTTAACTCCACTAGTTATGGCGACCGAGTCTGTCACAATCCAATGTCTCGTTGCCTCGTACGTCACCTCGACGCATCCTGACTCCCCTCAGGCAAACGTTGGGTACAGCAAGTGCTCAACTTCAACGGAAGATCGACTATTGAGTAGTATTATTCGTACCTTTTGGATACCAAGCTTACTTGTCAGACCTTTTCAGGCCCGTCCAGTCTCCCAGTTCCAACACGGCCAGCGACCCCTGTTGCATCAGCCGAGACCTCTTCACCATAGGCACTGGCCCGCCAGGCTACTTGCCAATTTCTTCTTCAGGCACTCCAAGGCTCTCGGCTCCGCAGTGGGCACGACTTGCTCCGTCGACAGTTCGAGTACAAGTCCTTTCTATAGCCTTTGAACCGTTCTACGAGGACATTGACCCCGCCCAGTACAAAACGTCATATTCCAAGCCAATCGCCGAACGATAGCCCTAATGGTGGTAACTGGTGAAGGGGGTAGGGGTTAACCAAGAGACTAAAGTATCGCTCGGTAAAAAGAAGCGGTGAATAGCCTCTAACCCGGACTGTCGGGGCTATTATACAACTCTTGAGCGCGTCATAGAGACATGACCGGCCCACTATGACGTGTCTTGATTCCTCGAAGGTCCTTTTTGTAAATTTTATGTTGAGTACCGGAACTTCCACATGAGACAGGTTGTTTTGGTGGAGTATGGTGTCTCTAATTTCCTCATTCTCAACATCTTTAGGCACATGCATAAGTAATAGGGTCGGGAGCTTCGTTTTTGGGCGTTGTACGGTGACTGTATAATTTGCTTAGCTCCTTTTCAAGAATTTCGCGATCGCAGTTGCTTTTACATTCTACCAGCACCGCGTTGTTTCATAGGTTTTTGAGTTTGCTCACTCCAGTTTTAATGCTTTTGGGTCAACGGCCTCTTTTATTAGTCTTTTGACCTCGTGGGAGGATGTATTTGGGTCAGCCGCATTGACTATTAGCCCAACTGTTTGGGGTGGACCGTCGCCAGGCTGCACTATTGGGTGGTGTATTTTGCGAGTGGTTTTGGGTGCCAATAGATGTCGCTAGTAGTTCACTATACCTGCGTACCATCTCCTCGGCTGTATTGAGTGCTTTTTCCAGCGTGCATTCCAAACCCAAGAACATGCCTCCAAGTTTATTTAACCCTTAACCCGCTAATGTGGAAAATATGGTGAGCTCCTAATAATACTAGCTGATGGCAGATGGGATTTAATTCGGCGTTTAAAATGTTAATAGACAGTCCATTTCACTCACCGCGAGTACTGCTTCCTCTAGTGATTTGTCCATGTTGCAACGTGAGGATAAGGCTTGTTTCACTTTGTTTAGATGTTCTGGAACGACCGCTATCTCGCTGCTAGCTTCTTCCGCCATCTTGTCACTCCCATCCCTCCCATTTCCAACGGCTATTACATCATAAACCTTTTAAAAATAGTCGGGAGTGTTTCTTAAGCACTGAAAGCGAAGCTAAACTGTTCAACACATTACATTGTTAAAAAACCCTTGCAGGAATCCAGCATCTAGCGTGGTAAAATAAAAAGGTTTAAACATACAAGTGTATTTACTTCAATAAATACGAGCTGCCACCAGCCAGAAATCCTGACGTAGCACTAGGTTTACTATTAGAACACAAGGACAAATAGAACAACCAATTGATTTGTTAAACTTTCAGTTAATCACTAAGATGTCAATATATTTTATTTTGCTAAATAAACCATTTACAGATTGAAGGGAAGCTGTACACTTGTTACAGACGAAGAACTAAAAGATAAAATAATTATCTTGCTTCACAATTATAACCGAAATTGTCAGGGGATTTAGATTTTAGTTTACTTTTACCCAATCATATTCCGAAAATTGATTCACTCGAATAAGTTTGAACATTATAAAATTAAACTCAGTCAACACGACTTACCTTGAATTAAGACAGTACCGTATCTCGGCCATAATCACATTTTAAGCAATATGTTCTGCGTCCACAAACTTTAAACGTGTACTAGGTGAGTCAATATTTATCCGCAATACAGATACAAACTTTATTTCAATAAAAATAGAAAATTTATAACATTATTTTCCAACATAGTCCCCTTGCTCTTCATTGTACTTGTTCCATCTTTCCACAAGCTTCTTTATGCCCTCAGAAAACAGTTTTTGGCTGAGCAGCGAACCACGCATGCACCGTTTCCTTCAGCTCTTGGTCCGAGGTGAATCGACGGCCGCTTAATGACTCCTTAAGTGGACCGACCAGGTGATAGTCTGAAATGGCGAGATCGGGAGTATACGGAGGGCGAGCCAATACCTCAGACTTGAGCTTCTGGAGGGTTTCAACTGTGTGGGCAGGAGTATGCGGACGGGCATTGTCATGCAACGACAGTGTCTTTCGACATTTGTCGGCGTTTGCTTCGAATTTCATGCTTCAGCCTGTCAATAACCATCTCACTGTAACTAGCACTTTGTTGTAGAACCTCTCTCCTGATAATGTTGCAGTATTGGGCCTTGAGTCCCAAAAAACTAAGCATCAATTTTTCTGCTGATTGTTGGCTTTTGAACTTTCTCCTGATAGGAGATTGTGGATGTTTCCATTCCATACTCTGCCGTTTACACTCCGGTTGGTAATGGTGGACCCATGTTTCGTCGCCAGTGATGATTTTGTCCAAGAAGGCGTCACTTTTATCAGTGATCCAAAGTTTGTTGGCAGATATCCAAGCGCTTTTGTTTATTCACCATGTGAGTTGTTTTGGTACCCACCTTGCACAAACTTTACGAAAGCCAAGTCTATTGTGGATGATTTCATAAGCAGAACCGTGACTAACTTGCAGCCGATTTGCCACTTCATTAATAGTCAGTTGTATGTCTAACAACCATGTTACGTATGCGCTGATTGTTGTCATTTGTGGCAGTGGTTGGGCGTCCGGCTTTTTCATGCGTAATGTTATGGTAACGTGGTAGGGGTAAGGATATGTAAGGATTATTCCCTGTCCAACCTTGTCAGTATTTCAAAGCAAGAATCAAAATTTGCAACACAAATGTATTCTGATGTAAAACAAAGCAAAAACGAACAGAAATTAAGCGTGGTAATTGTAGTTTCGTGACCTATCGGTTGCTAATAACCCGGTCTGCCTTGGCTGAGATTAAACAATCTTTACTCACAAATCATTGTAGTTAGTCATAATGCTGTTCGGCTTCAGCCTCCTTTCTCCAGATCACAGCTACAGGCCTCGAAGCCTAGGTTTTTAACAACCACGCAGTGACGCTTGCGTAAGCGTAGTGCATCACAGCGTGAAAAGACCCCTGCATGACGCACGTATGATTTTTAAGGACACGGCATAACTTGAGCTGTCGATGATAACGTGTTTGCGCTAATCCTCGGGGATCTTGCTGTAGGTAGTCACTGTCTAGTTGTGGAGTGACCATGGAGGCGCTCATAGTGCCATAATACTTGAAGACGAGGAAGGTTGTGATTTACTGATTTATGGTATGAGAGTGTGCAACGGACATTTTCAAGAAAAATGGATACTATCCACTTTGATAGGAAGGTATTTGATGGGCAGTGAGATGAAATTCGGGGAATTTTTCACAGTTTAGAGGGACATTTTCTATTTAATCTTGACAAATAAAAGAAGAACTCGAAGCAGCAATCGATGGCAGATACCGATTTCAGCTGAACAAAAGCTGTATCTTACGCTAAGGTACGTAGGTCAACAGGCAACTATATTTAACATAGTTTTATTATACAATCAGTAAAAACCGTAACCCAAAAATGTAAATGTACCAATCAATTGAACTTGAACTCTTCAGCAAAGCTGGAAGTGTAGGGGTCAAAATCGTCATTTCCATACTGAGATGTTGGTTTTGAAGGAGCCACATGGCTACACGAATCAGCTGTTGGGCTTGGGGAGGACAACATCTGAGCAGATGACTAGCAGGGTGCTGGCGGAACATTACAGTGACAGGAATAACAGGGCACTTGGTAATCAGTTGAAGAAGAAAAGTCGTGGAGAAGAAAACCCAAAGCTTTAGCTTTGGGTTTGGGTTAGCTGGTTTTGCTCATGTAGAGCTTTTTCTTCCATTTGCACAACCAGCTGACAAATTTTCACTCGTGTTTCTGCAGTTATACTGGGAGGGAACTGCGTAACAATTTGCGACATACTTTTGAAGAATGTAAAAGCAGGATTATGAGATTCTTTTTTGTGGCATTCTTTTAAGAATTTGTAATCTTTCCTCACGCCCACGGAAAATGTGTGCCAGAAGTTTTTCTTTTTGGATGACGACTTTACGTCTTTATTTTTCTGATCCTTCACTGCGATTGCTTTCCTTTTTGCAGATTCTGCCTCAAGCTGCAATCATGTCGGATTCATGGTCTTTAAGTGATGCACGTACACCGTCATATTTCATCACTTCGACATCTTCATCGTTAGTGTTTCCCTGTCCCTTTTTATTTATTGAACCGTATTTATTTATTGAACCACGATCAAAACCATCGTTGTTGCTTGTGGATAACTGTCGCTTTTTGTATATAGTACATCGTGACTTGAAGCAGCGTAATTAATTGAAATAAAGTTTCCACCATATACGGAAGTAAATAAATTTTTATTACAAATTACCGCCTGTCCTGCAGGCAGCTAACAAACAATTTCAAATTCTCTCTTGTATTTTGATTTTATTGGTGCAGCAGATCCTGTCGTTTTCTTAGTTATTTTTTATGATTCCCGTATAGTTCGCCGTGTTTTGCACTCGTCAACTGTAGAGATTGAAAGAAAATACCTAAATGCTGCAAAGTCCTCTTTTCAAAGGCATTATTATTAGCGTTATTACTAGTCCTGGCCATTGGGACAACTATGACTATTTTTAACTGTAATTACAGATTTCTGGATACTGGGGAGTCATACGTACAGAGCTTTAGCCTTTCAGTTTCGAATCCACCACAGCTGGATGGGTGTTATTGTTCGCCAGGCTCTCAATGCAATCTGTGAAAGACTACAGGAAGTGGCCATTCCTGAACCTAATGAGGAAACACTAAAGGAAACGGCGGATGGATATTAAAAATGGCGGCACTTCCCTTATTGCCGTGGCTCAATCGATGGAAAACAGGACTAATTTGCCCAGGTAACTCTGGGTGAGGTTATTTCAACTACAAGGACATCTGTTATGCTTGCTCTGGTTGATCATAGCTACAAATTTATGGCAGTTGATGTCGCTTCTTATGGAACAGAGGGAGATGCTGGGATATTTGCCAAGTCACCTCTTGGGAATAAACTTTCAAAAGCTATTAAATTTCCGCCACTAGGACCTCTTCCAGGAACAGTTTTACCTTACGTAATTTTGGAGACGAGGCTTTGAAGCTGACAATTACATTGATGAGACGTATCTTCACGACCAAGCAAAAGCATATACACACAAGGCCATCTACAACTACCGACATTTTCTTGCTCGAACATGCGAAAATGCCTTCGGTATTCCGTGCCAGTACTTCAGGATATTTTTTACTTACAGCTTTGGATGCGGACACTACTTAACGTTTTGGCGGCTTGCATATTTTATAATTTCTTAAGAGACTAACGCTGTTGTGATGAGACACCACTCGATGTCATGGACCTTCCACGTAATATACAACCAGTGCCCAGCAGAAAAGGATATGGTTACTTTGAAGCATATAACGTCAGGAACCAATTTCGAAAGTATTTCTGTAGTCGGGAAGAGCAAGTGGCTTGGCAGTTAGCTCATGTAGAAAGAGTTAATTGAAAAAAAAGAAAATTAAAAACTTTAACTATTGTAAACATTACTAGTGTGAAGCATAGTTTGCTTGTATGTGTTGCTAATATTTTGAATATTAAAACAACATAAACACATACAGTGAACTTAACCATTACGTTCCACAGCTGTTACGATGCTTTTCCAAGCGTTATCGTTGGCAGTCTTATTATATGACTTATTGCTTAGGTCGTATATCACGGGAAAACGGCGTGCACAGTCTTAATTTTTCATCAAATTTCTCATGAAGCTCATGGTATACAAAAACACAACTGCCGTGAACAAGCAGCAACTCTACCTGACAGATGTCAAAAGACTGCGTCGTCACGCAGAAGTCAAGAATCGGATGCTGTAGCCGCACGATGCAGTGGAATCCGTGCATTGTCACGGCGGAACACATGAACGCGACCCTTAAAAACCAGCTCTTTTCGAAACTTCTGCGTGCCGCATCACGCTTACGCAAGCGTCACTGCGTGGTTAAAAACCCCTGCTTTAGCTAAGAGCCACATCCGCGAGAAAAAGTCATACCTTACAACCTCGACTTCTGAACTCTCCCGATGTACCAATATATTGTACCAGCTTGGAATTCTTTTTGGCTCGAAGCCCTAAATTTATACTCTGTTGTACTGAATGTAATTTTGCCTATCTCCGCCGAACATACAAGGTATGTCCGGAAAGTAACGAGACTGATTCGAGAAAATTCGTTTAATTGAAGATATATTTACACAATATTCTTCAAAAAACATCCTTGAGCATCAATACACCGTTGCCAGCGGTTCTGCCACGCGTCGTAGCACACTTGGAAGGCTTGAACTGGGAACTCTTTCAGAGCATTCGTCACGGCAGCATGCACGTTTTTAACAGCCCCAAAATGGTGTCCTTTTAAGCTGGATTTGAGCTGGGGAAACCAAAAAGTAATCGGGCGGGCCAGGTCTGGGATGTAGGGAGGTTGGGGCAGCGTTGCCACGGTTTGTTTCGCCAGAAACTCACTAGCAGCGACGCATGGCTCGGCGCATTGTTATGAAGAACCCAGGTGTTGGCGATCTCCGGGCGGACTTCGACTTGATGTTGAAGTATGTAGTCCAACATTTTTTCGTACATTGTTCTGAAGTCGGGATTAGTGTCGAACCTTTTCGTCAGGGACTGTAAGCGCCTTCGCGCGTTGGTCTGATTGTCAGCTGGAATAGCGTTCTTTTTTCGGGAGCGACACGACTGCTCGACCGTCCTCTATTCGGAACGAGTCCGAAAAGGAGTTAAACGTTGCGGTGTCCTTGATGGGAAGCGGCGTGGTGTCAGTGTCTGTTATGCCCATAGCTTTGAGACTCTAGAAGCGGCGTATTTGGCTGTCCCGAAGTTCAAAGTCCTGGTACAACTCGATGTTATTAATAGCAACATGATGCACTGTAACTCCCGATGTGTTGCCACTGAGAATCCATCCGAAAATAGACGGCAGTAGGACTAGAGGAGATATGCGTAGTGGGAGTTGTCTAATGAATTTCCAGTAGTGGTCGCCTCCTATCAAGACTTATATAGGATGGTCCGGAGAAGTGTCATTGGGGTCAGCCAGGCGTAGGTTCCGTGTGCAGTGTAGTGTGCTGACATCGTGGGGAATGGTCGGGTGTGGCGGGTATGTGTGCACTCTCGAAGGCCGTGACGGTGAGAGTGGTTTTAGCCCATATTCCTTGGAGTGTAAATTTTACAAGACGGCGTGAGTGAAGAGCGGGGGTTGTGGATTCGAAGGGTGTGATAATCACATCTCATTGGTCAAGAACTGGTAACTGGAGTTGATCTAAGGAAGTATGGATAAAACTGGATTGACTGCCTGCATCCAAGAGGCAGCGTGTAAGCTTTTTAAGCCCAGTCGGTCCTGTAAGCCATATACGGGCCGTCTGTAAGGGAGTAATAATCACATCTCGTTGGTCAAGAACTGGTAACTGGAGTTGATCTACTAAGGAAGTGTGGATAAAACTGGATTGACTGCCTGCATCCAAGAGGCAGCGTGTAAGCTTTTTAAGCCCAGTCGGTCCTGTAAGCCATATACGGGCCGTCTGTAAGGGAGTAAAGTCACGCGACTGGGTGTTTGATTCACGGACGTGGATACTGGGCGATCAGCGGTGCAAATGGAGTGATGATGGGATTTTCTGCTCTTTGAACAATGAAACTTCCCCCTTTTACTACAGTCTTTGAGGGAGTGACCCCGATTCAGGCACAGGAAACAGCGTGATGTAAGTTTTAACTTCTCCATCCGATCTTTGACATCGGTAACTTCTCTGCAGTCTTGAGTCCAGTGGCCCCTATTGTCACAGAACACGCAGAAGGGTTCCTGTCGACCTTTCGATTTCAGTGTAGGTGGTTTGGTCGACTTTGTGTGGACATGAAATGCAGCTGTTGTTGGAGTAGGGGGGTCGAGACCGGTGACATCACCGCTAATCTTTCGAGTGATAATCGCTCCTTCCACTTCTTCATTCAAGAAGGCCATGAGCTTAGTTATGTCTCCTTCAGAAAGTTGTTCTGGATTCGCGTGACTGATCCACCATCGGCATATATCGTCTGGAAAGGCCCGAAGGATTTTGTGTGCAAGAATCCTACCGTAGTTGTCAATATTCTCGCCTAGGGCTCGTAGGGCCTGGAGTCGGCGATTGCACTCAACGTAAGTGGTGTTCATTAGGTCAGGAGTGGCCGATCGTATTGGTTTAAGATCCTCGAGGTAATCGAGATGAGCCTGGATTATACGATTATTGTCGCCGTATTTAGCGTGTAAAATACGTTTAGTTTCTTCGCAATTCTCGGCCGTGACTGCCATCCCGCCAACTAAATGTTTGGGTTCACCGTCCAAATAACCTCTTAGAAAGACATGCTTATTAATCTGTGAAACAGAAGGGTTTATGTCAACGGAAGACTGAAACTGTTCCCAAAAACGCGGCCATGCCTCAATGTCGCCCGAAAAGGGTTCCAACTTGATAGTTGGGAGTTTGTAGGCGCGGCGGATGTACAAGATGGCAGCGGAGTGGAGGTGAGGCTCATACGTGACACAGGAGCCGATAGTTGAGTGTCAGTGGCGCGTGTTGCCTTGTAAATGGCGCGTTTGGCGGAGTCTATGTATACCTCGCAAGTTTCGACGTCAGTGGCGTATTCTACGTCATTCAGTGAGGCGTGAATCGAGTCATCTAAGCTTGCAAGCTGATCGAACGTTTCTTGCAGGCGGTTACGGTAGTATTCAAAATTGTCCAGCGTGGTTCCCTCTGTAGTCATTGATGGCCTTCGCGCAGCGTGTGTTGTTAGAGCGCAGCGTAGCGCGCTTTCTCTTCAGTATAGGCAAATTTTCTGCCATGGTTAGGGAAATTCATAGAATTCACTTAGTTCTCTTTAGTGTCAACAGATGGCTGTTAGTACTTTTGGGGACCCGTAGCGCTGGCTAGAGTGCGCTGGGGCAAGTAGTTCGTTGCATGGACAACAGATGGCGTCCTTGTAGCTGAGTCAGTAGACGTGTACAATCAAGGGAGTAACAAGACCTCGTGGCAATGCAACAGAATTTACTGTCTTTTACAGCTGCAAAGTGAAAATCTCGCCTCTTCCGTGCCACGAAGTATTGAAAATAAGTTTAAAACTATTTTTTCACATGTAAAAGGGCAGTAAGCGTACTTATCAGAAGTTACTGCAGAAGCGAAACAGACCGTTGTATACTCTTGAACGGGAAGCTTCAAGTGAGTTCTGCTAACACGAAGAAGCACGGTAATCCGAAAGCGCGTAAGCTGTCGTCGTCCCCGAACGACCAAAGTGTGTAGTGAAGTCCAATGGTACCCGAGTTTTCGACACCAGATGTGGGAGAGCTGGTGTGTAGTCTAAAAGATCCCTCTTTGACACAAACACGCGTTATTCTTTTCCACCATTTTTATAACCACTACTACTAACCTCTACAAGCAAAATACAAAGATTATAAATCGACGTCCTCCACAGTAAATGTGCATACAACCATACACATCTGTCACTCTTTAAAATTAAACAATTCATCAACACAGTAAATGTAATGTGCTTTGAAGTATCATTTCAATGCTGCTGAAAGGGAGGCTTGTCAGAAATCAACACTGTCAGAATGTCACTAATCATTCCTATATTTTGTGATGCAAGGGAATACTATGCAGAGTACTGTTTAACAACCACATTTGTCTGCAAACTACACAGTGCAAGGCGCTTCAACTCAGAGTAGGTCAATACCATTTCACGGAGTCATCACAGGTTCACACAAATCATTTTCAAATACACTTGCTATAAGCAAACAGTTTGTGTCACAAAAGATGGCACAGGTATATAACACAAATAAGATATTCACATATATACAGAACTGAGATGCACAGATTTACACAAAATATGCCATAGGAAGATATTTACATATACACAATTGCCGAAATCACTTGCTGAAGTTCAAACCTGAACAGTACACTAGCCAGTCGAAAGTAATGCCACTTAATTTCCAACCACACATGTGACTGTAGTGTAGTATTCTTCACTGGTTTTCTCGACCAGAGAAACAACATTTGTCTGCAAAGTACACAGTGCAGGGCGCTTCAACTCAGTAGGTCAACACCATTTCACGGAGTCATCACAGGTCCATCACACAAATCATTTTCAAATACACTTGTTATAAGCAAACATTAGTTTGTGTCACAAAAGATGGCACAGGTATATAACACAAATAAGATATTCACATATATACAGAACTTATATGCACAGGTTCATTACACAAATCCGATATTTACACATACAAAACTGAGATGCACGAGTCAACCATGCATCCTGAAGAAGTATGTTACACATGAAAAAGAGGAGTATTACTTTACAAACATGTGTGTGATAGAATTTTCATCTTCCTCATTGTAGCCCTGTGCCTGCTTCCCTTCATCAGCAACCTGTTTCTTCGCTTGCACCACCAAGGAATAGATATTCTAGTAACACTCCGTGCAATACCATCAACTATTTCTTGGTGGTGAAGCGAACAACCAGAAGACTGAATCCATCCAAAATCAACGGTGGTCTTGATGGCAGCTGTAATTTTCTCTTCAACTGAATATGTGTGAGCAACTTCAGCCATCATATCTTCCAACATAGTTACAGATGCACTTAGTCTCTACTAGTCTTTCAGAAGGATAAGTTAGAGATTTCGTTGTCTTTGTACTCTTTGAAATATATGAAGGCATTGGTTGACATCATCACTGGGGATGTGAGACATGCTTTGCAGTCATCACCCCTGACAGCACGTAACATGTCTCGCAATGAAGCCACTGATATATGCCACTGAGAAGAGACCATTGTCAACATCATTCACCTCCCGCTGCACCTGCTCTGCAATGCGAGAGCCACTAAGACCTTCATGAATGGTCTCCCAACCGTGACTTGTGGATGGATTTGGTCGAGAAGCACTAGATTCCTTGAGCAAGGAATGTAGATTATCCAGAAGCTCAGTGTCATCACCCTCACAGTTTGAATTACGCATACATTATGCAATGCCATTGATGATACTAGCCTTCAGGGCAACTGCAAACTGTCCCACAGTTGGGTTACTGTTTGAACCACAGTGGAAACGAATAACACCAAATGTGTTCTCAAGGGGATCTTGATTCAGGCTTCGAGTCTCAAGATAGTGAAAACCTGCACTTTTCAACGTTCTCCACACATGCTGGACAGCACCAATATCTACAATCCACCCATTCTGTGATGGAGGCGGTTTCTTAAAGGCAGGTTTCCCATCCTTAAGGGAGATCCAGCTGTGTATTAAGTTGTCAGAACACGTTTTTTAAATATGGTACGTGGAGTAGTTTGTACTATCAACTACATGTTTCGGCCTCTACATTGGCCATCAGGTTTACATTAAGATTAAACTTATCAAGAGACTATACAATCTGTATGGTGTGTTCTGGGGGGGACGAGATCTCGTTTTACAATAGTGGGTAGCCTGAGTGTCGGATTTTGGGATGGAATATTGACATCTGTTGTAGTTTGGTCGTGGAGCACCTTGGAGCACCTTGTGTGGACTGGTATACGTCAGGTCATCTCTGTGCATCTACTAATTGTGTCCATGGTGTGGTGCCGGTACCTGTGAATTTTTTTTTGTAGGGCTGCCGGTGGACTGTGTTGCTGATTAACACAAACCTTGAAGGTTTGTACCGTGTTTCACTATGTAGAGCCATTTAGAAGATCACTGGAGTGTCACTATTCACTAGTTTTAACAACTTTATTGTCGGTAATCACAATCACTATTCACCAGTTTTAACAACTTTATTGTCGGTAATCACAATCGTTATCCTTGATTCGCCATGTAGATAGTAGTTTTTAATTTCACTGCATTGTGTGTTGGTGCGCGGGGTCCGTTTTTCGGTTGTGAGTCTGGGT
>Ga0268261_10002902_pt1 | contig 12443 bp, 13 predicted proteins | sample TergutNc150P1_FD_190353 | JGI IMG/M metagenome (GOLD analysis project Ga0268261, IMG submission 190353) | Nasutitermes corniger P1 segment gut microbial community from laboratory colony in Florida, USA - Nc150 P1 (SPAdes) (version 2) | ecosystem: Host-associated > Arthropoda: Insects >... | reverse complement strand
ATGGCAAGATGGACACACCTGTTCCCATACCGAACACAGAAGTTAAGCATCTTAGCGCCGAAGGTAGTGCGTTTGTGCAAGAATAGGACGCTGCCAGGCAATTAGAAAACAACCGCAAGGTTGTTTTTTTCTATATAATGATATAATAATGATGAGGTGGTTTACATGCAGTATACTTACAATATTGATGGTTTAGAAGACTTAGAGCTCTTTGCCAATAAAATCGCAATGCTATTAAAAAGAGACAAGGGTGTCATCTTTTTAGATGGTGAATTAGGTGCTGGTAAAACAACTTTTACTCAATTATTAGGTAAAGCCCTTGGGATTAAACAAGTTATTACTTCACCCACCTTTAATATCTTCAAACGCTATGAGTTTTCAGATAGTGCATTGAACCATTTTGACTTGTATCGTATCCAAGACAATGTTTACGATCAAGGTTTTGAAGACTACTGGGAAGATACCAATGAAATCTCAATGATTGAATGGTCTTCTTATTTACCAGAAGAATTTCAAGAGATGGCTATTTTAAAAATTAATATAAAAATAATAGATGAAAACAAACGTGCCTTAGTATTAGATGGCCAAGATTGGATCATCCAAGCCTTAAAGGAGGAGATGTAATGAATTTATTTGTCGATACATCTAATAAATATATATTATTGTCTTTGTTTGATGAAGAAGTGCACGATTATAAAATCATTGAGGCCAATCGCAATCAAGCAGAGATTTTTGTGCCATCTTTAAATACTTTTTTACATGAGAACAATCAATCTATTGAGACAATAGATCACTTTTACTTTACGAAAGGGCCTGGTTCTTTTACAGGTGTTCGTGTTGGTTTAACATATGCCAAAGCCTTAAAAGTATCTGGCTATAACAATATTCATACTATTAATACCTTGTATACCTTGTTAGATAGCATAGAGAATGCACAATCTATCATCGATGCCAGAGGACAAAAGTACTACTACCAATCAGTTATCGATGGTGTTTTTCAACAACCACAATTGATTGCTTATGATCAGGTTGATTTAGATAAGGTCAACACTTATGAAAATACACTACAACAAATACCAAGTAATCTGGTTGAACTGGTCAACAATCATCTTTATGATGATGATTTAGATATTTTATATATAAAGGAAGCCTTCTAATGGAATTTAGAAAAGCTAGTATCCATGATATTGATACAATATTGGCTATTCATAATGATTTGTTTGATTACAAATGGACCTATGACAACTATGCCAATGAGTTAAAGTTTGATATTGCTTCTTTTATGGTATTAGAAGAAAACAATCAAATCATTGCCTACTATATTACTCATAATATCTTTGATATTTTAGAAATAATTATGTTGGTTGTAACCAAGCCTTATCAAAGTAAAGGGTTGGGTTCTTATTTGTTGGATAAGATTGTTTTAGAATTAAAAGAAAATGGTAATGACAATTTGTATTTAGAAGTAGAAAAAGAGAATGAACAAGCCATTAACTTTTATAAGAAACATGGGTTTGAACAAATAGATTTAAGAAAAGATTATTATGCTAAAGGCAAAGATGCCTTAATCATGAGAAAGTGGGTGTATCCATGTCAAGACCAAGGATTATTCTAGCCATTGAATCATCGTGTGATGAAACAGCAATGGCTATTATTAAAGGACAAAAAGAAATATTAGCAAGTGTTGTCTCTAGTCAGATTAAAGACCATGCTTCTTTTGGTGGTGTCATACCAGAACTTGCTTCTCGATTACATTATCAAAACATCGATATTGTATTTGATCAAGTCATGAAAGAAGCCAATTTAACCATTAAAGATATTGATGGTATCGCCATAGTCAATGGTCCTGGTTTAATAGGTGCCCTACATGTTGGTGTGGTATTTGCTAAAAGTTTGGCTTCAATAAACAACATCCCAATCTTACCTGTCAATCATATTGCAGGTCATGTCTATGCCAATAATTTAATAGCTGACTTACAATTTCCTTTGTTGGCATTAATTGTTTCTGGAGGGCATACAGAATTAGTCTATATGGAAAAGCATTTGGATTTTAAAATATTGGGTCAAACCCAAGACGATGCTATTGGAGAATCTTACGATAAGGTGGCACGTATTTTAAACTTGGGTTATCCAGGTGGTCCTATCATCGATCAATTGGCACAAAAAGGGAAAGACATCTATGATTTTCCAATGCCCTTAAATGATGACTCGTATAACTTTTCTTATTCTGGTTTAAAATCAGCAGTTATTAATAAAGTAAATACTTTAAAGATGAAAAATGAACCGTTTAATAATGAAGATATTTCTGCATCTTTTCAAAAGAGTGCGGTTGATATTTTAATTAAGAAGTCTTTGCATGCTGCAAAAACATATCCGATTAAGCAATTTATTTTGGGTGGTGGTGTGGCTGCAAACTCATACTTAAGAAGTGAGATAGAGCGTGTCTTTAAAAAGCAATTGCCTAATGTAGAGGTTGTTTTACCACCCCTATGGGCTACAACCGATAATGCGGCCATGATTGCTTCTTTGGCTAGTTTTTACGATGAAAATGAATTTAAAGATGATTATGGATTTGGGGTTAACCCAAATATGTCTCTTGATGCAAATTAAATGCACTAAATCTTCAATTTAGTGGTTGCATCATTTAAAAAATATGTAAATTTTTGATATAATAATATGATAAGAAAGGTCGTGTGTAATGTATGAAACAAAGTAGAATGTTTATACCAACATTAAGAAGTGAAGTAGGCGAAGATACGGTTGCCAAATCACTCTTATACATGCAAAAAGCAGGAATGATTAAACAAGTAGCAGCTGGGATTTTTACCTATTTGCCACTTGCCCAAATGATATTAGATAACTTAATTGCCATTACCAAAGAAGAGATGGATAAAATCAATTCAACCCAGTTGACCATGCCAATCTTACAACCCAAAGAATTATGGGATGAAGCAGGTCGTTGGTCTAAGTATGGTAGTGAGTTAATGAGAATGAAAGATCGTCATCAAAGAGATTTTGCTTTGGCACCGACAGCTGAAGAATTGATTGTAGCGACGGTTAGAGACCACGTCACTTCTTGGCGACAATTACCGTTGTCATTGTATCAAATACAAACTAAGTTTAGAGATGAAGCAAGACCTCGTTTTGGTTTGATGCGTGGTAGAGAGTTTATCATGAAAGATGCGTATTCTTTCCATACCGATACAGATGATTTAGACATTCATTATTTAGAAATGGAAAAAGCATACGATGCCATATTCAAACGTATTGGATTAGATATCATCAAAGTAAGTGCTGATAATGGTGCGATTGGTGGTTCAGCTTCAACAGAGTTTATGGCTATCAGTGAAATTGGAGAAGATACTCTGGTTTATTCTAAGGCATCTGGTTACCAAGCCAATCTTGAAAAAGCCCAAGCTATTTATGATGTGGTAGATGCTTCTAATGAACAAGCCAAAGAATTAGAGTTAGTGGATACGCCAAATGTATCTAAGGTGGAAGACATTGCCAATTTCTTAAAGATTGATTTGAATCGTACAGCAAAATACATTGCCTATAAAGATGATTTAACCAACCGATATGTTTTAGCCATCGGACCTGGTAATTATGAAATCAATGAAACAAAGTTAAACAATGTGGTAGATGGTGATTTAAGAACCTTAACTGATGCTGAGTTGGAAGAACAAGGTTTGATCAAAGGCTTTATAGGGGCAGTTAACTTAAAAACAAAAGATCCGTTTATCTTGGTTGTTGATGAAAGTATTCCAAATATGACCAATCATACAGCAGGTGGAAATGTGGTAGATACCCATTACATCAACATCAATTATGGTCGTGACTATACAGCTGATTATGTTGCTGATATCAAAGAAGTTAAAGAAGGCGATTTAGATATCGAATCTAAACAACCATTAACTTTTGCAAAGGGGATTGAAGTAGGGCATATCTTTAAACTAGGGACTGCTTATTCACAACCTTTAAAATGTAACTATTTAAACAAAGATCAAAAATTAGTACCAATGGAAATGGGATGCTATGGTTTAGGTATCTCTCGTGTCTTAATGGCTTTGGTTGAATCTTACTTAAACGAAGACAACAATGCTATTGTTTGGCCAAGTGAAATTGCGCCATATGATGTTCATGTCGTAATTGTCGATATTAAGAAAGATGCACAAACTGATCTAGCAAGTAAGATATACGAAGAATTAACCAATAAAGGTTTAAAAGTATTATTAGATGATCGTAATGAGCGTGTTGGATCTAAGTTTGCGGATGCTGACTTAATTGGTATTAGACAACGTATTGTTGTTGGTAAAAAAGCAATTGAAAATATCGTTGAATATGTTGATAGAGCCAATGATGTTAAAGAAGATGTTTCTGTTACTGATATCTTAGATAAAGTATTAAAAGGTTAATGTATGGAAGATTATAAATTATTAATCCAAGAAGGTAAGTATGAAGAAGCGTTGAAGTTATTGCTATCTCGTGAAGGTCATTACTTAGAGAAAACACAATGTTTGTATGAAATGGGCAAGTATGAAGAAAACATTCTTTTCTTTGAAGGGATTGTTGATTTAATAGAAGAGGACTACAATGAAATCTTTGGTTATTATATTCTTTCTTTAAAAGAAGTACATGCCTATGATAAAGCATTAGATGCCATCAATGAAGAACTATCGATGCCTTATATTCAAGAACCTTACTATTCAACCTTAAACATGTTGTATGAAAGTATTCTTCAAGAGAAAAAAGCGTATTTGATAGAAAACAATCTTTCTACTATTTCTTTAAACAATGAACAAGTGAAAGAAGTGTTAACCAGTGACTCTGATTTTGAATTGGCTTTTCAAGTGATACAACAATTAGATTCGATGAACATACGCAGTATCATCAATGAAATTGAAGTATTCTTACAAAATAAAAATGTATCCAATATATTAAAATCATTTGTTTTAGAGATGTTGATATCACAACAAATTAGTGAAAGTGTCATCTTGGTTAAAAATGATTTAGAGTATGAGTTTACACCGATTGCTAATGAGATGGTTCTACAAAACCATGCTTATTTGGTTACAAGTGAATTGTTGAATGATCATTTGGCTAAACAACCAAGCTTTTTAGAAATGGCTAGTGAAGTCTTAGATACGATTGCATACATTATATATCCTGAAACGATTGAAGAAGGGGAAGAGAAGATGTATGCAGCAGCAATTGAATACTATGTATATACGTTAAACTATGAAGATTTAGCTGACGACTTCGAAACCTATTACGATTGTGATGTTGCATCGATTGAGAAATTTGAAAGCTATATTAGTCAATTATTAACCAGTGAGAAGGAATTAAGTGATGTTACACATTAATTTTTATAACGATTACAATAGTGAATATGATTATTTGTTAGAAGAGTATCAAGCAGTTGGTAATTTGGCTTTAAATGTGATGAAGTTAGATAAGGATTTTGAAATCAGTGTTACTCTGGTTGACAATGAACAAATCAAACAAATCAATAAAGATTATCGTGAGAAAGATTATGCAACTGATGTTATTTCATTTGAAAGTGAAATGTATAAAGAAGAGTATTTAGATGAGATAGATTTGGGTGATATCTTTATCAGTGTAGATAAAGGGTTAGAACAAGCACAAGAGTATGGCCATAGTAAAGAAAGAGAATTGTCATTCTTATTCGTTCATGGTTTATTACATTGCTTGGGCTATGATCATTTAGATTTAGAACAAGAAAAAGAAATGTTTGCACTACAAGAGGTGATACTAAGTGAGTACAAAAGACAACAAGAACAATAAACACACTTACAATGGCTATTTTAAAAATCATAATAAGTTTGCGGTTGCTTTTAAAGGGATTGCAACAGTATTAAAAGAAGAGTCTTCTTTTAGATATCAAACTTTGATTTTTTTCTTAGTTGTTTCTTTAGGTTTTATTTTGCATATTACAGCCAAGGAATGGATCAGTATTATTTTGTCGACCATGCTTGTCTTATCACTAGAAATCATGAATACCTCTATTGAAAACATCGTCGATTTGGTATCAGAAGACTATCATCCTCTTGCTGGAAAGATTAAAGATATTGCAGCTGGTGCTGTATTACTAGCAAGTATTGGTGCAGTCTTAGTAGGAATTATAATTTTTTATCCAAGAATATTAGAAATGATTTAGGAGGAAGTAAAAATGAATGATAATTTAAGAGAAACAATGTATAAACTAGCAATGCAAGGGTATGGCAATGCCTATATCCCTTATTCACACTTTCCAGTAGGTGCTGGATTGGTAACAAAAGATCACAAAGCATTTGTAGGGGCTAATATTGAAAACTCTGCTTATGGATGTTGTATTTGTGCAGAAAGAACGTGTATTACTTCAGCATATGCCCATGGTATAAGAAAAGAAGATATTTTAGCTTTTTCTGTTGTAACAGATACTGTCGAACCTGCTTCACCATGTGGGGTATGTCGTCAAGTATTGAGTGAGTTATTAGAGAAGGATACACCAATCTTCTTATTTAACACAGAAGGTAAATGTTATGATACAACCATTGAAGACTTGTTGCCATATTCATTTGAAATTGAAGAACCAGTAACCTATGTAGCCGAAACATCGGTAAAAGAAGATGTTTAGATCTGGTTTTGTGGCGATTGTTGGTCGTCCCAATGTTGGTAAATCAACACTATTAAACAGTTTTTTAAAAACAAAAGTAGCGATTATGTCAAGTAAACCTCAAACAACAAGAAATAAGATACAAGGGATTTATACCGATGAAGAATGTCAAATTGTCTTTATCGATACGCCAGGTATTCATAAACCTAAATCTAATTTATCTACTTTTATGAATAAGTCTGCTTATTCAGCAACCAGAGATGTAGAAGTTATTTTATTCTTAACCAATGTCGATGAACCGATTTCAACAGGTGATCGTATGATTATTGAGAATTTAAAAGATTCACCATCAAAAGTCTTTTTGGTATTGAATAAGATTGATTTAATTACCAAAGAAGAACTGTTTAATTACATGGCAGACCTACCAAAGGAATACGAAGAAATATTTGCTGAAATCGTACCGATATCAGCACGTAAACGCAACAATTTAGATCACTTGTTACAATTGATTAAAGCTGAGTTACCTGAAGGGGTTAAATACTATCCAGATGATATGGTTAGTGATCATCCAGAACGTTTTATCTTTAAAGAAATCATTAGAGAAAAGATATTGATGTTGACTGGACAAGAAGTGCCTCATTCAATAGCCGTAGTAATTGAATCTATCAAGAAGAAAAAGAATGGTGCTGTCTTAATTGAAGCAACCATTATTGTTGAAAGAGATTCACAAAAAGGAATCATTATTGGTAAGAATGGGTCAAAGTTAAAAGAAATTGGTAAATTAGCAAGAGAAGAATTAGAATTAATTTTAGGTTCTAAGATTTATTTAGAAACCTTTGTTAAAGTAGAGAAAGATTGGCGTAACAAACAATACCAGCTTAATGAATTAGGCTACAACAACAATGATTATTAATCAATTAAATGGTATTGTATTTAACATTCTAGATTATAAAGACAACGATGTCATCGCCTCTATTCTTTGTAAAGAGTATGGCTTTTTACAAGTTCAAGTCAAAGGGGCAAAAAAACAAACAAGTAAATCTTATTACATCATGCACCAGTTTAATCGCATTAGTTTTGATTTAAGTAAACTCAATCATGATGGTTTGTCTGTTTATAAAAGTGGTTCTAATATACATGTATTAGACTTTACAAAACTTTCTTATCAAGGTTCAACTGCTTTGATGTATATCAGTGAACTTTTATATAAAATCAAAGAAATGAAAGAGTTTGACCAAGCATTTTTTTACGATAAAGTAGTCTTAATTATTGATGGTATTCAAAACAATAAAGAAGTTTGTTATTTAATCAATGCCTTTATTGTTGAAGTACTAAGCATTAATGGGATTGTCTTACAACTAGATCAATGTGGGACTTGTCATGCTCGAAATGATATAATTGGATTTGATTATTTAAACTATGGATTTATATGTAAAGACTGTTATGTTAAGTTAGAAGAGATAGAAGAAGAGAAAATTATTAGAAACAAAGAAGTATTACAATGCTTGTATGGATTAAGCCATTGGGAAAGTGAAACAAGTGTTTTTCCTGATGCTATCAACAAACAAGTATTTAAATTATTAAACAATTATTTACAGGATAACTTAGGTATCTACTTACAATCTGGTAAATATTTATATTAAAGGAGAATATCAACATGAAAAATATGGAAGAAATTGTTAATTATTGTAAAGAGTATGGATTTATGTATCCAGGCTCTCAAATCTATGGAGGATTAGCCAATGCTTGGGATTATGGCCCTCTTGGAATTGAAATGAAAAACAATGTGCAAAAAGCTTGGTGGAAGAAGTTTGTTCAAGAATCACCTTATAATGTAGGCTTGGACAGTGCTATCTTAATGAACCCAAAGATTTGGGTAGCAAGCGGTCATGTTGGTGGTTTCTCAGATCCTTTAATGGATTGTAAAGATTGTAAGACTAGACATAGAGCCGATCATTTGATTGAAGACAACAGTGATGAAAATCCTGCTGGATGGTCTAATCAACAAATGGAAGCTTTTATTAAAGAAAAAGGGATTAAATGTCCCAACTGTGGTTCAACCAATTTCTCTGAAATTAAAGAGTTTGAATTAATGTTTAAAACCCAACAAGGAGTAATAGCTGGGGAAGGAAACGATATTTACTTAAGACCAGAAACAGCTCAAGGAATCTTTGTTAATTTTAAGAATGTTTTAAGATCAACCAGAAGAAAATTACCGATGGGTATCTGTCAAGTGGGTAAAGCCTTTAGAAATGAGATTTCTCCAGGTAACTTTATCTTTAGAACTAGAGAGTTTGAACAAATGGAAATGGAGTTTTTCTGTAGTCCAGACAGTGCACCAGAATGGTTTGATTTCTGGAAGAAATATGCCTATGATTGGTTAATTAACTATGGGATTAAAGAAAACAACTTAATCTTTAGAGAACATGAAAAAGAAGAATTGTCTCACTATTCAGATGCAACGGTTGATATTGAGTTTATGTATCCCTTTGGTAAGGGAGAATTATGGGGTATTGCCAATAGAACCAACTATGACTTAAATGCCCATATGCAAGCTTCTAAAGAAAACTTAGAGTATTTAGATCCTACAACCAATGAAAAGTACTTGCCTTATGTCATCGAACCATCTTTAGGATTAGGACGTATGACATTGGCCTTCTTATGTAATGCCTTAGAAGATAGAGAAGATGGTTCATTACACTTAAATATTCATCCTGATATTGCACCAATTAAGATTTGTGTTTTACCATTACAAAAACAACAAGTCGATAAAGCCAATGAAGTTTATGCTCTTTTAGCAAGTAAATACATGGTTGATATTGAAACAAGTGGAAATATTGGTAAACGTTACAAACGACAAGATGCTATGGGTACACCTTATTGTGTGACGATAGATTTTGATACTGCAAATGATGCAAGTGTAACGGTAAGAGATAGAGTAAGTATGGAACAAGAAAGAATTAAGATTGAGGACTTATTGACTTATTTCAACGATAAATTCAACTTCTAGGGGTCTTTATGAAAAGAATTCCAGAGGAAGTTATTCAAGAAGTTATCAGTAAAAACGATATTGTCGAAGTAATAGGAGAACGTATCGAAGTAAAAAAACACGGTAAAGATTATATCTCTTTGTGTCCCTTTCACAACGATACCAATCCTTCAATGCAAATCAGCCAACAAAAACAAATCTATAAATGTTTCTCATGTGGGGCAAGTGGCAATGCTGTAGGTTTCTTGATGGATTATCCACAAACCCATTTTACCTACCTTCAGGCCATTGACTATCTGGCTAAAAAAGTAGGGATGGATTTAAACATTGATTTTACAAATGTTGAGGATAAGAAGCCATCACTTTATGATGAGTATTATCAAATTAACCAAGAAGCGAATAATCTTTTTACTTATTTGATACAAGCTAGTGATGATAAAGATTTAGAGCATTTCTTAAATAATAGAACCTTAACCAAAGAGATTATCGATTACTTTAAAATAGGCTATAATCCAAGTGGTAATGTCTTAACAAAGTTGTTACAATCTAAATCATACGATTTAGACAAAGCACTAGATTTAGACTTGTTACGTTTATACGACAACAACTATGTCGATGCCTACAGCAATCGTTTAACCTTTCCAATCATTGATAGTAACGATCATATCATTGGTTATACAGCAAGAGCCATTAAAGATGAAAATCCAAAATATCTCAATTCAAAAGAAAGTAACATCTTTCATAAATCAGATGTTTTATACAACATCAATAATGCGTTAGCTTCTATTAGAAAAGAGAAAGCTGTCTATATCTGTGAAGGACCTAATGATGTCATTGCTTATTATCGTGTTGGCATTTACAATGTCGTTGCTATTATGGGAACAGCTTTAACTAACAATCATGTTTCTAGTTTAAGAAACTTAGGCATCAACAAAGTCATTCTTAGTTTTGATGGTGATAGTGCAGGAGCCAACGCGACTTACAAAGTCATCAATGAAAACTTGTTGAACGATCTTAAATTGATGGTTGTAGACTTAGAAACTTATGATCCAGATGATTATTTGTTGACCTATGGCAGTGAACACTTCTTAAAAAATGTTACTAATCCTAGCAATGCTTTAGATTTTATCATTAAGTATGAATACGCCAATATCAACTTAAATAATTACGAAGAAAAGAAACAAGCAACTTTAAAAATAATCAAACGCATCAATCAAAGTAGCGATCGTTTTGATATTGATTATTACTTAAACAAACTCTCACAAATCAGTGATATGTCTTTAGAACTATTGAATGGTTTTGTGGATGATAAAGTGGATACCAATATCAATATCAATGTTAAAGAAGATGATTTGGCTTATCAAAAAGCGTGTAAAATAGCCTTGTTTTTTATGATGAATGATCGTCAATGCTTTGAGACATTCAAAGAACAAGGACAACCTTTTATTGATAAAACCTATCGCAAACTATACAACAGCATTGCGGCATTCTACTTAGATCACCAGTTGTTTGATTTAAATGGACTAAAAGAATTGATCCATGATCAAGAGATAGTTGACGCTTTAACAGATATCTTGTTACATGTAAAGCTTGAAGAATATGGAGATGAAAGTGTCTTTGAAGATTCGATTAAAACAGTCAGTTTAAAAAGTTTAATCAATCGAAAAGACATCTTAGACCAACAATTTAAAATCTCACATGATCCACTAGAAAAAGCCAAATTGGCACAAGAAAAAGTATTAATTGATCGAGAATTAAAAGAATTAAAAAAAGCAATATTTAACTAAAAGAGGGGTACTTATGAGCAAGGTTATTAGTTTAGAAGATATTAAGCAAGATCTAGTTAAACATGCAGGTAAAGACTTATTGAGTCAAGACCAAGTCATGGATTATATCAAAGACTACGATTTTAGTGATGAAGATATTGATTCAATTTTTGAGTATTTAAGTGATGAAAACATCATGGATGCCAATTATGATTTAGAAGATGATGATGACTTTGAAAGTTTTGAAGAAGACATTGATTTTGATGAACAAGAAGATAAAGAAGACAGTGATGAAAGTTACAACTTAAATGTTGCTTACGATACAGACTACTACGATCCTAATTTAGATTTAGATTCTAAAGTTAAAATCAATGATCCTGTTAAAATGTATTTAAAGTCCATTGGTAATGTCACATTATTAACGGTTCAAGATGAGATAGATTTGGCCAAACGTATTGAAAAGGGAGATCTTAATTTAAACCCAGATGCTACCCAAGAAGAAATAGATGATCGTTTAGAAGCCGTTCAAGAACTATCAAGTGCTAACTTACGATTGGTTGTCTCAATTGCTAAGAAGTATGTAGGTAGAGGGATGTTGTTTTTAGATTTAATTCAAGAAGGCAATCTAGGTTTATTAAAAGCCATTGATAAATACGACTATAAAAAAGGCTTTAAGTTTTCTACCTATGCCACTTGGTGGATCAGACAAGCCATTACTAGAGCCATTGCTGATCAAGCCAGAACCATTCGTATTCCAGTTCATATGGTTGAAACAATCAATAAGATTCATAAGATACAAAGACAGCTGGTTCAAGAGTTAGGTAGAGAACCTTCTCCTGAAGAGATTGCTGCTTTAGTAGAAGGAATGACAGCTAGTAAAGTAGAAGAAATTCAACAAATATCATTAGATCCAGTTTCTTTTGAAACACCAATAGGGGAAGAAGAAGATTCTGCTTTGGGTGATTTTGTTGAAGACAGTGAAGCCCAAGATCCTTTTGAATATGCGACACAAGAACTGTTAAAAGCTGAGTTGAAAGAATTACTATTAGAATTAACCGATCGAGAAGAAAAA
>Ga0268261_10002901_pt1 | contig 12445 bp, 10 predicted proteins | sample TergutNc150P1_FD_190353 | JGI IMG/M metagenome (GOLD analysis project Ga0268261, IMG submission 190353) | Nasutitermes corniger P1 segment gut microbial community from laboratory colony in Florida, USA - Nc150 P1 (SPAdes) (version 2) | ecosystem: Host-associated > Arthropoda: Insects >... | reverse complement strand
TTCTGGATGATGTTTGCTGCTTTATTCGCTTTAGCAGTAAAATACTCAGAGTTAGTATTAGCGGTTCACTACAGAGAGAAAAATGACCAAGGTAACTGGACAGGTGGTCCTTTCTACTACATTAAGCATGCATTTAAAAACAATCAAGGTTTAGCTAAATTCTTAGCTGCATTCTTCTCAGTTGGTGCAATCATGGCATCATTCACATTAGGAAACATGATTCAAGGTCAATCATTGGCATCAGCAATCAACTCTGGATTCCCACAAGTACCATTACTAGGAATCGGTATTGTTGCTTCAATCATCGTTGGATTGGTAATCTTAGGTGGGATCACTCGTATCGCACAAGTAGCTGAGAAAACAGTTCCAACAATGACAGTTATTATGTTTATTGCTTGTATCGTTGCAATCATTATGAACTTTGCTCAAATTCCTGCTGCATTTGTATCTATCTTTACAAACATCTTTAGTGGAAGAGCAGCAGTAGGTGGTGTTGCAGGTGCTGGTTTAGCAGCAGCAGTAAGAATTGGTATCACTCGTGGTATCTTATCAAATGAGGGTGGTTTAGGTTCTGCGCCTATCGCTCATGCGACTGCAAAAGTTGATCATCCAACAAAACAAGGTTTCTGGGGAATCGTTGAGGTATTCGTTGATACTCATGTAATGTGTTTGGTTGTTGCATTGGTTGTATTATCAGCAACAAACCCAGATGGAACGTTTGTAATGGATAACATTTTAGAAAACGGAAGCTTAATCAATGGTGCGCCATTATTAATGGAAGCAATGAGACAATCATTACCAATGGGTAACATCATTGCACCTCCAATCGTTGCAACAGTTATCACATTATTTGCTTTAACTACAATGTTTGGATTCTCATTCTACGGATTAAAAGGTATGGAATACTTATTCGGAACAAAATCTCAAATTTTATTCAGAATTGTATTTATCCCATTCGTATTAATCGGTACTTTAGTACGTGTTGGTTTAGCATTCAACTTATCTAACATCTTCATGTTAGTTATGGTTGTTCCCAACTTAATTGCCTTAGTTGCATCGATGGATGTTGTTAACGCGATTACGCAAAACTACTTCTCTGGTGCTAAATATGTTTCTTGGTATGAAGTAACTCAAGGTCAAGAAGACGTTATTGGTGAAGCAGTAGCGAAAGAAAAAGGTATTCCAGTAGGATCTACTAAAAATATCTAATCTTAAATATTAAACTTAAAGGGCTAGTTATCTAGTCCTTTTTTTCTTGTAAAAAATTATCGTTTGTAATAAATATTTACAAATGTAAAAAGAATAAGCATATTTTGAACATAAAAATATTCATTCGTGTATACTATTGCTCATATTCAAAAAATAAAAGAAAGGGAGAACTATAAAAACATAGTTCTAAAGGTATTAAAGTTATGGATAGACTATACGATCTTATCGCACAACTAAATAACATGGTTTGGAGCATGCCGATTTTATTTTTCTTCGTTGGTACAGCAGTATATATCAGCGTCAAATTAAATTGGTTACAGTTCTCTAACTTTAGTTACATTTACAAAAACACATTAGGGAGATTATTAGAAAAGAATTCAGACACAGATGGAGACATCTCTCCATTTGCTGCATTAACAACCGCTATGTCATCAACACTAGGTGTTGGAACCATTACTGGTACTGCTACTGCAATCGCTATTGGTGGACCAGGTGCAGTCTTATGGATGATGCTAGCCGGTTTGGTTATCATGGCCATCAAGTTTTCAGAAATTACACTTGCTGTTCATTACCGTATTAAAAATAGCCAAGGTCAATGGGTAGGTGGACCATTCTCTTATATTCAAATTGCATATAAGGATTATCCAGTTGTTGCTAAAATTTTAGGTACTATCTTTAGTGTCGGTGTTATCTTAGCTGCTTTAACTTTAGGAAACTTAATTCAAGGACAATCGATCGCTGCTTCAATCTCTACTGCTTGGCCAGTTATTCCAGTTCCAGTAATTGGTGTGGTTACAGCTGTGATCGTTGCTTTAGTTATCGTTGGTGGTATTCAACGTATTGCAAGTGTCGCTGAAAAAACAGTCCCAACAATGGCTTTAATTACAATCGCTATGTGTTTGGTTGCTATTATTATGAATGCCAGTCAAATCCCAACAGCCTTATCTTCAATCTTAACCGGTGCTTTATCAGGTAGAGCTGGTGTTGGTGGTATCACAGGAACTGTGGTTGCTAACATGATTAGAATTGGGATTACTCGTGGTATCTTATCAAATGAAGGTGGTTGTGGAACAGCACCAATCGCTCATGCATCTGCCAAAGTCTCTCATCCTGTTAAACAAGGATTCTGGGGTGTAATGGAAGTATTCATCGATACACATGTTGTTTGTTTATTAATTGCATTGGTTATCCTAACAGCAAGTCAAGCAGATGGAACATTGGTATGGCAAGCTTTAGATGCCAATGGGAATATCTTAAATGGTACACCATTAATTATGGAAGCAATGAGAGCTTCATTACCAATGGGAGATGTGATCGCTCATCCATTAATGGCATTAGTTATTTCAAGTTTTGCCATTACAACTATATTTGGTGTATCTTATTATGGTATGCGTGGTGTTGAAGCATTGTTTGGTACAAAAGCCATTCCTGTATATAAATTATTATTCATTCCAATTGTCATTGTATCGTCTATGGTCAGAGTCTCTTTGGCTTTCAACATTGCCAATATCGTATTATTAATCATGGTTTTACCTAATTTATTAGCCATCATCAAACAAGCAAAAGTATTGGTTGCTTTAAAAGAAAACTACTTTGCTGGTAATAAGTATGTGTCTTATTATGATGTAACTCAAGGTGGAGAAGATGTGATTGCTAATGAAGTAGAGTCAATGAACAAAAAAGTTGGAGAACTTAAAAAAGCTTAATTTAAGGACTACTATCTATTGATAGTAGTTTTTTTATAAACAAAAAAAGGCTAGTCTTGTGACTTAGCCTTTTCTTCTTGTATCAGTTTGGCTTGAACAACCCTTTTAGCAAGAATGCTTGTTGTAATCGAACCAACACCTCCTGGTACAGGGGTGATAAATCTAGCTTTTTCTCTGACATTGTCAAAGTCAACATCACCATACATCTTACCATCGTTATCGATATTAACACCCACATCAATCACAATCGTACCTTCTTTAATATGTTGTTCTTTGATTAAATGTTTAACACCAGCTGCCGCAATCACAATATCAGAGTTTCTTGTATGATCGAGTAAATCTTTGGTTTTAACATTGGTTGAAGTAACCGTTGCTTGTTTGGTTTGTAACATAATAGATAGTGGTCTACCTACTGCAAATCCTGCACCAACAATCGTGATATCTTTACCCTGTATTTCAACATTAGCATAATTTAACAATTCAATAACAGCTGTTGGGGTACAAGGAGCAAAGCCTAAATCTTCGTTTGAGAATAAACGTGCAATATTGGTATAAGAGATACCATCTAAATCTTTATCTGGATTGATGATTTGGGCAATTTCATCCATCTTAATATGTTGTGGTAATGGGCAAAGTATGATCATGCCAGTAATATCTTTATCTTCGTTTAACTTTATAATTTCTTTGATAAAGTCATCATGGTGTATAGCATGTTCAAAGGTCTTTTTAATTGTCTGTAAACCTAGTTTTTCAAAGTTAGAAACAATCGAATCTTCATAGGCGATGTCATCGCCATTGTTACCAACTCTAACAATAGCAGTTGTAATATGATGATCGTTGCATTGTTGTTTGAGCATATTGATGTCACTGAGTATTTTTTTTGTAACATCTTTTCCATAAATGATATTTCCGTTCAAATCAAACACTTCCTTTTACTTTGTATCGTCTTAATTTAACAAGTATTTTACTATTTGTCTAACATATTGCGTTTAAATAATAAATATGAAAATATTGTATATTTTTGAGTTTTTTTATATTAGTAATCTGTAAATATAATGTTATAATAGTCAATGGAATTAATAAGAATTAGGAGGGAAATTAATGGAGAAAAAAACACCTTTATATGATAGCCATATTGCATTAAATGCGAAGATGGGACCATACGCGGGTTACTCTATGCCATTGGAATATTCTGATGTTAACACAGAACATAATGGTGTAAGAAATGATGTGGGAATGTTTGACGTTTCACACATGGGAGAATTTAACTTAGTTGGTAAAGATGCCCAAAAAACATTAGATTTATTATTACCATGTGATATCTTAAATCTTAAAGTAGAAAGAGTTAGATACACACCTATGTTGACTGAGACTGGTGGTATTATTGATGATTTATTGGTTTATCGTTTAGGGGAAGAATCTTATCGTTTGGTTGTTAATGCGGCTAATATTGATAAAGATTACGCTTGGATTGAAAAACATTTAATTGGAGATGCTAAGTTAGAAAACATTTCTGATTCAATTGGATTGATTGCTTTACAAGGACCTAAGTCAAAAGAGTTGATTGCTGAGTTAATGCCAGAATCAGATATTCCAGTACCATTCTTCTCTTTAAAAGAAGATGCACAATTAGGAGATGTTAAAGTATTAATCTCTAGAACAGGTTATACTGGATCATTTGGTTATGAAATCTACTGTGATGAAAAAGATACCAAATACCTATGGGATTTATTGTTAGAAAAAGGAAAGAAATACAATATTGTACCAGCTGGTTTGGTAGCAAGAGATACACTTCGTTTAGAAGCAGGTTTACCTTTATATGGTAACGATATGGATGAATCAATCGATCCATTAGAAACAGGGATTGGATTCTCAGTTAAATTAGATAAAGAAGCGGATTACATTGGTAAGAAAGCTTTAAATACAAAAGAACATAAGAATACTCGTGTTGGGTTAAAAGTAACTGGACGTGGTATTGTACGTGGTGGTTCAGATGTTTATGATGGTGATCAAAAAGTAGGTATCACAACTTCAGGAACGAAACTACCATACGTTGATTTTGCGGGTGCATTAGCAATCGTTGATAAATCAGTGAGTGAATTAGGGAAACAACTTCAAGTTGACGTACGTGGTCGTAAGGTTGATGTTGAAGTGATTGAGGCGCCTTTCTATAAGGAACCTAAATAATAAAAAAAATATAAAATTTAAGGAGATTTAAAAATGAACATTCCAACAGAATTAAAGTACACAAGAGATCATGAGTGGTTAAAAGTAGAAGATGGGTATACAACAGTAGGGATTACGGATTTTGCTCAAGAGCAATTAGGTGGATTGGTATTTGTTAATTTACCAGAAGTAGGAGATGAAGTAATCGCAACAACGCCTATGTGTGATGTTGAATCAGTAAAAGCAGTTTCTGATGTATATTCACCATTAACTGGAACAATCAAAGAAGTCAATGAAGAGTTATTAGATTCACCAGAATTAATCAATGAGAAACCATATGAAGCTTGGTTTGTTAAGATTGAAAATGTAACACATACAGATGATTTATTATCTGCTGAAGAATATGAGGCATTTATTAAAGAGGATAAATAAGAATGGGTTATTTATTAAATACTGATACTCAAGTAGCAGAGATGCTTGAGAAGTTAAATTTAAAATCGTTAGATGAATTGTATGCGAATTTACCTCAAGAGTTAATCGTTAAACAATTAGATATTCCAGCTAAAGTTGGAGAGATTGATATTCAACGTAACTTTGATGGTTATGCCAATAAAAATAAGGTCTTTACCAGTGTCTTTAGAGGGGCTGGTGCTTACCGTCATTACATTCCAGCAATCGTACCAGAGATGGCTGGAAAAGAAAGATTTAAAACAAACTATACGCCTTATCAAGCGGAGATTTCACAAGGAACGTTACAAGCGATTTTTGAATACCAAACAATGATTTGTGAGTTAACAGGGATGGAAGTATCAAACGCTTCTGTTTATGATGGTGGTTCTGCAGCTGCTGAGGCAGTATCAATGTGTCGTGATTCTCGTAAGAAGAAAAATGATACGATTGTATCAGGTGGGGTTAATCCAAGAATTTTTTCAACGATTGAATCTTACCAATGGGCCTTTGATGCACAAACAACTTACTTAGATCAAAAAGATGGATTGGTTGATTTAGATGCTTTAAGAAAAGCTGATTTAGAAGGTGTTTCTTCAATCGTTATTCAACAACCTAACTATTATGGTTTAATTGAAGATGTTGCAAGTATTACAGAAGTTGCGCATGAATTAGGGTTAAAAGTCATTGCAGTAGTCAATCCAATTGCATCTGTTGTATTAGAATCAATGGGTGAATTAGATGTAGATGTTGCGGTTGGTGAAGGTCAACCTTTAGGAATTCCAATGTCATTTGGTGGTCCTTTCTTAGGATTCATGGCTTGTAAAATGAAAATGGCACGTAATATTCCAGGACGTATTGTTGGGCAAACAACAGATGAAGATGGTAAACGTTCATTTGTATTAACCATGCAAGCACGTGAACAACATATTCGTAGAGAAACAGCTTCTTCTAACGTATGTTCTAACCAAACTTTGATTGCGATTGCGGCATCTGTTTATATGGCTGCTATGGGTCCTCAAGGGATGGAAGATGTTGCGAATTTATGTTACTCTAAAGCACACTATATGGCTTCTGAGTTAGAAAATGCTGGTTTAAAATTAAAGTATTCTGGTGATTTCTTCCATGAGTTTGTAACTGAATATAACGGTGATGCGGATAAGTTAATGGCACATTTAGAAGCCAACGATATTTTAGGTGGATTGGTTATTCCTGAAGGTATCTTATGGTGTGCAACTGAAATGAATTCAAAAGAAGAGATTGATAAATTAGTTTCTTTAGTTAAGGAGGTCGCATAACATGGAATTATTATTTGAAAAATCAATACCAAATAGAAGAACTGAGTATCTTAGTGCAAGTGATGTTCCAGTTGTAGATATTCCTTCTAAGTTCAAACGTAAAGCCAAAGCTTTATTACCTGAGTTAAGTGAAACGGATATTTCTAGACACTATACAAAATTAGAATCAAGAACATTTGGGATTAACGATGGTTTCTATCCATTAGGTTCTTGTACGATGAAGTACAATCCAAAGATCAATGATCGTGTGGCTTCTATGCCAGGATTGGCTGATATTCATCCATTACAACCAGTACACACAGTACAAGGTATGTTGGAAGCTTTAGATGTTGCCAACAAGTCTTTTGCTCAAATTACTGGAATGGATGTCATGTCTTTCCAACCAGCTGCTGGTGCACATGGAGAGTTTGCTTCATTGATGATGTTTAAAAAACACTTTCAAGAAATTGGACAGTCTAACAGAGTAGAAGTCATCATTCCAGATTCTGCCCATGGGACAAACCCAGCTACGGCACATATGTGTGGCATGAAAGTTATCAATATTAAATCAAATGAAAATGGTTGTATCGATTTAGAAGAATTAAAGTCTAAAATCAATGAAAATACAGCTGGTATTATGATGACCAATCCAAATACATTGGGTATCTTTGAAGAGAACATCTTAGAAATTACAAAGATGATTCATGATGCTGGTGGATTGTGTTACTACGATGGGGCAAACTTAAATGCCATTGCTGGTGTGATTAGACCTGGTGATATGGGATTTGATTGTATCCACTTAAACTTACATAAAACATTCTCGACACCACATGGTGGTGGAGGACCTGGATCTGGTGCGATTGGTTGTAAAGAATTCTTAGCCAAACATTTACCAGAACCAAGAATTATCCAAGAAGGTGATTCGTATATCTTTAAAGATTTCGATGAGTCAATTGGTAATATCCATTCATTCTATGGAAACAACTTAATTACTTTAAGAGCCTTAGCATTCGTGCAATCTTATGGTTCTGAAGGGATTCCATTAATGGCTAAACATGCAGTATTGAATGCTAACTACTTAAAAGCAAGATTGGCAGAAAGATTTGAAATCTTTAACAAAGGTTTATGTATGCATGAGTTTATTATTTCAATGGAGAAAGAAGCGAAAGAAGAAGGCTTTACGGCTAAAGACTTCGCTAAAGCTTGTTTAGACAATGGTATGATGGCACCTACGATGTACTTCCCATTAATCGTTCCTGAAGCTTTAATGGTTGAACCAACTGAAACTGAAGGAAAAGAAATGTTGGATTGGGTTGCTGATACGTATATCAAGATTTATGACGAAGTAAAAGCAGATAACAGCTTGGCTTCTAAATTCCCACAAACAACTCCAGTTCGTCGTCCAGATGAATTAGGTGCAGCTCGTAATCCAATTGTTAGGTGGACACCAAATGTCTAACTATGATTTAATCGTCATAGGAGGAGGACCTGGTGGTTATGTTGCTGCGATAAGAGCAGCACAAGAAGACTTGAAAGTGGCTTTGGTTGAAGCAAGAGAATTAGGTGGAACCTGTTTGAATAGAGGGTGTATTCCAACTAAGACTTACTTACACTTATCAAGAGTCTATCATGAATTACTACATGGTGAAGAAGTTGGTATTCTAACTTCTTCTCCTTCTTATGATATGTCAAAAATGAAGGATAAAAAAGAAGATGTTTCTTTGAAGTTAAGAGAAGGGATTGCGGGATTGTTGAAGGCCAACCATGTGGATGTCTACAACAACAAAGCGACCATTGTTGAACAAGGTAAAGTAAAACTTTGTAACGATGATATCTTAGAAGCAAAGAACATTGTTATTGCTACTGGTGCCAAACCTTTTGTTCCACCTATTCCAGGTGTAGACTTAGAAGGTGTTATCACCAGTGATGAATTGTTAGATAACGATCAAAACTTAAAATCATTGGTCATTGTTGGTGGTGGCGTTATCGGTGTTGAAATGGCTTGTGTGTATGCAAACTTAGGTGTTGAAGTAACCATCATTGAAGCCATGGATAGACTTTTAGCTACCATGGATAGAGAGATGGGTCAATCACTAGCTATGTCATTTAAAAAAGCAGGTGTGGTTGTTAACACATCTTCTATGGTTAAAGAAATCAAAGAAAGCGATGGACAACTAGAAGTTTTCTTTGAAGGTAAAAAAGGAATGGACTCTGTTAAGGCAGAGAAAGTCTTAATTGCGATTGGTCGTGTTGCCAATACAGATGGTTTAATTGGTGAAGGATTAGATTTAAAAATGGATCGTGGAATTGTAATTAACGATAAATTTGAAACCTCTATTCCTAACGTATATGCCATCGGTGATGTTGGTGCTGGTGTGATTCAACTGGCTCACGTAGCGAGTGCGCAAGGAACCAATGTGGTTGATTACATTCAAGGACACCAACCAACGGTTAATTTAGATTTAATTCCAGCTTGTGTCTATACCAATCCAGAGATTGCTGCTGTAGGTTTAAGTGAAGCACAAGCCAAAGAACAAGGCTTAAATGTTAAAGTATCTAAATACTTAACAACTGGTAATGCCAAATCAATTATTGAAGATTTAGATCGTGGGTTTATTAAATTAATCTTTGATCAAGAAAGTGAAGTTTTATTAGGGGCTTCATTAATGTGTGGATCTGGTACCGATATTATTTCTCAGTTAACTTTTGCCATTGGTAAAAAGTTAACGGCTAAAGAGATTCAATCGTTTATTCAGCCTCATCCTACCTTCTCAGAAGGTGTTTTAGAAGCAGCAGAAAACTTCTATGGGCATGCGGTACATATCGCACCCGCAAGAAAAAGATAAAAGACTGTTATCAGTCTTTTATTTATAAAAAAGGAGAAACGTATGATTTCATATTATATTTCAAATTCACATATTCCTTATGTCAATCAATCGATTGAAGAGATATTAACCGATAATGTTAAGTCTGATGAAGTCATTTTGTATTTATGGCAAAATGACAATACAGTGGTTATTGGTCAAAATCAAAATGCTTGGCGTGAAGTACGTTTAGAAGCCTTTAATGAAGATAAGGGTTCTTTGATGAGAAGGATTACTGGTGGGGGTGCTGTCTACCAAGATTTAGGCAATCAAATATTTACCTTTATTGCACCGCCTAACCTATATGATTTGGATAAACAAATTGAAGTCATCAGAAGAGCGGTATCTACCTTTGGTTTAGATGCTCAAAAAATTGGTAGAAATGATATCTTGGTTGATGGAAAGAAATTCTCTGGTAATGCTTTTAGAAAAACAAAGCATGCCAAGGTTCAACATGGAACCCTATTGGTTAATACAGATATGAGTAAGTTGGTTAATTTCTTAAATCCTTCTAAAGAGAAGTTAGAATCTAAAGGGGTCACTTCGGTTCGTTCAAGAGTGGTTAATCTGGCTGAACTTAATCCTGAGATTACCATTGAAAAATTACAAGTGGCTTTGTTAGAAGCTTTTAAAGAAGTGTATAACCAAGAGCTACACCAAATTAAAGAAGATGATATCGATCAAGAAGAGTTAACTGATTTAATCGAACATTATTCTAGTGATGATTGGAAGTTAGGACCTGTTTCACCATTTAACTATGAAGCAAAGAATCGTTTTTCTTTTGGTGAAATTATCTTTAACTTAGAAGTTGTTAACGGGATAGTCAGTCATGCTGTGGTATATTCAGATGCATTGGATAGCGATTGGATCAATCAAATACAAACACAATTAAATGGTATACCTTTTAATAAAGAGTCTTTAATAAAAGCCATTCCTGATTGTGAGAATATGAAAGATAAAGAAGAGTTGATTGGATATATTCAAAACGACTTAACTTTATAGAAAGGGGTATTATGCAGTTAATTGATGGAAAATTAGTAGGAAGTGTCTTACGAGATGAAATTAAAGAAGAGACACTTAAATTAGTAAGTGAAACTGGTAAGAAACCGAATTTAAAGGTTATTATTGTTGGGGCTAACCCGGCCAGTCAAGCCTATGTTAATTCTAAGAAGAAAGCAGCTTTAGAAGTTGGATTTGATTCTGAGAATATTGAATTACCTGAAGAGGTCTCTCAAGAAGAATTGTTGGCTTTAGTAGATAAGTTAAACAAAGATGAAAGTGTCAATGGTATTTTGGTACAACTACCTTTACCAAAACATATCGATGAACAAGAAGTGATTAAGACCATTGATATTGCCAAAGATGTGGATGGGTTTCACCCTGAACAAGTTGGGGGATTAAGCATTGGTTTAGAAACATTAGAACCATGTACACCAGCTGGTATGGTGCAATTGTTGAAGTATTACAAGATTCCTATTGAAGGACAAAACGTTGTTGTGATAGGACGTTCTAATATTGTTGGTAAACCGATTGCTCAATTGTTGTTAAAAGAACATGCGACAGTAACCATTACACACTCTAAAACAAAGAACTTATCTGATATCACCAAACAAGCAGACATTGTGGTAGTTGCATTAGGTGTACCAGGCTTTTTAACAGGAGATATGGTTAAAGAGGGTGTTGTTGTTTTAGATGTTGGTATCAACAGAGTAGATGGGAAAATTGTTGGAGATGTTGATTTTGATTCAGTATCAAAAAAAGCTTCTTACATTACTCCAGTACCTGGTGGGGTAGGACCAATGACAATTACCATGTTGTTGTTTAATACATTAAAAGCATTTAAGATGCAAAACAATATTGTATAAAGTTTAAAAGTAGGTTAAAATATCTAAGATATTTAGATATAGGGGAGAATTTTAAAATGAATAATAGTAAAGTAAGAGGGATTGTCTATCCTGCTATTGGTGCTGTCATTATTGCAATACTTGCACAGATAACCATTCCATTTCCATTGGTACCTAATACAGCACAACCGTTAGCTTTAGGTTTAATGGCAACTGTATTTGGTAAGAAATATGGTACAACCGCAACATTGGTATACGTATTAATGGGTGCGATTGGATTACCAGTATTTGCTGGTATGTCTGGAGGACTAGGAATTATCTTATTCGGTCCGACTGGTGGTTACATCATGTTTTTCCCAATCATGGTATTTATGATTGGTTTATTAATTGAGAAATTACCTAAACATATGGCAAGTGTTATATTTGCGAATGTTTTAATGACGATGATATTACTATTTGTTGGTACATGGCGTATGTCTGCTGTAGTAGATATTCCATATACTATGGCAATGACTAATGGTGTTATGCCATTTATCGTTACCAATCCAGTTCAAGCAGTCATGGCATCTTTAATTGGTGTTAGAGTTGCAAGATCATTGAATATGGGTTTTAATGTTAAAAGCAATTTAGTAAAAGCATAAATTAGTAAGATATCTAAAAAAGAACCTAGTTTATAGGTTCTTTTATTATGAATATTTTACTTTCTAGCAAAGATTGTTTTTGAATTAACAATAAATTTAATTGTATACAAGATTAAAAATAATTTTATTCGTAAAAAAAACATCCTGTTGGATGTCTTTTATCTTATCGTAGTCAGTATCAAATCAAATAGATCTGGTTGTCTTAAAGCTAAGTAAGTGGCACTGGTTGTTAGGATGGTTGCTACTTTACCTAAATGTAATAGGTTGTTGTATAACATGAAACGATATTTT
>Ga0268261_10002900_pt1 | contig 12445 bp, 6 predicted proteins | sample TergutNc150P1_FD_190353 | JGI IMG/M metagenome (GOLD analysis project Ga0268261, IMG submission 190353) | Nasutitermes corniger P1 segment gut microbial community from laboratory colony in Florida, USA - Nc150 P1 (SPAdes) (version 2) | ecosystem: Host-associated > Arthropoda: Insects > Digestive... | reverse complement strand
AATTCTGCGTTGTTCCGCTTCACAAAGGGTCTTATTTCGAGAAATACCATTCAGTGACGAACTACTAGACTATCTGCATGCAGTTTCTGTAGTCTGGGGCTCACGAGCGTAATCTACAGTGTCAAAACGTAAGTAAGAATATGTTATGGGGTTGAACGTTCAAAGCGTTTAAAAGGTCCGGGAACTGGGGCTATTTAATTAAAAGACCATCCGGTCGACAAAGTGTTAAAATGTTAAGGTTCCTATAATAGAGTTATTTGTACTCTTTCCACTGCTGCGACGTGTTGGGATTGGAGGTTACCTAATAGTAACCCAAGTCTACAGAGACTTAAAGTGTCGATGTTCCGATAATATCTTTTTTGAACAACTTCCCCTGCTGCGACATATTCAGATTGGACGTTACCTGAAAGTAACACTGGACTACATTGGCTTAAATTGTTAATATCCCGATAATATCGGTGTTTGAACAATCTCCCCTGCTGCGACATGATCAGATTGGACGTTACCTGAAAGTAACACTGGCCTACAGGTTCTTAAAGTGTTAAAGTTCCGATAATATCGTTGTTTGAACACTTTACCCTACTGCGACATGTTCAGATTGGGCGTTACCTGAAATTAACCCTGGCCTACAGAGGCTTAAAATGTTAATGTTCCGGTAATATCGTTGTTTGAAACCTTTACCCTACTGCGACATGTACAGATTGGACGTTACCTGAAAGTTGCACTGGCCTACATAGGCTTAAAGTGTTAATGATCCGATAATATCTTTGTTTGAAATCTTTCCGCTGCTGCGGCATGTTCAGATTGGAAGTTACCTGTAAGTAACACTTGCCTACAGAGTCTTAAACTGTTAATGTTCCGATAATATGTTTGTTTGAAACTTTTCCCCTGCTGCGGCATGTTCAGATTAGAAGTTACCTGATATTAATACTGGAATACAGAGACGTAAAGTGTTAATATTCCGACAATATGGTTGTTTGAACCTTTTAACCTACTGCGACATGTTCAGATTGGACGTTTCCTGAAACTGGCACTGGTCTACAGAGGCTTAAAGTGTTAAAGTTCCGATAATATCGTTGTTTCAACACTTTCCACTTCTGCGACATGTTCAGATTGGAAGTTAACTGAAAGTTACACTGGCCTACAGAGGCTTAAATTGTTAAAGTTCCAATTATGTCGTTGTTTGTACACTTTCCACTGATGCGACATGTTCAGTTTGGACGTTACCTGAAAATAACACTGGCCTACAGAGACTTAAATTATTAAGGTTCCAATAATATCGTTGTTTGAAACATTTCCACTGCTGCGACATGCTCACATTGGCCGTTACTTGAAAGTAACACTGACCTACAGTGTCTTAAAATGTTAAAGATCCAATAATATCTTTGAAATTTTTCCACTGCTGCGACTATTTCAGATTGAAAGTTACCTGAAAGTAACACTGGCCTACAGAGGCTTAAAGTGTTAATTTTCAGATAATATCGTTGTTTGAAAAATTTCCCCTACTGCGACATGTTCAGATTGGACGTTACCTGAAAGTAACACTGGCCGACAGAGGCTTAAAAGGTTAATGTTCCGATAATATCGTTGTTTGAACATTTTCCTTGCTGCGAAATGTTCAGATTGAAAGTTACCTGACAGTAACACTGGCCTACAGAGTCTTAAAGTGTTAATCTGCTGATAATATCGTTGTTTGAAAACTTCCCTGCTGCGACATGCTCAGATTTGATCTTACCTAAATGTAAGAGCTGGCCAACAGGGGATTAAATTGTTTATGTTCCGATAATATAGTTGTTTGAAATTTTTCCCTTGCTCCGACATATTCAGATTGGTAGTTACCTGAAAGTAACACTGGCCTACAGATTCTTAAATTGTTAGTGTTCCGATAATGTCGTAGTTTGATCCCTTTCCCCTGCTGCGACATGTTCAGATTAGACGTTACCTGAAAGTAGCACTGGCCTACAGAGCCTTAAAATGTTAATCTTCCGATAATATTGTTCTTGCAACACTTTCACCTGCTGCGACATGTTCATATTGGACGTTACCTGAAAGTAACACGGGCCTACAGAGGCTTAAAGTGTTAATATTCCGATAATATCGTTGCTTGAACACTTTCCACTTCTGCGACATATTCAGATTGGTTGTTACCTGAAAATAACACTGGCCTACAGAGGTTTAATGTGTTAATGTTCCGATAATATGGTTGTTTGAGCCCTTTCCGCTGCTGTTGCATGTTCAGATTGGACGTTACCAGTAAGTAACACTGGACTACACAGTCTTACAGTGTTAATATTCCGATAATATCATTGTTCGAAATATATCCCCTGATTCGGCATGTTCAGATTTGACGTTACCTAAAAGTAACATTGGCCTACGTGGTTTTATAGTGTAAATGTTCCGATAGTATGGTTGTTTGAAACATTTTCGCAACTGGGACATGTTCAAATTGGAAGTTACCTGAAATTAACAATGGCCTACAGAGGCTTATGGTTTAAATATTCCGATAATATCGTTGTTTGAACACATTCCCCTGCTGCGACATGTTCAGCTTGGAAGTTACCTGAAAGTAACACTGCCCTACAGAGGCTTAAAGTGTAAATGTTCCCATAATATCGTTATTTGAACATTTTCCCCTGCTGCGACATGTTCAGATTGGGAGTTACCTGAAATTAACAATGGCCTACAGAGGCTTCATGTGTTAAGGTTCCGATAATATCGTTCTTTGAACTATTTCCACTGCTGCGACAAGTTCAGATTGGACGTTACCTGAAAGTAACACTGGCCTACAGAAGCTTAAATTAATAACGTTCCGATAATATCGTTCTTTGAACCATTTCCACAGCTGCGACTTATTCAGATTGGATGTTACCTTAAAGTAGCGCTGGTCTACAGAGTCTTAAATTGTTAAGGTTCCAATAAAATCGTTGTTTGAAAATTTTCCACTGCTGCGACATGTTCAGATTGAATGTAACCTGAAAGTAACACTGGCCTACAGAGGCTTAAAGTGTTGAAGTTCCCATAGTATCGTTGTTTGAACACTTTCCACTGATGCGACATGTTCAGATTGGATGTTACCTGAAAGTAACACTGCCCTTCAGTGGCTTAATGTGTTAAAGTTTCGATAATATTGTTCTTTGAACCATTTCCACTTATGCGACATGTTCAGATTGGATGTTACCTGAAAGTAACACTGGCCTACTGAGGCTTAAATCTTTGATGTTCCGATAATACCTTCGTTTGAATCATTTCCCCTGCCGCGACATGTTCAGATTGGATGTTACCTGAAAATAACACTGGCCTACAGAGTCTTAAAGTGTTAAGGTTCCGATAATATCGTTGTTTGAACCCTTTCCCCTGATGCGACATGTTCAGATTGGACGTTACCTGAAAGTAACACTGGCCTACAGAGGCTTAAATTGTTAAAGTCCCGATAGTATCGCTATATGAAACCATTCCCCTGATGCGACATGTTCATATTGGAAGTTACCTGAAAGTAACACTGGCCTACAAAGTCTTCAAAGGTAAATTTTCCGATAATATTTTTTCTGAAATAATTCCTGTGCTGCGACACGTTCAGATTGGACGTTACCTGAAAGTAACACTGGCCTACAGAGTCTTAAAGAGTTAACGTTCCAATAATATAGTTGTTTGAGCAATTTCTCCTGCTGCGACGTTTTCAGATTGGTCGTTACCCGAAAGTAACGCTGGCCTACAAAATCTTAAAGTTTTAATGTTCCAATAATATCGTTCTTTGAACCATTTCCACTGCTGTGACATGTTCAGATTGGAAGTTACCTTAATGTAACATTGGCCTACAGAAGCTTAAACTGTTAACGTTCCGATAATATCGTTCTTTGTACCATTTCCACTGCTGCGACTTATTCAGTTTGGACGTTACCTGAAAGTAGCGCTGACCTACAGATTATTAATGTGTTAATGTTCCGATAAAATCGTTGTTTGAAACATTTCCACTGCTGCGACATGTTCAGATTGAACGTAACCTGAAACTAACAATGGCCTACAAATTTTAAAGAGTTGAGGTTGCCATAAAATACTTGTTTGAAAACTTTCCACTGATGCGACATGTTCAGATCGGAAGTTACCTGAAAGTAACACTGGCTTACAGTGGCCTAATGTGTTAAGGTACCGATAATATCGTTGTTTGAATCATTTCCACTGCTGCGACATTCTCACATTGGACGTTACCTGAAAGTATCACTTGCCTACCAAGGCTTAAGTGTTAAATTTCCAATAATATAGTTGTTTGAACCATTTCCACTGCTGCGAAATTTTCAGATTGGACGTTACCTGAAAGTAACACTGTCCTACAGAGGCTTAATGTGTTAAGGTACCGACAATATCGTTGTTTGAACTCTTTCACCTGTTGCGACATGTTCAGATTGGACGTTACCTGAACGTAACACAGGACTACAGAGGCTTAAAGTGTAAATATTCCGACAATATCGTTGTTTGAACACTTTCCTCTGCTGCGACATGATCTGATGGGAAGTTACCTGAAAGTTACACTGGCCTACAGAGGCTTAAAGTGTTAATCTTCTGATAATATCGTTGCTTGAAAACTTCCCCTGCTGCAAAATTTTCAGATGGGACCTTACCTAAAAGTAAGAACTGGCCAACAGGTGCTTAAAGTGTTAATGTTCCGATAATATCGTTGTATGAACACTCTCCGCTGTTGCGACATTTTCAGATTGAACGTTACCTGAATGTAACACTGGCCTACCGACGCTTAACGTAGTAATGTTCCGATAATATAGTTTTTTGGACCCATTACCCTGATGCGACATGTTCAGGTTCGAAGTTACCTGAGAGTAACACTGGCCTACAGAGCCTTAAAGCGTTAACATTCCCATAATATCGTTGTTTGAACACTTTCACCTGCTGCGACAAGTTCAGATTAGAAGTTACCTGAAAGTAACACTGGCCTTCAGAGGCTTAAATTGTCAATGTTCAGATAATATCTTTGCTTGATAACTTTCCACTTCTGCGACATTAAGATTGGATGTTACCTGAAAGTAACACTGGCCTACAGGGTCTTAAAGTGTTAATGTTCCGATAAAATCGTTGTTTGAACACTTTACCCTTCTGCGATATGTTCAGATTGGACGTTACCTGAAAGAAACAATGGCCTACCGAAGCTTATAGTGTTAATGTTCTGATAATATCGTTGTTTGAACAATTTCCCCTGCTGCAACATGTTCAGATTGGAAGGTACCTGTAAGTAACACTGGCCTACAGAGGCTTAAAGTGTTAATGTTCCGATAATATCGTTGTTTGAAAAATTTCCCCTGCTGCGACATGTTCATATTGAATGTTACCTGAAAGTAACAATGGCCTACAGAGGCTTAAAGTATTAATGTTGCGATAATATCGTTGTTTGAACCCTTTCCACTTCTGCGACATGTTCACATTGGACGTTACCTGAAAGTAACAATGGACTACAGAGGCTTAAATCGTTGATGTTCCGATAATACCGTTGTTGGACCATTTCCCCGCTGCGAAATGTTCAGATTGGAAGTTACCTGAAAGTAACACTGGCATACACGGTCTTAAAGTGTTAAAGTTCCCATAATATCGTTGCTTTAACACTTTCCCCTACTGCGACATGGTCAGGTTGGACGTTACCTGAAAGTAACACTGGCCTACAGATGCTTAAAATGTTAAGGATTCCGATAGTATCGTTGTTTGAATCATTTCACCTGCTGCGACTTGTTAAGATTGGAAGATACCTGAAAGTAATACTAACCTACAGGGGCTTAAATTGTAAACGTTCCGATAATGTAGTTTTTGAACACTTTCCTCTGCTGCGACATGTTCAGATTGGACGTTACCTTAAAGTAACACTGGTCGACAGAGCCTTAAAGCGTTAACGTTCCGATAATATCGTTGTTTGCACAATTTCACCTGCTGCGACATGTTCAGATTGGACGTTACCTGAAAGTAACGCTGGGCTACCGACGCTTAAAGTGTTAAAGTTCCGATAATATTGTTGTTTGAATACTAACCCCTCCTGCGACATGTTCAGATTGGAAGTTACCTGAAAGTAATACTGGCCTACAGAGGCTTAAATTGTTAACGTTCCGATAATAGCTTTTTGTTTGAAAAATTTCCACAGCTGCGACATGTTCAGATGGGATTTTACCTGAAAGTAGCACTGGCCTAAAGAGGCTTAAATTTTTAAGATTCCGACAATATCGTTGTTTGTACACTTTCCACTGCTGCGACATTTTCAGATTGGAAGTTACCTGAAAGTAACACTGGTCTACAGAAGCTTAAGGTTTTAAGGTTCCGATAATATCGTTGTTTGAACCATTTCAACTGCTGCGACATTTTCAGATTGGACGTTACCTGAAAGTAACACTGTCCTACAGAGTCTTAAAATGTTAAGGTTCCGATAATATCGTTGTTTGAACGCTTTCCACTGTTGCTACATGTCCAGATTTGAAGTTACCTGAAAGTTACTTTGGCCTACAGAAACTTAAAGTTTTAATTTTCCGATAATATCGTTGTTTGAACTCCTTCCCCTGCTGCGAAATGTTCAGATTGGTTGTTACCTGAAAGTAACACTGGACTACATAAGCTTAAAGTGTTAATGTTCCGACAATATCGTTTTTTCAAACCTCACCCCTGTGCGACATGTACAGATTGGAAGTTACCTGAAAGTAACACTGGCCTACAGAGGCTTAAAGTGTTAATGTTCCGATATTATCGTTCTATGAACCCTTTCCGCTGCTGTGACATGTTCAGATTAGACGTTACCTGAAGGTAACAATGGCCTACAGAGGCTAAAATTGTTAATGTTCCGATAATATCGTTGTTTCAACACTTTCCCCTGCTGCGACATGTTCAGATCGGACGTTACCTGATAGTAACGCTGCCCTACAGATTCTTAAAGTGTTCATGTTCGGATCATATAATAGTCTGAAAAATTTCCCCTGCTGCGACATGTTCAGATTTGATGTTACCTGAAAGTAACACTGGCCTACAGAGGCTTACAGAGTTAATGTTCCAATAATATTGTTGTATGAACACTTTCCACTGCCGCGACATGTTCAGATTGGACGTTACCTGAAAGTAACACTGGCCTACAGAGGCTTAAAATGTTAAGGTTCCGATAATATCGTTGTTTGAACCCTCACCGTAATGCGACATGTTCAGACTGGAATGTACCGGAGAGTAGCACTGGCCTACAGATGCTTAAAGTGTTTAGTTTCCGATGATATCGTTGTTTGAAGCATTTCGACTGCTGCGACATGTTCAGAATTATAGTTAAATAAAAGTAACACTGGCCTACAAAGGCTTAAATTGTTAATGATCTAATAATATCTTCGTTTGAACCCTTTCCCCTGCTGCGGCATGTTCAGATTGGACGTTACCTGAAAGTAACACTCGCCTACATAGGCTTTACGTTTTAATGTTCCGATAATATCGTTGTTTGGACCCTTTGCCCTGCTGCGGAATGTTCAGATTGGACGTTACCTGAAAGTAAAACTGGCCTACAGAGTCTTAAATTGTTAATATTCCGATAATATCGTTGTTTGAAAAGTTTCACTTGCTTCGACATGTTCAGTTTGGACGTTACCTGAAAGTAACACTGGCCTACACAGGCTAAAATTGTTAATGTCCGATAATATCTTTGCTTGAACACTTTCCACTTCTGCGACATGTTAAGGTTGGAAGTTACCTGAAAGTAACACTGGCTTACAGAGTTTTAAAGTGTTAATGTTCCGATAATATCGTTGTTTCATCCATTTCCCCTGCAGGGAACTGCTCAAATTGGAAGTTATCTGAATGTAACTGTGGCTTACAGAGGCTTATATTGCAAATGTGCGGATAATATCGTGGTTTCAAAGATTTCCCCTGCTGCGAAATGTTCAGATTGTAAGTTAACTGAAAGTAACACTGGCATTTAGATGCTTATAGTGTAAATATTCCGATATCATCGTTGTTTGAACAATTTCCCTGTTGCGACAAGTTCAGATTGGAAGCTACCTGAAAGTAACACTGGCCTACAGAGCCTTAAATTGTAAATGTTCCGATAATATCGTTCTTTGAACACTTTCCCCTGCTGCGACATGTTCAGTTTGTAAGTTACCTGAAAGTAAGACTGGCCTACAGAGGCTTAAATTGTAAATGTTCCGATAATACCGTTGTTTGAACCATTTCCGCTGCTGCGACTTGTTCAGTTTGAAAGTTACCTGAAAGTAACACGGCCTAGAGAGGCTTAACGTGTTAGTGTTCCTATAATATTGTTGTTTGAAAACTTCACCCTACTGCGACATGCTCAGATTGGACGTTACCTAAAAGTAACTCTGGCCTACAGAGGCTTAAAGTGTTAATTTTCCGATAATATCTTTGTTTGAACACTTTCCCCTGCTGCGGAATGTTCAGATTTGAAGTTACCTGAAAGTAACACTGGCCTACAGGGGCTTAAACTGTTTAGAATCCGATAATATCTTTATTTGAACAATATCCCCTGCTGCGACATGTGCAAATTGGACGTTACCTGAAAGTAGCACTGGCCTACAGAGTTTTAAATTGTTAAGGTTCCGATAATATCGTTGTTTAAATCCTTTTCCCTGCTGCGACATGTTCAGACTGGATGTTAACTGAAAGTATCCCTGGACTACATATTCTTAAATTGTAAAATTTCCCATAATATCGTTGTTTAAACCTTTTCCCCTGCTGCGACATGTTCAGATTGGACGTTACCTGAAAGTAATACTGGCCTACAGAGTCATAAATTTGTTCAAGTTCCGATAATATCATTGTTTGAACACTTTCCACTGATGCGAAATGTTCAGATTGGAAGTTACATGAAAGTAACACTGGCCTACAGAGCCTTAAAGTTTTAAGGTTCCGATAATATCGTTGTTTGAACCATTTCCACTGCTGCGACATGCTCACATTGGACGTTGCGTGAAAGTAACACTGGCCTACAGAGTCTTAAATTGTTAAGTTTCCAATAATATCATTTTTTGAACTTTTTCCTCTGATGCGATGTTTTCAGATTGGACGTTACCAGAAAGTAGCAATGGCTTACAAAGCCTTAAATTGTTAATGTTTCGATAATATTGTTGTTTGAATACTTTCTCCTACTGCGACATGTTCAGATTGGACCCTACCTGAAAATAACACTGGCCTACAGAAGCTTAAATGTTAATGTTCCGATAATATCGTTGTTTGAACACTTCCGCTGCTGCGACATGTTCAGATTGGACGTTACCTGAAAGTAACAATGGCCTACAGATTCTTAAATTGTTAATGTTCCGATAACATCGTTGTTTGACACATTTCCACTTCTGCGACATGTTCAGTTTGTTCGTTACCTGAAAGTAACACGGTCCTACAGAGGCTAAAAGTGTTAATCTTCCGATAATATCGTTGTTTGAAAACTTCCCCAGCTGCAACATTCTCAGATTGGAAGATACCTGAAAAATAAAAACTGGCCTATAGAAGATTAAAGTGTTAATTTTCATATAATATCGTTGTTTGAAAACTTACCCCTGCTGCGACTTGTTCAGATTGGACGATACCCGAAAGTAACACTGGCTTACAGAGACTTAAATTGTTAGTGTTCCGATAATGTCGTTGCTTGTACCCTTTCCCCTGCTGCAACATGTTCAGATTGGACGTTACCAGAACGTAACACTGGCCTACAGATTTAAACTCTTAATGTTCCTATAATATCGTTGTTTCAACACTTTCACCTGCTGCGACAAGTTCAGATTCGAATTTACCTGAAAGTAACAAGGGCCTACAGAGGCTTAAATTGTTAATATCAAGATAATATCGTTGCTTGAACACTTTCCACTTCTCCGACATGTTAAGATTGGAAGTAACCTGAAAGAAACCGTAGCCTACAGAGGTTTAAAGTGTTATTGTTACGATAACATCGTTTTTTGATCAATTTACTCTACTGCGACATGTTCAGATTGGAAGTTACATGAAAGTAACACTGGCCTACAGAGTCTTAAAGTTTTAATGTTCCGATGCGGCATGTTCACATTGGACGTTAACTAAAGTAGCACTGGCCTACAGTGTCTTAGAGTGTAAATAATCCGATAATAACGTTGCTTGAACTGTCCCCCTGCTGCGGCATGTTCAGATTGGACGTTACCTAAGAGTAACACTGGCCTACAGAAGCTTAAAGTGTTAATGTTCCGATAATATCGCTGTTTGAAACATTTCCCCTGCTGCGACATGTTCAGATTGGAAATAACCTGAATTTAATAATGGCCTACAGAGGCTGAAAGTGTTAATGTTCCGATAATATCGTTGTTTGATCCCTTTCCCATGCTGCGACATGTTTAGATTGGACGTTACCTGAAAGTAACACTGGCCTACAGATTCTTAAAGTGTTCATGTTCTGATAATAACGTTGTTTGAACACTTTCTCCTGCTGCGGCATGTTCAGATTGGAAGTTACCTGAAAGTAACACTGGCCTACAGACGCTTAAATTTTTAAGGTTTCGATATTATCTTTGTATGAACAGTTTCCACTGCTTTGACATGATCAGATTGGAAGTTACCTGAAAGTAACACTGGCCTACAGAGGCTTAAAATGTTAAGGTTCCTATAATATCGTTGTTTGAACAACTTACCCTACTGCGACATGTACAGTTTTGAAGTTGCCTGAAATTACCACTGTCCTACAGTGGCTTAAATTGTTAAGGTTCCGATAATATTGTTGTTCGAACCCTTTACACTGCTGCGACATGTCCAGATTGGAATTAACTGAAAGTAACACTGGCCTACTGAGGCTTAAAGTTTTAATGATCCAATAATATCGTTGAGTGAAACCTTTCCTCTGCTGCGGCATGTTAAGATTGGACGATACCTGAAAGTAACACTGGCCTACAGAAGTTTAAGTGTTAATTTTCCTATAATATCGTTGATTGAACACTTTAACCTGCTGCGACATGTTCAGATTGTACGTTACCTGAAAGTAACACTGGCCTACGAAGCCTTAAAGTGTTAACATTCCGACAATTTCGTTGCTTGAAAACTTTCTAATTTTGCGACATGTTAAGATTAGAAGTTACCCGAAAATAACACTGGCCTACAGAGGTTTAAAATGATAAAGTTCCGATAATATCGTTGTTTGAACCCTTTACCGTAATGCGACATGCTCAGAATTGACGTTACCTAAAAGCAACACTGGCCTACAGAAGCTTAATTTGTTAATGTTACGATAATATTGTTGTTTAAATACTTTCCCCTGCTACGGCATATTCAGATTGGACGTTACCTGAAAATAATACTGGCCTACAGAGGCTTAAATTGTTAATATTCCGATAATATCGTTTTTTGAACATTTCCCGAGCTGCGAAATGTTCAGATTGGAAGTTACCTGAAGGTAACACAGGCCTACAGTGGCTTAAAATATTAACGATCCGATAATATCTTTGTTTGAAACATTTTCCCTGCTGCGGAATGTTCAGATTGGGGGATACCTGAAAGTAACACTGTCCTACAAATGCTTTAAACGTTAATGTTCCGATAATATCTTTGTTTGAATAATTTTCCCTTCTGCGGAATGTTCAGATTGGACGTTATCTGAAAGTAACATTGGCCTACAGAGGCTTAATGTGTTAATGTTCTGATAAAATCGTTTGTTGAACTCTTTCCCCTGCAACGTCATGTTCAGTGTGGATGTTACGTGAAAGTAAGACTGGCCTACAGAGGCTTATAGTATTAATGTTCCTACAATATCGTTGTTTCAAACTTTTACCCTGCAGGGACATTTTCATATTAGAAGTTACCTGAAAATAACACTGGCCTACAGAGTCTTATAGTGTAAATGTTTGTATAATATTGTTGTTTCAAAACTTCCCCTGCAGCGCCATGTTCAGATTTGGAAGATAATGAAAGTAACACTGGCTTTCTGAGGCTTATAGTGTAAATATTCCGATAATATCATTGTTCGAACAATTTCCCCTGCTGCGACATTTTCAGATTGGAAGTTACCTGAAAGTAAAACTGCAATACAGAGGCTTAAATTGTAAATGTTCCGATAATATCGTTGTATGAACCCTTTCCCCTTCTGCGACATGTTCAGATTGGAATTTACCTGAAAGTAACATTGGCCTACGTAGGATTAAAGTGTAAATGTTCCGATAATATCGAAGTTTGAAATCTTTCCTCTGCTGCGACATGTTGAGATTGGACGTTACCAGAAAGTAACAGGGGACTACAGATGCCTAAAGTGTAAATGTTCCAATAATATCGTTCTTTGAACAATTTCCACTGCTGCGACATGTACAGACTGAACGTTACCTGAAAGTAGCATTAGCCTACGGAGACTTAAAGTATTAAGGTTCCGATAATATCGTTGTTTGAACATTCTCCCCTGCTGCTACATGTTCAGATTGGACGTTACCTGAAAGTAACACTGGCCTGCAGACGCTTAAATTGTTAAAGAATC
>Ga0268261_10002899_pt1 | contig 12445 bp, 10 predicted proteins | sample TergutNc150P1_FD_190353 | JGI IMG/M metagenome (GOLD analysis project Ga0268261, IMG submission 190353) | Nasutitermes corniger P1 segment gut microbial community from laboratory colony in Florida, USA - Nc150 P1 (SPAdes) (version 2) | ecosystem: Host-associated > Arthropoda: Insects >... | reverse complement strand
GGGGTGGGGGGGGGGGGGGGGCAATCTGATATGTCAATATATTAATCAAAACTGGTGCAATGAGCAGCCTAATAACACTTCCTATTTTTAACTGCCATGAAAGGTATTTTGGCTCTTCCTGTTTTCATTTCTTTTATACTTTACAAAGGAAAGAAAAATATTTTCACACATGCGTCTTACTTGAAACAAGAGCCATATGCATACTTGTTGAATGCAGATGTATCACTCATGTTGCGACGATGTCCCCGAGGTGCAGCGAGTGTTGGAGAGCTGGAAGGAGTCACAGTTGTAATGCACTGGGAGACAGACTCCAGCTTGTGAGCACCTGGCTTAGAACTAACTGTAGGAAGATTGAGAGACGAAGGTGGGACAGAAGGAAGGCCCTGTGGCAGTGGTGGACAATTCTCACCCACACAATCATCCTGAAATGGATCTGGGAAACCTGGAAGAATAAAACAAATACTGCAGCAAACTGTGTGTACAGCTTCCCCCCCCTCTCCCCCTCACACACACACACACACCCCCACACACACACTCACGTCAAACATCGTAGACGATAACTGCCTTACGGATGGCAAATAGGGCCATGGTCCACCCAAGACTAAGTGTGTGGTATCATGGCACTTGACTACAGGCAGTGTCATATCAATGCAGGGTGGGCAATGGGCAACATTCCACTGTATTTATACCTTCAATCCATATGGGCATTTGCAAGTGGTTTTATTTATTTCCCCACTAGTAATGGGTTCAAACTGGATAACACAAGCACAAATAAAATGTTAGACAAAATTGCAGACAAACTCCCCAGTATGGAGGTACCTACACTCACAGAAGACACTCCTCAATAGTGTCGGGAGTTCTAGTATACCACCACTGGGTGCTGTATCACCAGTGAAACATGGATGTTGAGAAATCACCCTAAGATAGGGCCTTGCCATCTGTGAGACACCTATCACAAAATCAGTTCAAATTCACTTACACCAAAGGAAGACAGTGACGGCAGTTCTTCGCTAGGAACTAGCTTTGAGTTTGTCAGACATAATACTTATTAAGAAAGTTCTCATTCATGGCAGCCAAAAATGAGGAGTAACTTGCTCTGGAGTAAAATTCACTTATGTTAGGGATCATACTAATGCTTACCACTGTTGAAGCTCTGTTCTGAGGGTGTGATTGTGGTGAGAATAAACATACAAAAGATGACAGAGCCAAAAATAATTATTAGCTATGCACACAAACCCCAGGGATCGAATCCCAGTGGGGGCAAGATTTTCCACACCTGTCCAGACCGGCCCTGGGGCCCACCCAGCTTCCTGTACAATGGGTACTGGGTCTTTCCCAGGGGTAAAGAGCGGCTGGGGGGTGACACTGACCCCTCACCCCCTTCTAGTGCCGATGGTCATGAAAGAGTAGAGCTATACCTCTACTCCCCCTCTATGGGCCAAAAAGAACAATGTTTACTGATTTTACACCATTTTAGGTGGTCCCACAAAGCCATAAAATTGGTGTTTTACTGTATTTGGTGTGTGCAAACCTGAATATTCTAAAACAGTGTCATAAACCTGCCTCTGTAATTATAACAGGAATATGGTCATTGACCTGACACTATAGTCTATGAGGTAGGAAAGCTACTAAATGACTGGCAAATATCTGATAAGCCCTCCACACAATACACTTACTCACAAATAGGTAACTGACTAGTCTCTCTAGGGACCCCAGCCAAGCGAAATGGAAATCTTACACAGATGACATACAGATAGATACCAAGGCTGTAACACAAAAGGTTGTTTTGGTGCAAGATGTAGAGCTGATCATGGACTGATTTGAAAGGACATCCTCTTGTGCTATCACCAGAATCATCTGACCAAGATCCCTATGTGTAAGAAAGAGCCAGGACAACTGAGTGCCCCACCTAGGCTTTTTAATGGGACCAAAAGAATGGGTCATTAGAAGAACTGTAAAAGAAGCTCTCATACATTAGAACACATCAATTAGGAATGGTGAGAGATCCACAGACATGTATTACCAAGGGAAGTGATGCAACCACAGAGCTGGTATTGTTAAGTGCAATTATGCATAAGTTCCTTGTATTTGTCTACATGAGGCTTTTCCATACTGTCCATTAATTACAGTTACTTAGCTATCTATTATGCAGAAGGAATGTATGTCCAATTTTAAGAAGACAGATCAACACAGAAAAAGTTGGAAGTTATTTTCTTCCACAACACTGTGGTTACATAGAAGGACATACCTGCTGCTGCAGTGTTATTTTCAGACCTTCCTCGATGAAGACAAGTTTATCATGTACAGAAAGTGTCTCATGTTTCTATATTTACTCCCAATGTATCAAAACAAAACAAAACATAAAATATAACTCATGTGTACTCTGGTTCTATACCTCACAATTCCACACAGTCTCCCTCTTGTTTCATACAACCCTGCCAGTGCTGAGCAACTTTTTTTGAATCCATCACTGTAGAACCCTTCAGGCTGTTCTAGAAACCATTTTCTCACAGCAGCTTGAACTTCTTCATCACATGTGAAATGAATTCCTTTGAGATGTTTCTTGAGAGCTGCGAACAACCAAAATCAAGATGGTGCCAAACTGGGCTGTAAGAAGGGTGTGGAACAATTTTAAATCTGATGCGCTCTACTGCCGCTGAAGAGGCAACACTAGTGTGGGGTCTAGTGTTACCATGTTGAAAATGCATTGGCTTTTGTCTCTGACAAACATGAATGATTGTTTCAACTTCTTTAGGGCCTTCTAGTAAGTCTTGGAGTGGATTTTCGTACCTTTGGCCAAGTACTACTGGTGGATGATGCCTCTGTAGTCCCAGTAAATGGTGAGCACACATTTACCAGCAGAAGTTTGAGTCTTGAAATTTTCTCTTTGTGGGAGAAGTGGGGGTCAAAATATATAAGGGACTTTTCATTTCTGGCTCGAAGTAATGCACCCAACTCTCGCCATCTGTGACAATGCTGTACAGAAAACCATTACCCTCACTTCTGTAGCAAGTAATCATCCACTTGCTTGCAGTCTTTCTTCCTTCATTTTGGGCATTAAGCTTTCATAGCATCCATCAAGCGCACACATTTTTGTAACTCAAACCTGCAATAATCTCACTGACACTGATTAAGCCAATCTTCGGCTTTTCCACTATGACTCTCTCCAAAATTCATCAAATTTCTTGAATAAGTTTGACTTTTTTGACTGTTCAAATTATGAAATGTAGTGATGGGACTTCCAGACTGAAACTGGTCATTCAGGTCCACATTTCTGCCACTATCCCATGACTTTCTTATCCCACCATGCACACTATTTACGTCCTCAGTATCTTCACCATAAAAAGCTAACATATTCTGGTGAATTCCAATGGGAGTTACATTTTTATGTATCAGAAAGTCAATAAGTGTTAGGTGTTTGATGTGATTCGAGATGGTTGAAATTGAGTTGCTCATTTTGAACAAAATATAACACAAACCCCCAAGGTTACCATTCTGTACCCCACCACAATCTTCAAGGAACCACACACAAGTTGGGACAAGTTCTAACCCAAGACAACACTGCTTGTGAGCGATACCTTCAATGAGGCATAACCTTTCATACACCCCTTGTACAAATATGATGAACCTTTGGTCAAAGAAAGATAACATAAATATGTACTGCTGACATGATCAGCACAATCTAAGCAAAACTTAATATGCCCCAGACACATGGTACAGCTCTCTGAACAGCAAACATGTTTCAGAAACGATGTTACATCAGCCAGCAATAAGGTAAACCAATTTTAAACCTAACTGCCTGTTCCCTTACCTGATGCTGGAAATAAGGCTTCAAGAGATTCCCTGCTGTCCTCAGAGCTCTTTACTGGCACTGTAGTAATGTTTGTGGTGTGGCCTTGTACTGAGACTGCAGGCACACTGGAATGACTCGAAGAGGGGTTGCCTGCCAACCTTGTGTCAAAGCTTACAGTTGCTGATACAGGAGAAGGAAATAAAGTTTGTACAGGAGTAACTTGCTGTATTGCAGAAGGATGTGGAGGAGGTTGATGGGAGCTAGAGCCACATGATGTACCACTTGCAGCTGTAGTAACAGGTACAGGTAAAGATTCACTTGCTGCCACAAGTGCACCATTCACTGAAACTGGCGAATGAGATAGGGAAGGAAGAGCATGGGGGGCAGTCTGTCGACGTGCAGATGCTGCCATAGGGACTGGTGAAGAACCTAAAGGAAGTGGAAGTACGCCTCCAACAGAAAGTGGATGGCCTCCCTTTGGACGCTGTCGCGGAGCAACACTGGTACCCTCCACCATTGGTGCCACCGTTTGCTTCATTACTTTCACTGATGTGTGCTTTGCTTCACTCTCCAACTGGGGACAAGGCAGCTGATCGACTACAGGCACAGAAGTCTTCTGCAGTCAAAATAAGGAACTCCACAGTAAGATATCACACACAAATTTCCTATCTATCTAGACAGAGCCTCCAAAAATCAAGGAGACAGGACTGGAAAGAAAGAAAATAAAGCATTTGGTTGTAAGTTATGCAATACACTGCATTTTTGCCTTCTGAAGTACTACACCGTTTTTCAGTATGTGACACGTTAGCCTGGAAATGTGGGTAGATACAGGCACAGCTTTCCTGAACAAGCTACTGCCAGTGTCTAAAGCCACTCCCAACAACAAAGCTGTAAACAATGAGTCCCTTGTTACTAATGACAGGAAATGGATGCAGTATGTATAAGGCAACACCTTTCATAATCATAGCCTCCTAGGAAGACACAACTAGCATCCACTCCTCTTCCATACTAAACATACTGTATAAATTGGTGTAAAAAATTAAGTAATTTGTGACTGCATGCACAGTCGTATAACCAGAACTTATTTTAATATTATTCACATTCCATTCATGAAGCACATTATTCATACATGAATTCCAGGAGTTAGTTATACAGGCAGGTCTTGTTTTACACAACTTATTTTCACGCGATTTCACTTTAATGCACATGAATAATTACAATGGTAATATAATCAATTGCTTTGGCGTTTGTTACCAAAATAAGTGAGAAATGTAAATCTACATCACCCAAAGCAATCCACGTGTAAAATTGGCAAAGACAGTCAGTACTGAAGAGAAATTAAATGTAGTAAGCAGACTTGAAAAGGTGAACAAATTGTTGACATATGCCTGAATGTTATATTCACTCATAGTAGCATATGTACGATTCATAATAATGCTGACAAAATTACAGAAAATGCTAAGTCAGGAACTGAAGTGTTTGTGTAGCAAGACTACCACAGTCCTATCAGAATGAACCATACCAAAAATTATACAAGTCTCTTACATTTTTAATGCATTAGAATTAAACAAATACACTGCACAGAAACGTATGTATATTGTAAATGTAAATGTACGGTACATACATACTCTACAGGTCTGTATGTCCATTAGTGGTACACTCATATACTACATAGGACAAGTTTGTCAATCCCCTAACCCCTAGGAAATACACTGTTTTAAATGGGAATTTTATGATTCAATTTATGCGATTTTGGTTTGTATAAAGTTTTTCAGAAAAGTAACCCTGGCATGAATGAGACCTGCCTGTATCTTCTTTGAACTGCATAAATACATGAAACTTCTGTTTTACTGTGTGAGAGATGGGGCTGACAATTGTGATAAAAAAACAAAATTCTTCAGCTTCTTTCTTCACTCTGGGTTTATGGAAACAGCCAACATTACTATCACTGCAGAGCAACCATGACTCATACTCAGCTCTATTTTCTGCCTCAGTGAACACAGCAACAATGATAACCATGGCAACCAGGGTGTGCTTCACTCATATCATGGCTGCAAATACCATGCAGTATTACATATACAAAGATTAACCCTTATTTTCTGACACTTAAATCCCAAAGCAGCCGCTGACAGCCAGAGTTATTTTTTTTTTTTAATGCCAATGCCTTCACTTGTGTGGGGCAGCGTTTTCTGATTTGACCATGAAGAGTCACATTTAACAGGACACAGGTATCCCTTTCAGCCAATAAAAGTTAAAATTACTGTGAAGAAGCCTCATGGTGGAATATGTAACAAAACTGTAATCATATCTACTGGGACTTACATGTAGATTCTGAACAGGGCAGTCTTTGCCAACAAGAGAAAAGGCTACGAAGGAAACTTGAAAAATATCAGGACGTTTATCTGGATCTGGTTCCAACATATACCCTGCAATAACAAGATAAAAAATGTATCACTTCACTGCGAGAAGTTTATGTTCTGAAATAAGTAACCAAAAAATGTACTCTTTCTTCTCTGATATGCTACCAGTGTTGGTATTATATCTCTGGCATGACAAAACATGTCCTCTCTGCGAGGGAACTGAAGGTTCAATATTATATGTGAGGCCAGTGTCGGAACTGGTTTGGCATGCAGCGCAACATTGTACAGCATGCCACTCAACAGACTGACAGCATCTTAGTACATGCAGTTTCAAGACCAGCCTCAGTGTACTGTACATTACTATAAATGAAAACATTCGTAACACAACTCTCATCCACTACATATGTATGATGCTTTCTGCTACACAGAAAAACAAAATCCCTCTTGCATCCAACAACACTAATTCTTCCATTAGATAGAAAGATGCCCAGAATTTTCAAGAAATACCTTAATTTCCTTTAACAGTTACTTCTATATTCCAGAATCTGAAGATTCATCACAATTGTCAAAAATCCTTTCACTTGACATCACCTGAGTGACTCAAATCACAAGCTACTCTCATACAATCCATTTTTAATACCATCTTCCTATGTAGACAGGGTTTCAATTTCTTCTTCCTTGATACTTCACTATCAAAATCTTGTATGTGTGTTACATTTCCTCATGTAAAACGTGTGCTGCATATTATGCCCCATCCATCTCACCTTACCATCATGCACAGTGGAAGATGACCAGTTCAATCTCTGCTGACACTGGCTAGTCTGAAGTGTTCTGTAGTTTACCTCAGCCCTTCCAAGCGAATGTTAGGATAGTACCTCAAATTGAAGGGGAGTGGGGGGTGGGCAAGGGGATTTTGGGTAGTGCCATGCTATGGCAATGTCATTGCCAAGCGGTGATGGCATTGGGTTGGGTTGGACTGAGGCATGGTTCGAGTCATCACCAAGGGACAATTGCTCTGGCTCGGTCTGGACGCTGCTACTTCTTCCCCAGAAGTGTTACATGTGCAAATACATTCTCTCCACCCAAGACCATCTGTGTGGTGAAGAGCCAAACCATATGACAGGTAACCCTATTTTTGCAGAACACAGAGGATCTACAAGAGTAAACCTTGAAAAAATCCCCAATATTCAGGTGTGAGCACCATGCCCACAGGATGAAATGTCAGTGGGTTAGTCTTCCTTGAGTGGGGACTTCTGGTATATCAGGAGACTTTCCAGTTGTAATATAGCCTTACCAGGCATGGAGGTCTGCTGGGTGGCCTGAATTTTTCCTTCACACTAGTGAGACTGATATTCCCAAACTTACTCAGAAACATAAGGAGCATTCTGTAACTGGGAAGTCCTACACAGATCCTAAACAAGGCTCTAGCACTGAAACCTTTCATGCTTGGAGGCACTGCAAGGGGCAAGAAGGCAGCATCCAGGTCTACCTGGGACAGGTGGGGCTCCTGCTAAGTGGGATAACACTTGTTCTCAGGCAGTGAAAGTTCTGGGAACCTCAAGGTGCTGGCAGAGAACCTGGGTCTTCAGGGGGAGAAAAAAAACCATAGGGTTTTGGCTAAGAAACGAATGAGGCAGGCCAGACTGGCAGCAAATGGGTAGGAGGTCAACCTAAGACCCCCTAAACCAGGCCTCCAGTTTTGAGACAACCAGACTGAGGCACTATAGGGGCCTAGCACATCTAGGTGAGAGGCCACTGTAGTAGTTAGTGGCCCAGTACATCTGGGCTCAGTCTCAGGGAGTCAGCAAACCCTGCAGGCTCCTTGTAGATACCAGACATCCTCTGGAGGCACACCTAAGGGAGGGAAGGCAACAAGGACCAAGAAATGTGGCCACCTAAGCTATGTCCAGGCTGCTCAGGAGGGCCTGGGGGCGACCAGCATTTGCAATGGCTATCCAGAGGTTCAGATCTTTAAAGAGACTGTCATTAACATTCAGAACGCAACTGGGGGCTTGCGGATGAGTTCCCTGAGAAGGAGTTCACCCCCAAGCTCACTGATACCTACTGGGCTAAAGAAGCTGCCAATGTTGTATGCCAGACCCAAGAGACCCAGGACTGGCTACACAGCAAAGTATTGGAGATGAAGGCAGGATGGGCTCCGCACGCACGCACACACACACACACACGCACGCGCGCGCACACGCACACACACAAATGGTAGGCATGGAGGTCCTCATCATCTACAAGATCATAGCAGCCTGGTTTCTGAGCCCTCCAGAAGACACGACCTGCTTGGTTCAATGTCTTTGTAGGTTAAACCAGCGGCTCAATACTGGCCAGTAGACAGTGTAAGGGAGCAGGGTGGAACTCAATGGAGTCTGCCTTGTGCTCAGAATAGATTTGCCATCTACAGCTGCCCTGCAGGAGTGAAGTGGTGTTCCTTTAGCAGTGTGAGACAGGCAATATTCTGTCCTTGGTTCCAAACCAGACGGAAAGAAGAAAGAAGAGGAGGCTTAGGTGATATGGTGAGTACTATTTCATTCATTCGGGCAATCCTTCAACACAACATGGCTGTTTCTAGGATCCTCTCCAGAACAGCAGTAGTTAAGGGAATAGATCCTATGCTGATATAGGAAAAGTGGTGTCGTGAGGGCTGTATTATAGGCTTCAATATTGCAGGTTACACCTTGTTCCATGGAGGCGGGACAGACAGACCTACAGCATGTATCCTTGTTAGGAAGACGAACACACAGATGCTACCAGAATTCTCTTGTAGGGACCCTACACCAGTATTGATAAAATACAACAAGTGAGGTAGAAAAAGAGCAATGTTGTGTGCTCTGCTTATTTGCCTTTTGATTCTGAGGGTCCTCCCCCAGTGAAGGGGTGTGAGGAACATGTGCGATACTGTGATGAGGAAAGACATTTGTCTGGTTATACAGTAACACTACAAATTTCACCACATGGTGTAAATTAGCACCGACTGTAATGACAGAGGAGTGGCATTGCTGGAATTCCTAATTCTTCGCATCTGGTACTTCTAAATCAAGGCAATGATCCTACATTCCGCAATAACAGCAGGTGAGTGGTCACTATTACTACCCAGGATCCTTTGGACTTCAGAAAGCATTAAAAGCTATGATGTGTCTCTTCTAAACCTTCCCTGTCAGACCATAGACAAATTCTGTTCAAGTTGGAGGGCTTAGTACTGGAATGCCTGATCAGCAACGCTAAGGGTACCAATGGAACTCCTTTCAAGTGGATCTGAAGGGCAGACTGGAGCACGGACCACCAATGAACATAAAAAGACAAGGCTGGATTTGAGCTGACAACCGGCTTTGTCCAAAAGGCCCTAATCTCACCCTACAAAGATATCCGCTCTCTCAAAGTTGTGAGAGCTAATAAACATTCTCTAAAGTGGAGGTAAGAAAGGCTTCCAAGGAATCGAGGACTTTCTGTAATTCCATTAATACGAGGGTGAGTCAATAATTATCCGCACTGTATGTTTCATATTTAGAAAAACAAGGGCAGAGATCTTACAACTGCATAATTTTTCAACACAGTCCCCTTGCTTTACAATGCACTTTGTCCATCACCTCATAATCTGCTTTATGACCTCAGCATAAAAAGTTCTGGGCCGAGAGACAAGCCACGCATGCACCGTTACATCCAGTTGCTGGTCCGTGGTAAACCAACGGCCTCTTAAGGCTTGTTTAAGTGCACCAAACAGGTGAGTCTGAAGGTGTAAGGTCAAGACTATACAGGGGATGCTCCAATACCTCAAAGTTTAGTTTCTTAAGTTTTCAACAGTGTGGGCAGTGTCTGCCTCAGTAATGGATGTGCATTGGCGTCCGGTTCCTTCCCCATGCTTAAGGCTTGTGCGACCATTTTTGAACCTCTCGTTCCATTAACAGACAAACCGTAGTGACATGACACTGTTCCCATACTGCACTGACATCATTCTATGCATTTTGACACCTGGTACACCTTCAGCCTACAAAAATGGATCACTGCCCTGTTCTTCTTTGATGCAAATGAAATTGGGAGTGTCCATGTTTATGGCAAAAAAACTCACGACAGAAATGGACTATCAAGTTCACACCTGCACCACAATGGTAGGAGAGGAGCAGACCATGTGTATTTTGTCATGCCCAACCAGCAGTATAGCCAACTGCAAAACATGTACCTATAGTGCGGATAATTTTTGACTCACCTATGTAATTTAGCTGTGTTGGCCAAGCTACCTGGGGCTCTTGCAAGGGACTAAAAATCAGGCTGGGAACTCTGGTGGCTCCTTCTGGGCTGCAAATGCAATCCGAGGAGGAAACTTTGTAACTCCCGCTCACAACTCATTTTCCTGACTCAGTAGTTACTAAGGAGGTGGTGGCTTCTGCTGCTGCTCGTTATGCTAAGCAAAGTGACTGGTGGGTGGTGGCAGAGGTTATCATAGGAGTGTGGAATGGGCAATAAATTCTGCTACCCCATATAAACGTCCAGGGATGTGGTATATTTTACGCCCCAATGCAACATGGATGGGACCTTACCATTCCTTTTGCAGTCAGATTTTACTTTCCTGACTGGCTATGGGCTGTGTTGCTGCTGAATGGTGCCAGATTAAGGGACTGTTTATACCTAAGCCTGGAAGGTGTTCTGATACTGGAACTAGGGATTTTAAACCTATCAGTCACAAATCATTCTTTCTGAAGACCATGGAAGGCCTGTTAGCTATTTAAGGGACGGGGCTCTCCCAACCAGTGTGCTTAGCAAGTTGATAAATCTCTGGAAACGGCTTTTCATCAGCTTGTGGTTTGAGATGAGAAGGAGCCTGACCAGCTAGAATCAGCTCTAGGTGTTTTTGTGGACACTGAGAGAGATTTAACTTCACCTACTTTAACACTGCTCTAGTCAGAGATGTGGGGTCAGCAACATTTTGTACTGCAGATCAGAGCTACCCTAGAGGGTCGTCTGGCCAAGGCAGCGCTTGGTGATTTGTCTAAGTGTGTTGCTGTTGTCCAGGCATTGCCCAGAAGAGGGTGTGCTATCACCACTCATACAGTGCCCTGTCGTTGCGACTCATTGGAGGGGGTGTATATACTCAGAGTTATATCGACGATATATGCCTGTTGGCAGTGGGGAAATTCCTGAACACACAGAGACTATTGGTTAGCCCCATTAAGTGAAGATGTCTTCTCAGGGTGTTATGTCCAGTAAGGAGGCCGGTGAATGACCCTGGATTGTGTCTTGTTAAAGGACATTAGCGTGGTCTTAGCAGTCAGACTACAGCCTGAAATCAAGTCTCGAGCCTGTCTCTGAGTACTGCCAGGATGTCGCCACCTTGCCAAATGCTGGTTATCCATCCAGTGTTTTATTTTTCTTCTTATATTTTGCCCTGAGCCCCCAGGGTTGGCTAAGGTCCAACAAACTTTTGAACAGAACTGTCTCTTGTAAGCTTGTTGGCGATTTCATTTCTTTGCACCCCAGCTCTTCCAGGAACCCAATACAGCCCCATAGTGTGCTAGGTAGAAATATCATTCAACACTTTTTGGCACTGTCATACCAATGGGGACATTGTTTTGGTGACCTGAAGACTCTTTCAGAGCTGCCTGGGTGTCAGAGCAAATACATATTTCTCTGGTCTAAGATTCATTTGAATTTCACTAGCACAGGCCAAGATAGCATATACGAGGTCTGTAAATAAAGTAATGAGACTGATTCAATATAACTCTGTACTTACTTTTAAACTACAAATCGAGTTTGTCCCCTTCAAAATAGTTCCCTTGGGAGGCTACACACCTCCGGAGATGTTGTTCCCACTCTTCGTAGCAACGCTGGTAGTCGCTAACCGGAATCGCTTTTAGTTGGTCGGTTACAGCTTTTTCGATGTTTTCCACCGTCCCAAAATGGCGTCCTTTAAGGTGAAACTTTAGTTTTGGGAACAAAAAGAAGTCGCACGGACTCAGATCAAGGGAGTATGGGGGCTGTGGAACAACAGGAATGCCCTTTTTAGCCAAAAATTCGATCACAGAGATCACCGTGTGACAAGGGGCGTTGTCGTGATGGAGCATCCAATTGTCAGCAATGCTTGGTCGCACGCGAACAACTCTTTTTCTTAGTCTTTCAAGAATTTCACGGTAATAAAACTGATTAACAGTGTGTCCTTGAGGTACAAATTCTGTATGGACAATCCCTTCACTGTCAAAAAAGCAGATGAGCATGGATTTTATTTTTGATTTGCTCCTTCTCGCTTTTTTCGGACGTGGTGATGCAGATGTGTGCCATTCCTTACTTTGTC
>Ga0268261_10002898_pt1 | contig 12447 bp, 6 predicted proteins | sample TergutNc150P1_FD_190353 | JGI IMG/M metagenome (GOLD analysis project Ga0268261, IMG submission 190353) | Nasutitermes corniger P1 segment gut microbial community from laboratory colony in Florida, USA - Nc150 P1 (SPAdes) (version 2) | ecosystem: Host-associated > Arthropoda: Insects > Digestive... | reverse complement strand
TGTCGTGTGTTGTCAGGTAGAGGTCTCTGCGACGAGCTGATCACTCGTCCAGAGGAGTCCTACCGACTGTGCTGCGTCGTTGTGTGTGATCTAGAAACATCAAGAATGGGTGCTCCATATATATATGACATTAGTCGTCTAAGGGTTAATACTATCCTTTCACCCATATCTCTTCGTGCCACTTCCTTCTCATTCTTCTCTATTTGATCACCGAAAAATACTCGGTGAGAAAACAGGTCATTCAGCACATCATTTTGTAGTTTTCTCCCCTCCCCTTTTCCTATTTTCTCATAGGCACAAATATTCTCCTGAGCATCTTTAATTTATTTTGGATCCCTCATACTTAAACACTTCTGCTGAGATTTGATAATTAACGGGTGATTTATGTCTTTTTAGATTTTCAATATCCAACCCAAAATCAAAGGCATTTGGCTCAGCCATTAACAGTTCTGCTGAAGTTATCAGACTTTAAGTCACAATTCTCATTAGGTTAATCTTCGAAAAATAAATAGCCTCAAATTTAATATATCAGAATTAATTCCGCTAAACCTCCAACTTCAGGTGCAGGAAACACTAGCCAGTCTTGGCCAATTCTACAAGTCAGGAGAGTGTGCGAATTCATGTGTAAGGATATTAGTGTGTCTTCTGACAGGTGGAGACGCCAGTATTTGTCTGCTTAATATATAGCTGCTATTTACGTAACGGGAATAGGAGAGACAAAAGTTTTTTGAGACTATTTCTCAAGATTGTCATTTTAAATGACGGGACCTTTTTGAATGTAATCGTAATGTACACTGGCCTTTATAAAATTTGTTTCTTGCAGGTTCGAAATGGGGTATGTGTGATGCCTGCGCATCCTTAAATAAGACACAGTGAGATTTCGCGAATGGTCTTCAGTATCTGCCATCACAATGGAGGCAGGAAAGTTGTCCGAAATTAGGACTAGTATATATATCCAGTTTCCAGAGTTAATATTTTCAAAATTTAACTTTATTTACGAAGGCGAATCCATGACTTTTCTTGTTACGTATGTGCCTAAATAGAAGGAAATAAGAGAATAAGAAGTTAACACTAAATTTCCATCTTAGCTGTTAATATCACAGTATCCAACAGCTTACATCTAAACTGCAACACCGCTAAATGTGCATTTATACTGCTTTGTGTTGCGTTTTACGTGAAGACCACAGAACTGTCATGTGAATGTTATTATGTAGGGCTACTGTGACACAGGTCCTTCTTGCACACAGTTAAATTTTCTCCGCAAAAATGTGACCTAACCATATATTACGTAACAAATAAAAATTTATATTATATACCTGCAATTATTTAATTTTAAAATTTAACTGACCTTGTATTTGAATATAACTTAAACATACGTATGTTGCTGCCTCCCAACATAAATATATTTGAATGGTTATATTGTAAATGTAATCTTTACTTGTATACAGGCTGTGCTTGCGTTTTGTTAGAAATAATCAGCAGGATTAAAAAGGGTTTATTTGTCAAAGGGACGTTAAAATTTCCTTTTCATACATGGCGAGAACAAGAAAGATGAAAGAGCACTCTGACCTAATATATGATAATTAAAAATTTGACAACTTTTGCTTTATAATAGTAAGCAATTTATTTGTTTTATTGTTTCTACATGTGTATGCGATGTTTCAGAACACACCTCTCCGAAGGGTACTGGAAAGTAACTGTTTTGAGTCACGTTGTAGCACAGACGAAAACACGTTCTCATTTTCTTCCTATGATTGGCGTTATCTATTAACTGATAGTGCCCGCGGAAATTCGAATTTCTTCTACAACATTCAGTTTTCCAACTTCCCAATATATCTCCGCCACTTTAAAGCACTTCTAATATTTATTACCTTCTGCACATGACCCAAGCCATACACAGTCGCTTTCAGTCAATATAGAGCATTTCTGAAAATTTATATTTTATATTATCATCCTGGCATTCTCCGGCTACTTTGAGAAATTCAGTGCTTGTAAGGCAACTTTCAAAGCCGGGTCACGGTCCGAACTCTTCATAATTTGTAAATTGTGTTGTTCTATGTATTTTTTGTGTCGATTTTAGTGTTCTATTTCTTGTTTGTGTGTAAATGTGTACTGTACTACTGCCACCGGGTGTCAACCCAATTGCAGTTAAATGTATATCATATCATATCATATATCCAATCATATCATATCATATCCAAACATACCATATCTTATATCATATATAATATAATAAAATTGCAGGCCTATCTGTTCATTCAATCCAGATCCCTTATGTTACTACAAGAGAAAATCTATGAAATGTTAAATAACAACTTACCCTGAAATTCTTTCATATTTGTCTTCCTTATTTAAATGTTCCGCTTATGTTGGGGGGGGGGGGGAAGAAATTTGTGACGAATTTTAGAATTAACTATCTGCATTGCACTCATATTGTCACATTAAAGTAATAAGTTACAAAATAACACGATTAACGTTTGCTTAGGGAATAACAACACTCTGATAACTCAAGCTGTAACTATGACTAGCAGAATATCAGCCCGAATAATGTATGGTGCAGAATTGAGCAGAGATATTAAGAATTTCTTTTTAATAAAACCTGGTTTTTAAACCTCGATTATAATAATAAAATCACATGTCAATACCTGCGTTTCTACCATTAAACAGCTTCCCCCCTACTCCCAGAAAGCTTCCATTTCTATCAATCTGTTCGTCAAGATCGCCTTGTACAATTCGGAATTAGGTACCCAATTGTCCATTTCAATTAGCCCTACAATCTGGTGACATCCAGAAGAAGGATTCGACATTGCTTAAATTTTGCCATCTGTTGATTATATCGAGATTTCTCGACATTAATCTTGGACCTTGCAAAATTTATGATAAATTCTGAGAAATATTGAGGGAAATACAGAAGAAAAATTATAAGAAATAACAGATACATATATATAGGAAAAATTTTAAAACCTTTAACTTATATAAAAAAATTTGTTTACCTATTTATTAGACAAATATCTACACCTACCTTGCAATATGTAAAACTTAAATACGGAAGTTTGGAATGGACAAAATGTTAAAGAAAAGACCTGTAGAAAACCAAAGCAAGAATGTTTTTCCAGCACAAATTAAGAACAAACAGCCTGCAAAATATGGAAAATGAAACAATTCATAAACCACTGATTCCATAAACTCCGAAAAATGAGATGCGTTTGAGCATATGGAAGTGTTTATTGTCATAATAAAACGACAGACTTAGACTGTATCTGGAATAAGTGGATACGATTTGATAAAGGAAGCAAATATTATCAATTTTTTAAAATTAAAACCATTATTCTTCCACTGCTTGATCCTGAAAATGTAACCAATATTCCCCCTTGGAAAGTCGTTTTTACAGTTTGAAACAGTGTCACATCCCACAAGGCTTCAATCAGGAACTGCAAAAACTTGTCTTTCGCTTCTTTCTCGCCGCTTACAACTGAACACTTCGACCAATACATGCGCACAGTTTAGTCAATTATTGTTTTGTTTATATGTTTGGAAGCCTGTTGCCATGAAACATCGAAGAATGTAAATTGTGAACTCTAAATTAATAATAGATAGATAGACCGAATTCAGGCACAATTACTAGAACCTACGAACTATAAATTTCGCAGTTTTCCTAACAGTTGTAGGAGTTTGTAAACTTGCTGCCATGGAATGTCGAATTATCTTGATTTATGGTGGGTCGAATGCATAATAAACGGCAGAAAATTTGTCAGGTTAGAATAAGAGTTGTAGAGAAAAAAGACGTGCCAGTCTTTTGATGCAAACAGTTGCTCTGAAGAAATGGCATTCACAAACGATCTGTCGAGTGGCTGAATTGTATAGTTCAACCGCGATTCTTTCTCTGACATTGCGCAAGACGTATTACTCTATTCCCTGATGTGAAAATCACCCTCAGACAAATAATATTTTACAATTTTTTATAATTAAAAAGGATGGCAAGAGTACATTGTACAAGGCAAAACATGGCGTTTGTCAAATCCTTTAGCCACAGAAAACTTGTGTATCTGATGTCAGAATTGAAGGTAGTGCCCAGGTACCATTAGAGCAGTATAACTGTCATTTCACAAGCAAAATGTTTGTTTTAGCATAAAATAAAACACACAACTGTTCTTAACTTACTGACATCTCAGACCTATGTCTAAGTACTCAGTGAAACTGTACGGTTATTTTATTCTTTCATAATTTCTTTTAAAATATCGTTTGATTAAAATCATATATGATGCTTTGTCTAACTATTCTGAATTAAATAGCATAAATCCACAACTACTGTGTTTAAATAAAGATGTTTAGTAAGGAGAGGATCTGGTGTACCGTACAATATTTACTGGTGTGTTACTGTAACGGTTCTGCAGAATACACCTACAGGGGCAGTAAGGATTTTTTGAAAAACAATAATATTTTAAAAATAAAACAACAAAAACACATAAAATATTTTTGTAAATCTATGCACCTAAACTTGAGTGTAAAGACTCTACGTTTCATATATATTCAAACTTAATGGATCCCGCAAGTAGTTAAATGATTTGTACAGTTTAGATAGCACATTATCTGTGTACCTCAGATTTGCGAGTTGCGAATGTTTGGTAATATGAACGTACTAAATTTTATTTATATCCCCAGTGAGATTTTACTGATTGAGTTTTTTCGAAAACAAATTACATTCTATATTAGATGTATCTGATTTCGAATGTAAATGGTTTTCGACTGAAAATGTATAATTTGGTAGTGCATTTAGTTTTAATTGCTTAAACAAGCAAGAAAGGCAAACGGTACGAATTTTGAATGCTTTCCCCAATAATAAATAAGAGTTAAGAAGGTCTTGTATACTTAAAATAGGAAAGAATTAATTCAAAAAATAAATTTTCTCTACTGCAAGTGAGAAGAAAGTAGTAATTTATTTCTAGATTCCCATAGGGTAACTTAGAATTTACTTACCAAATTTATCTAAATTTAATCTACAAACGTAAATGGTGCCACGCCCCTCAAGGCAATAAACTTAAGAGCGGGACGAGAACTTCTATTTTCAAACAAATTTACCATTAAATTTGGAAGATATAAAGTCACCTTTTTAAGTCTGATGGAAACTTGTGTGTAAAGGATTCTTACGATTAAGGTAAGATTAACAGAATTTTGATGAAAATTAAAAAGAATTGAAAGAAAAATGTAGAAATAACCCAATTATGGAACTCGGTGAATATCTCTCATATAGAGTCATAATTACATAAAAGATTGTATCTTTATTCATAGAGAAGATGTGAAAAAAATCGAAGAAACTTATCTTTATAATTATCATTATCCTCTAGTATTTGAAGTAGTAGTAACTGTATTACTCAGAATAGTCATCCTTTAACCGATCTCACGTCTATTATTAACGTCTTAATATAATTTCTTATTATTGCCTCCGTGCTGATATTGATTTTATTATTCATTCCTTTCTAATATTCAGTCTTGTATTGACTCCTTAATGACATTCAGTCCATTATTGATTCCTTACTGATATTCTCGCATAACGAAATAAAAAACATACCTCCCAAAACTGTCAAGGACTGGGCCGGACGATCCCATGGTTCGAATTCCAGTAAGGACGAGTGTTTTGTGTGTCCTCCAAAATGTTTGGACTGACTCTGACGCCCACACAGCCTGCTGTTTGGTATGTACTGGCCTACTTCACCGGGGATAAAACGGCCGGGTCCTGAGTCTAAGAACTCACCTCAAACGAGTGCCGAGTTGATAATGCTTAGTAAAAAGTTTCCGTTAGATTTAGGTTTCCAGTTAAATGAGCAGCAGTAGTTGAAGGCTGTGTATGTGTGTGACTGGAACTGACATGTAGGGTAAAGAGTGGGCTTGCGACAGTGGAGACTGGTACAGTACTGTTGGTGAAGGTTAGTGTCTTTCTGTATTTTGTATAATTTGCTCACAGCTTCAAGTGTTGGAGTGCCAGAACTGTGAAGGTGGAGGCATTAATTTTAATGCAGTATGAATTTGAATGTGAAACCAGCCCAATTAAATTCAGACAATTGCGTTTACAGTCGCCCAGATTAAATAACAAAGAAAATGAAATGTAAAAGGCACCGTTTAGGAATAAACAAACGTTTACTGAAAAAGACGTGGGAAATGCATGGTTCCAAGAGAACCTGATCTCTGTAATGAATGTTAACTGGAGTAATTCAGTAAAATAGCATGTTCGTCTGGCTGACGCTGCTTCGCGTCATCAGAATTCAAGTCAAATGTCTCTTGGGTATTTCCGTCTAAAGCCCACTAAATTTAATAAATCTAACAATTTAATTTAAATTGCCTGACAATGACCAAGTATTCGAAACTTGAAACTGTGTGAATCATATCAAGCTTAATACTATGTCATGTTGATGAGAAAATTCTGCTTTGCAAAACCTCTTTAGCAACTCAGATATTTCTATCACCACTAGTCAGACAAAGTGACTTAAAATCGCCTTCTGTTCTGACGTAATCAAAGACTCCAAAATATAACTCCAATTCAGGTACAGGATGTTCACTGAGTGCATAATTCTATGTGATGTCGGTGAGAATCTCAATAATACAAAGAAACCAACAAACACTCTGCTACATGAACGTCAGTACAGGATCCAATTGCCAGTTACGTAAAAAGGAAATGTGTGGAAAATTCGTGAAGAGGTTCGTGCGAATAAAAACACTCTTAATGAAGAAATAATTAAGCAAAAAAGAAACTTCAATTTATATAGACGTGAATCAAAGGGACTGATTTACACGCTACTAACCAGCAGGTTTAACATTTACTTTTATACTCGTCTTGTTTAATTATACAATTTTTTAAATATATTGGCCACTAAACCGGGGAGAATGAATTTGAAATTAATGTAATTTTACTCGTTACTCCATGTATAGATTTTTATCACAAATGCATACTCGATCAGTGTAAACAGAATAGCTAGTAAATGCCTTCTGAATTGGAACTAAAATTCTTCATATTTTTCACTGAGTTATTGAAAGAGTAAGAAACGATTTGAAAAGGTTTTCCACTCATACGCATTATAGGCATGGCTAGATCACTCGCTTGCGGCTGCCATTCCAAACTGCTGACGAATTATGAATGACGTAGTCTTGTGTAAACACCGAAATATTTAATTACTACGTAGAAGCCCATCCATTAAATAATTTCACTTTTTTGCATAATACGCCATTGTTTATTACTTCGACCATAATGCCGAGAGCACTTAGGCACAAGCCTATCAAAAGAAGATAGAAGACAGGTTGCATATGATACAGGTTGAAGCTGTAATATCCATCAAGCGGGTGAACTATAGCTATCTTCCGTGAATAAAATTTTAATCCGTTGCATAAGCAGGGAATTCCAGTAGATGAATATACCTGCCTCAACAACACGATCAATAATTTTAGAAACTCGTCTTAACAGCGTGTCTCCATGAAACATTAGCATCGTTTGGCCGTAGTTAAAAACTACCCCGTCTTCTAATCTGCACAATAGGGGTTCAGAGTTCTCGCCAATATAATTACCAAGTGCGTAATTTATTTCAGCAATATTATCCATCAATAGAACTGATATATTTTTCTGATATTTTGCCAGTCCAACCTAATTTTATTAGATGGAATATTCACCTGATATTTGTTTACTTTTTATGCTATCATTTTATCATTTTCCTTGAAAAGCTCTTGGATTAATGGTGAGATGGCAAGCTTAACACCTGATGCGAACAGCTCATCCATGTTTTGAATTGGTACTTTGTAGCCGGAGTCAATAAGAAACTTGTGAGAAATTCCTGGAACACTGTATTAAAATCCAAAGAGAAACGCACCCAGGCGAGGAACGGCGAACGGCATCGTTGACACTGACACCCCTAGAATTACAGCCCAGACGTTTGTCAACGAACTTGTCAGTGTCTTGTACCCTTGCTACTATGACGTGCAGCTGTATCGCTCAACAAATGTAGTCGAGATGGCCGCAGTCACAATCGATATGATCAGAACTAACCACAGTTCCACAGAGAGTATTCTAAACATGCTGCTCCATTTCGGATATTTGTCAGAACACTGTACATACCAGCGGATTTTCATCATGTTGTAGGTATTAGTGGAATCGAAAAATGGATCCAGCAAAAAATAATTTCCTACATTACCTATGACTATATAATATTCCTTTGCAACCATACTCTTAACTAAAGCATTGTCTAGATTTCCTACATCCCATTCGAAATTTTTGGTAAAGGGACATTAAAGAAGGTCATATTCATCTGTTCCAAAACGACCCTTAGCAAAGCTATCTCCAGTCCTGCAACATAGCTTAGAACATTCCAATTTGATGTCGTGTGGTTAAAATAATACGTAGCAAATTGCGAATGACCTTTACTGATCTTTCGTGGAAACAAGTCAGTGTTCTTTGTAAACTGCCCTTGAGAAGAAATAACCCAACTGTCCAGTAGGGTGATATCATTCACATCAGTACAACTATCTGAACTCTGATATGGGAACCAAGTGTACACACCCAATTTCATGTCTGTGTCTTCATCATCATCTTTTATCGGTCTGATATATCCTTTGTCAAATACATAATGCTCTCGGCTTACAATAAAGCAGTTATACATTCTAAGCCTTGAAAAAAAAACAAATATCCTCGTTTTTTGCGACATTGAGAATTCATTTGCCCCATCAACAAAAAACCGAGCTTCAGAATTCCAGAATCTTGTAAATTCAACTCTCCCTATGGCTAGCCCAAGAAATTCATCTGAAAAACTCTTGAAATCCCCACCTGGTATTAATATAGTGTAACTGCCATCTTTATCTATGAAGTCTGTTTTATTTGGTTTGCTAATATTACCATCAACAGTAACAACGACAGGCCAGATGGAAGTTCGGTGAATCTCTGCAATCAGTTCGTGCTGCACAACTCGGTAGGTAGACGGTGATGATATCACCAGAGATCGCCCTGGTGCATATTACCTGTGGATTATGTGTGTCAGGCAACGCACCAAATGGATTTCCTGTAAAGTAAGGGATGTAGATGGCAACAGTGCTCCATTCAAAATTGCGCTGAAGAGCAGTATAACCAACATGATGGCCTCGAATTTTTCACTCTGCAAAAGCACAACACACTTTCAGTTTCTCAGTAACGAAAATCCCTGTATTAATTGGATGAAATTCTATTTCTTCGACGGAAACTTTGTATAAGACACAGGTTATGTCGTTGTAACAAGAGTCCTTGTCCCTGCCTGTTTCAGTGGTTAGGTAATTTTATGGTTTCTTCATAGTGTCTCCCTCACTTTCTTAATTTAAACAACTTTAAACATGTAATTCATAGAGCAAATTTTCTGAAGTGGAAGGAGATATAGGGGTCACTAATAGTGTAATTGGGAACTTTTTTATTTTTCTTGTCTTTTTCTATAAATTGTTTTGTAAAAAATATTGAAATCTCACTTAAATGCAGACTTGATTTCAGACTTCTACAAAAAAGAACATTAGAATTGTGCTAATTACCGAAACATTACAAATACAATAGCACAAATTTTTCTTTCTCTTATTGTTCTGCATTGAATGTCTTTTGCCCACATACCCAACAAGATATGTGAAGAGCGCAAGAAGAAAATAACAGACAAACACACAACATATTTGTATTTGAGTTTGTTTATGTGTCTGTTTTAATATAATTTTACTGTTGGTTAAGATTCCTTTCAAATGGCCCCTTTTCCTCTAGTTTCCCCACCAAAATACATACGCATATAACTTGTAATTCTTAGGTGCCGCATTCTTCACCCAAAAATTTCATCTTTATTGGGTAATCCAAAAAATATTTTTTACAGTTCAAATCATGTAAACTTTCATCATTCTAGTTCAAATATTTTCTGGAATTATTCCTCATTTTATCTATATTTGAATTAAATGAGAATATTTCATAACAAATCTTCCTGCCACTGGATATATGTGTGTTATTCTAGACCTAGCAAAAGTGTTGATATATGAAAATTTTATTTGAAACATTTTACCGATTGATGTATTAATGATTTTCTTGTTGACAAGTTTATGTTCTGTTCCAGTAAATACAAGTAAATTACAAATAACATTGTGTCTTTTAATACGCTTCTTGTGCTACGTAGGCAACAGATCATCTCCGCTTTCCAAGACCGTCAGCAAAATATAGCGGCGAGTTTTGACGTACTTGTGACCTAAACGTATATATGCTCACTGTTTCACAACTCAAACACAAATTTTCATTCAGACATATTTTTTGGTAAAACTACAAGCTTTACGTGGATAAAAAGTTCAGTGACAGTATTATAAAAGATTTTTCTCCTAAGTGAATCATAAGCTTCCTTGAAGTATGAAATTAACTGATGCACTTTTTCGTTGATTTTATAATTTTTAAATTTTTTTCGAATTCTTAATCTATTATCAGCAAATAACTTTTTACTTCGAAAACCACACTTATGACCCCCATTAAATTTCTTTGCATGTGGAGTTAAACTTGGCTACCGGTTATTTGAAAAAAGTTTTACATAGTTGAAAAATTATATGCTTCGTTAATTACTACAAAATATTTTCTACCCTTCTAATTGATAGGAACAGTAATCGAATTTTTCCATTTCTCAGGCAATTCCTCATAATTCCAGGCAGAAATAATAATTATATAGATCTAAAAGAAAAAACTTGTATTACCCATGCTTTAATCGCTTTTGCTTGGATTTGATAAACACCTGATGATTTTATTTTCGTATTAATTTTTCATTAAACATTTTAAAAAGGAAAGAACTTTTCTTAGGCATTATTGTACTACTGATGTCATCAGACATTCACAGTTCTCCTGAGGCATTTCAACTTAAACACATAGCCTCAGGTTTGGTATATCAGTATTATTACCACTAACTTAGAAACTTCTCCAAAAGGTAACACTACCCAGTCTAGGCCTATTCTACAAGTCAGGACAGTGTGTGAATTCATTTGCGCGTAGATCAGTGTGTTTCTGCAGACAGGTGGAGACGCCAACATTCGTCTGTTTAAGCGGTATAAGTAGTTGCTAATCACATAACTGAGACAAGAGGGCCATAAAGTTTGTAAGACTCGCTCTGAAGTTTGTCATTAAAATGACGAAGACTTTTTGAATGTAATCGTAATATACATTTGCCTTTACCCTTACTGATCCTTGCGGATTCGACAACGGTTTGTGTGTGAAGCCTGCGGCCTGCTGCGATGAGACGTCGTGTTATTTGGTAGAAGGTGATCGGTATCTACCATCATACCGGAGGCAGGAGAATTTTCCGAAATTAAGCAGCCCTTTACCTTAATATAGTTCACATCCCCCGAGTTAATATTATGTCAATATAACTTTGTTTTCGAAGAGCGAATCCATGTTACGCACTTGTTACGTATGTGGTCAAATAGAAGCGAATAACGGTATAAGAAGTTAGCATTACACTTCCTTCTTAGCTGTTAATATCACAGTGCACAACAGCGTACCACTGAACAGCAACACCGCCAATTGTGCATTTATATAGCTTCGTGTTGGGTATTACATGAAGACCACTAAACTGTCATGTGACTGTTATGAGGTAGGGCTACTGTGACACAGTTCCTTCTTACAGACAGTTAACATTTCATATAAAAGTTTCCTATGCAGATACTATGCAGCAGAAGAGAATCTTATTTTTAACTTTAAGATTTTCACCTTAAAATTTATCTCACCTAATATTTGAATATAATTTTAAATATGTCTATTGCTATCTCCAAACAAAACATATTCGAACCAGTTATATAGAAAAGGTAACCTGTACTTTTACACAGGCTGTAATTATTACCTTTTTGAAATAATCAGTTAGATGAAAAATGTTTTTGTTTATGAAAGAGATGTCAAAAAAGCTTTTTTCCTACATGGCGAGAACAAGAAAGGAGGAAAAGACGCTCTGACCGAATGTTGTATCCCAAAGGCGAATGTGGCTTGGGAACGGAGAATGTGGAATTTGTTGACCGAGAGGAAAGTTATGAGTGCGCTGGAACACTTAAAAATTGAAACTGAATTCCACAGCAGCACAAGTTGATGTGCAAACAGCTTCTTGATTTATTAGTTGATTATGTGTTGTTACAGCTGGTTCTGAATAGATGCTTGTAAAATACAAACGTGTTGTTAGAGAAATGACGATGTTTAGAAGCGAAGATTCCAGTAGCAAAGTGGCAGAGTTTCCGATGACAACTGATGTAGACTGAATCCACAAAATATTTGTCGTAAAACTATAACGCAAATTAGGGCGTTGGTATCCATTGAACTGAAAGTTTCTAAACTTTAACCCTTTAAACCCCGAATTAAATCCCATCTGCTATTTGCTGGCATTATTAGGAGCTCACCATTTTCTCCACGTTAGCAGGATAAGGGTTAAATTATTAACCTTTAGGCAACTAATGTCATAT
>Ga0268261_10002897_pt1 | contig 12453 bp, 7 predicted proteins | sample TergutNc150P1_FD_190353 | JGI IMG/M metagenome (GOLD analysis project Ga0268261, IMG submission 190353) | Nasutitermes corniger P1 segment gut microbial community from laboratory colony in Florida, USA - Nc150 P1 (SPAdes) (version 2) | ecosystem: Host-associated > Arthropoda: Insects > Digestive... | reverse complement strand
ATGATTCGCGCTAGGTAATGGGGCTCGACATGTAGGTTCTTTCATTAGTATATAACTCAGCCCAGTTAGGCATGACGAAAAGCCTAGTCAGGAGAACGTTACGGATCTGACAAGCTGTAACCTGGGCAAGTAGTTCCCAATTTCCTTGACAGACGCCTCCTATTACGCTTAGACGCCAGAGCCCCTAGCGGCGAAAGTTGGAACTATTTGTAGAGAAGGCTGACCTGTAAAGTTAAAGACACTTCCATGCCATTTAGGGATCTGATTCTTGCCACAAATGTATGTCAAGGGAGCGACGGACACATTTAGCTTAATTGTATTCGACGCATGAGTTGCAACAAACGACATAAAGGGACTAATGATGTTCGCCCATCGCCTTATCTGTGTTGCATTTCATATCGTAATATGAAATGCGCCAACTGAGAAATTCTTGTATAAGAACTCGAACTAAATATATCTTTGCAAAAATTAGCTACTTATTATTACCTGAGCTAACTGAATAAAACGTTTTATGACGTTCAACAAGAAGTTTAATAGTGATGATGTATGCGCCAAATCAAATCGCTTGTACTTTCCTGCTCAACCTCCGACATCTCTGTGCTCCATAAAGCCTGAAGCCACAATTCGCACGAAATGATCAAGTTCGTTTATATGTTCTCGTAAAGTATTGAAATTCGTATAATTACGAACGAATAACATCTTAACTGTGCTGAATATGGGCTACAAACTTGACTTAATCTAACCGAAGCAAGACGTGTTTTGACACTTGACATACAGCCGATCAGAGACGATAAATGCCTGGAAAATTCGCTTGAAGTAATAAAATTTGTTTAATTTCATCCGACATACGTCTTATCTGTTCTGTCTAAAAATAACTTGCACAAAATTCTGAAATGTGTGCATTTGCACTGGACCTATATCCTATCTGAACACTATCTCAAGTCAAAACATGACTCGCGCTAAATGATGAAATACAAGCATATCGTATCAACGTTTGGGTACATTAATTAGGCCAGTTCGGCATGAAGAAAAGACCAGTGAGGGAAAGTTATGGATATGACTCGCTGCAGGCAGGGCACTTTCTTAGTAGGTCCCACTTTCGCCAACAGGTGCCTCCATATATGCAAAGCAGGCAGGGATTCTAGAGGCGAAAGGTGGAACTATTTGTCGACAAGGCAGTCCTGTAATCTTCCATAAATGACCACTTTCACGCCCTTTACGTAACTGTTTCTTGTTCTCCGAACCTGCATTGTTTCGAACTAAGTATTTCGTGTCTGTGTGCTCGACCTACAGACTATCTCTGCCATGTATGCGCTTGGATCATGACTCGTGCCAAGTGATGAATTTCGTTTATATGCGAACGACATGCAGCGTAGCGTAGAATATGGGACTAAAACTAGATTAGGACCTACTGAAGCATCTGGTATTTATTCTTTAGTGTTTATACCTTATATGTGCTGAATAAGAGTTCGAAACATTTGGCTCTACAAGTGATCAAATACGTTTAATAGCGTTAATACAGACGTTATAGACGTTTGTCTTGAAACAATACATTCGATAAGTGATGAAATTTGTATAATTACGAATTACTTTTAGCTTACATGCACTAATAATTAGCTACAGACACGAAATAATCCAACTGACACAAATCGTGTCACAACGCAAGTCTGTGTCGTAGAAGGCATGGAAAAATGTCTAACCCAAAGTGATGAAAATAGTGTTTAGGCGTTCGACATACTTCTAATCTGATCTGATTATAGGTCTAAACATAACTTGCACATAGTTCTGAAATTCGGGTGTTTGCACGCGACATACAGCCTATCTGTGCAGTATTTGAGCTCGAAACATGATTCGCGCTAGGTAATGGGGCTCGACATTTTCTTTCATTCATTTGTATATAACGCAGACCAGTTAGGCATGACGAAAAGCCCAGTCAGGAGAACGTTACGGATCTGACAAGCTACAACATGGGCAAGGTCTTATTAGTTCCCACTTTCCTTTCGAGGTGCCTCCAAATAATTCTTGACGCCAGAGCCCCTAGCGGCGAAATTTTGTACTATTTGTAGAGCAGGCCGTCCTGTAATGTTAAAGACCTTATTCCTTCCACGCCATTTAGGAATCTGATTCTTGCTACAAATCTATGCCAAGGGAGCAACGGACACATTTAGCTTATGCATATTAGAGGCATGAGTTGCAACAAACGACAAAAAACTAATGATGTTCGCCCATCAACTTATCTGTGTTGCATTTCATATCGTAATATGAAATGCGCCTACTGAGAAATTCGAGTATAAGAGCTCGAACTAAATATATCTTTGCAAAAAATGAACATCAATTATTACCTGAGCTAACTGATTGAAAGCTTTTATGACGTTCAACAAGTAGTTAAATAGTGTTGATGCATGCGCCAAATGAAATATATGGTACTTTCCTGCTCAACCTCCAACATCTCTGTGCTACATAAAGACTGAAGCCACAATTTGCACGAAATGATCATGTTCGTTTATATATTCTCGAAAAATTTGTAATTCGTATAATTACGAACGAATAACATCTTACCTGTGCTGAATATGGGCTACAAACTTGACATAATCTAAACGAAGCAAGACGTGTTTTGACACTTGACATACAGCCGATCAGAGACGATAAATGCCTGGAAAATTCACTTGAAGTAATAAAATTTGTTTATTTACATCCGACATACGTCTCATCTGTTCTGATTATAGGTCTAAAAATAACTTGCACAAAACTCTGAAATTTGTGCATTTGCACAGGACCTACATCATATCTGAACACTATCTCAATTCAAAACATGACTCGCGCTAAATGATGAAATACAAGCATATCGAATCAACGTTTGGGTACATTCATTAGGCCAGTTCGGCATGAAGAAAAGACCAGTGAGGAAAAGTTATGGATATGACTCGCTGCATGCAGGGCACTTTCTTAGTAGTTCAAACTTTCGCCACCAGGTGCCTCCATATATGCAAAGCAGGAAGGGATCCTAGCAGCGAAAGATGGAACTATTTGTCGACAAGGCAGTCCTGTAGTCTTCCATAAATGACCACTTTCACGCTCTTAAGTAACTGTTTTTTGATCTCCGATCCTGTATGGTTTCGAACTAAGAATTTCGTGTCTGTGATCGACCTACAGACTCTCTCTGCCATGTATGCGCTTGGATCATGACTCGTGCCAAGTGATGAATTCCGTTTATATGCGAACGACATGCAGCGTAGCTATACAGAATATGGGACTAAAACTAGATTAGAACCTGCTGAAGCAACTGGTGTTTATACATTAGTGTTTATACCTTGTATGTGCTGAATATGAGTTCGAAACATTTGGCTCTACAAGTGATCAAATACGTTTAATTGTGTTAATACAGACGTTATAGACGTTTGTCTTGAAACAATACATTCGATAAGTGATGAAATTTGTATAATTACGAATAACTTTTAGGTTAGGTGCACTAATAATTAGCTACAGACACGAAATAATCCAACTGACAGAAATCGTGTCATAACGCAATTCTATGGCGTAGAAGGCAATGGAAAATTGTCTCACACAAAGTGATGAAAATTGTGTTTATCCGTTCGATATACTTCTTATCTGATCTGATTATAGGTCTAAACATAAGTTACACATAGTTCTGAAAATCGGGTGTTTGCACGCAACATAGAGCCTATCTGTGCAGTATTTGAGCTCGAAACATGATTCGCGCTAGGTAATGGGGCTCGACATTTAGATTCATTCATTTGTATATAACTCAGGCCAGTTAGGCATGACGAAAAGCCCAGTCAGGAGAACGTTACGGATCTGAAAAGCTGCACCCTGCGCAAGTTCTTATTAGTTCCCACTTTCCTTGCCAGGCGCCTTCAAGTACGCCTAGACGCCAGAGCCCCTAGCGGCGAAAGTTGGAACTATTTGTAGAGAAGTCTGTCCTGTAATGTTAAAGACCTTATCCCTTCCACTCCATTTAGGGATCTGATTCTTGCTACAAATCTATGTCAAGGGAGCGACGGACACATTTAGCTTATGTGTATTAGAGGCATGAGTTGCAACAAACGACATAAAAACACTAATGATGTTCGCCCATCACGTTATCTGTGTTGCATTTCATATCGTAATATGAAATGCGCCTACTGAGAAATTCGAGTATAAGAGCTCGAAATAAATATATCTTTGCAAATAATGAACATTAATTATTACCTGAACTAACAGAATAAAACGTTTTAGGACGTTCAACATGTAGTTTAATAGTGTTGATGCATGCGCCAAATCATAGCGTTTGTACTTTCGTGCTCAACCTCCAACATCTGTATGCTCCATAAAGCCTGAAGCCACAGTTCGCACGAAATGATCAAGTTCGTTAATATGTTCTCGAAAAGTCTTGAAATTCGTATAATTACGAACGAATAGCATCTTAATTGTGCTGAATATGGGTTACAAACTTGACTTACTCCAACTAAAGCAAGACGTGTTTTGACACTTGACATACAGCCGATCAGAGACGAATAATGCCTGGAAAATTTCACTTGAAGTAATGAAATTTGTGTATTTAGATACGACATACGTCCTTTCTGTTCCGGTAATAGGACTAAACATTACTTACACAAAATTCTGAATTTTGTGAATTTGTCCTCGACCTACATCCTATCTGTACCCTATCTCAACTCAAAACATGCCTCGCGCGAAACGATGAAATACGAGCATAGCGTATGAACGTTTGGGTACATTCATTAGGCCAGGTCGGCATGAAGAAAAGGTCAATCAGGAAAGGTACGAATATGACACGCTGCAGCTTAGGCAAAATCTTAGTAGTTCCCACTTTCGTCACCTGGTGCCTCCATGTATGCAAAGCAGGCAGGTATCCTAGCGGCGAAAAATGGAACTATTTGTCGAGAAGGCTATCCTGTAATCTTCCATAATTGACAACTTTCACGCCATTTAAGTAACTGTTTGTGGATCTCCGAACCTGTATGGGTTCGAACTAAGTATTTCGTGACTGTGTGTTCTACCTACAGACTATCTCTGCCTTGTATGCGCTTGGATCATGACTCGTGCCGAGTGATGAAATTCGTTAATATGCGAACGACATGCAGCGTAGCTATACAGAATATGGAAATAAAACTAGAATTGAACCTACTGAAGCAACTGGTATTTATTGTTTAGTGTTTATACCTTAAATGTGCTGAATATGAGTTCCTAACATTTGGCTATACAAGTGATCAAATACGTTTAATGGCGTTAATACAGATGTTATAGACGTTTCTCTTGAAACAATACATTCGATAAGTGAACAACTTTTAGCTTACGTGCACTGATAATTAGCTACAAACACGACTTAATCCAACAGACAGAAATCATGTCAAAACGCAAGTCTGTGACGTTGAAGGCATGGAAAAGTGTCTCACACTAAGTGATAAAAATTGTGTTTAGGCGTTCGACATACTTCTTATCTGATCTGATTATAAGTCTAAACATAACTTGCACATAGTTCTGACATTTGGGAATTTGGACGCGACATACAGCATTCTGTGCAGTATTTGAGCTCGAAATATGATTCGCGCTAGTTAATGGTGCTCGACATGTAGGTTCTTTCATTAGTATAAAACTCAGCCCAGTTAGGCATGACGAAAAGCCTAGTCACGAGAACGTTACGGATCTAACAAGCTGCAACCTGGGCAAGTTGTTATTAGTTCCCACATTCCTTGAGAGGCGCCTCGTATTACGCCTAGACGCCAGAGCCCCTAGCGGCGAAGTTTGGAACTATTTGTAGAGAAGGCTGTCCTGTAATGTTAAAGACCCTTCCACTCCATTTAGGGTTCTGATTCTTGCTACAAATGTATGTCAAGGGAGCGACGGACACATTTAGCTTATGTGTATTAGAAGCATGAGTTGCAACAAACGACATAAAGAGACTAATGGTGTTCCCCCATCACCTTATCTGTGTTGCATTTCATATCGTAATATGAAATGCGCCAACTGAGAAGTTCGTGTATAAGAGCTCGAAATAAATATATCTTTGCAAAAAATAAAAATCTATTATTACCTGATCTAACTGAATAAATCGTTTTATGACGTTCAACAAGTAGTTTAATAGTGATGATGCATGCGCCAATTCAAATCGCTTGTACCTTCCTGCTCAACCTCCAACAGCTCTATGCTCCATAAACACTGAAGCCACAATTCGCACGAAATGATCTAGTTCGTTTATTTGTTCTCCAAAATTTTGAAATTCGTATAATTACGAATGAATAACATCTTAACTGTGCTGAATATGGGCTACAAACTTGACTTAATCTAACCGAAGCTAGACGTGTTTGACACTTGACATACAGCCGATCAGAGACGTTAAATGCCTGGAAAATTCACTTGAAGTAATAAAATTTGTTTATTTACAAACGACATACGTCTTATCTGTTCTGATTATAGGTCTAAATATAACTTACACAAAATTATGAATTTTGTGGATTTGCCCTCGACCTACATCCTACATGAACACTATCTCAACTCAAAACGTGACTAGCGCTACATGATGAAATACGAGCATAGCGTATGAACGTTTGTGTACATTCATTAGGCCAGTTCGGCATGAAGAAAAGGCCACTCAGGAAAGGTACGTATATGACACGCTGCAGCTTGGGCAAGTTTTTAGTAGTTCCCACTTTCGTCACCAGGTGCCTCCATATATGCAAAGCAGGCAGAGAAACTAGCAGCGAAAGATGGAACTATTTCTCGAGAAGGCTGTCCTGTAAACTTCCATAAATGACCACTTTCACGCTCTTGAAGTAACTGTTTCTGGATCTTGGAACCTGTATTGTTTCGAACTAAGTATTTCGTGTCTGTGTTCTCGACCTACAGACTATCATTGCCATGTATGCCCTTGGATCATGACTCGTGCCAAGTGATGAAATTCGTTTATATGCGAAGGACATGCAGCGTAGCTTTACAGAATATGGGACTAAAACTAGAATTGAACCTACTGAAGCAACTGGTATTTATTCTTTAGTGTTTATTCTTTACATGTTATGAATATAAGTTCGAAACATTTGGCTCTACAAGTGATCAAATACTTGTAATGGCGTTAATAGAGATGTTATAGACGTTTGTCTTGAAACAATACATTCGATAAGTGATGAAATTTGTATAATTACGAACGACTTTTACCTTACGTGCACTAATAATTAGCTACAGACACGACTTAATCCAACTGACAAAATTCGTCTCATAACGCAAGTCTCTGAAGGCATGGAAAAATGTCTCACACAAAGTGATGAAAATTGTGTTTTTCCGTTCGATATACTTCTTATCTGATATGATTATAGGTCTGAACCTAACTTGCACATAGTTCTGAAATTCGGGTTTTTGCACGCGACATACAGACTATCTGTGCAGTATTTGAGCTCGAAACATTATTCGCGCTAGGTAATGGTGCTCGACATTTACGTTCGATCATTAGTATATAACGCAGCCCAGTTAGGCATGACGATAAGCCCATTCAGGAGAACGTTAGAGATTTGAAAAGCTGCAACATGTGCAAGTTCTTATTAGTTCCCACTTTCCTTGCCAGGCGCCTCCAAGTACGCCTAGACGCCAGAGCCCCTAGCGACGAAACTTGGAAATATTTGTAGAGAAGGCTGTCCTGTAATGTTAAAGACCTTATCACTTCCACGCCATTTAGGGATCTGATTCTTCTTACAAATCTATGTCAAGGGAGCGACGGACACATTTAGCTTATGTGTATTAGAGGCATGAGTTGCAACAAACGACATAAAAAGACTAATTATGTTCGCCCATCACCTTATCTGTGTTGCATTTCATATCGTAATATGAAATGCGCCTACTGAGAAATTCGAGTACAAGAGCTCGAACTAAATGTATCTTTGCAAAAAATGAACATCAATTATTACCTGAGCTAACTGAATAAAACTTTTTATGACGTTCAACAAGTAGTTTAAGAGTGATGATGCATGCGCCAAATCTTAGCGTTTGTACTTTCGTGCTCAACCTCCAAAATCTCTATGCTCCATAAAGCCTGAAGCCACAGTTCGCATGAAATGATTAAGTTCGTTTATATGTTCTCGAAAAGTCTTGAAATTCGGATAATTGCGAACGAATAGCATTTTAACTGTGCTGAATATGGGCTACAAACTTGACTTAATGTAACCGAAGCTAGACGTGTTTTGACACTTGACATACAGCCGATCAGAGACGATAAATGCCTGGAAAATTTACACATAAAGTAATGAAATTTGTTTATTTATATCCGACATACGTCTTATCTGTTCTGATTATAGGTCTAAACATAACTCACACAAAATTCTGAATTTTGTGAATTTGACCTCGACCTACAACCTATATGAACACTATCTCAACTCAAAACATGACTCGCGCTAAATGATGAACTAAGAGCATAGCTTATGAACGTTTGGGTTCATTCATTAGGCCAGTTCGGCATGAAGAAAAGGCCACTCAGGAAAGGTACGGATATGACACGCTGCAGCTCGGGCAAGGTTATAGTAGTTCCCACTTTCGTCACCAGGTGCCTCCATATATGCAAAGCAGGCAGAGAACCTAGCGGCGAAAGATGGAACAATTTCTTGAGAAGGCTGTCCTGTAATCTTCCATAAATGACCACTTTCACGCTCTTTAAGCAACTATTTCTGGTTCTCCGAACATGTAATATTTCGAACCAAGTATTTTGTGGCTGTGTGCTCGACCTACAGACTATCATTGCCATGTAAGCCCTTGGATCATGACTCGTGCCAAGTGATGAAATTCGCGAACGACATGCAGCGTAGCGATACAGAATATGGGTCTAAAACTAGATTTGAACCTACTGAAGCAATTGGTATTTATTCTTTCGTGTTTATACCTTACATGTGCTGAATATGAGTTCGAAACATTTGGCTCTACAAGTGATCAAATACGTTTAATGGCGTTAATACAGACGTTATAGACGTTTGTCTTGAAACAATACTTTCGATAAGTGATGAAATTGATATAATTACGAACAACATTTAGCTTACGAACACTGATAATTAGCTACAAACACGAAAAATCAAATAGACAGAAATCATGTCAAAACGCAAGTCTGTGAAGTAGAAGGCATGGAAAAATGTCTCACACTAGGTGATAAAAATTGTTTAGGCGTTAGACATAGTTCTTATCTGATCTGATTATAAGTAAACATAACTTGCACATACTTCTGACATTTGGGATTTTGCACGCGACATACAGCATTCTGTGCAGTATTTGGGCCGGAAACATGATTCGCGCTAGGTAATGGGGCTCGTCATGTAGGTTCTTTCATTTGTATATAACTCAGCCCAGTTAGGCATGACGAAAAGCCTAGTCAGGAGAACGTTACGGATCTGACAAGCTGCAACCTGGGCAAATTCTTATTAGTTCCCACTTTCCATGCCAGGCGCCTCCTATTACGCTTAGACGCCAGAGCCCCTAGCCGAGAATGTTGGAACGATTTGTAGAGAAGGCAGTCCTGTAATGTTAAAGACCCTTCCACGCCATTTAGGGATTTGATTCTTGCTACAAATGTATGTCAAGGGAGCGACGGACACATTTAGCTTATGTGTATTAGAAGCATGCGTTCGCAACAAACGACATGGAGACTAATGGTGTTCGCCCATCATCTTATCTGTTTTGCATTTCATATCGTAATATGAAATGCGCCAACTGAGAAATTCGTGTATAAGAGCTCGAAATAAATATATCTTTGCAAAAAATAGACACCTATTATTACCTGAGATAACTGAATAAAACGTTTAATGACGTTCAAGAAGTAGTTTAATAGTGATGATGTATGGGCCAAATCAAATCGCTTGTACTTTCCTGCTCAACCTCAAACATCTCTGTGCTCCATAAAGACTGAAGCCACAATTCGCACGAAATGATCAAGTTCGTTTATATGTTCTCGTAAAGTCTTGAAAATCGTATAATTACGAACGAATAACATCTTAACACTGCTGAATATGGGCTACAAACTTGACTTAATATAACCGAAGCAAGACGTGTTTTGACACTTGACATACAGCCGATCAGAGACGATAAATGCCTGGAAAATTACACTTGAAGTAATGAAATTTGTTTATTTTCATTCGAAATACGTCTTATCTGTTCTAATTGTAGGTCTAAACATAACTTGCACAAAAATCTGAATTTTGTGAATTTGCAGTGGACCTACAACCTATCTGAACACTATCTCAAGTCGAACAATGCCTCGCGCTAAATGATGAAATACAAGTATATCGTATCAACGTTTGGGTAAATTCATTAGGCCAGTTCGGCATGAGGAAAAGTACAGTCAGGAAAAGTTATGGATATGGCTCGCTGCAGGCAGAGCAAGTTCTCAGTAGTTTCCACTTTCGCCACCAGGTGCCTCCATATATGCAAAGCAGGCAGAGATCCTACCGGCGAAAGATGGAACTATTTGTCGAGAAGGCTCTCCTGTAATCTTCCATAAATGACCACTTTCACGCTCTTTAAGTAACTGTATCTTGATCTCCGAACCTGCATTGTTTCGAACTAAGTATTTCGTATTTGTCTGCTTGACCTACAGACTACCTCTGCCATGTATGCGCCCGGATCGTGACTCCTGCCAAGTGATGAATTTCGTTTATTTGCGAACGACATGCAGCGTAGCTATAGAGAATATGGGACTAAAACTAGAATAGAACCTACTGATACAACTGGTATTTCTTCTTTAGTATTTTTAACTTATGTGCTGATTATGAGTTCGAAACTTTTGGCTATACAAGTGATCAAATACGTTTAATGGCGTTTTTAGAGATGTTATAGACGTTTGTCTTGAAACAATACATTCGATAGGTGATGAAATTTGTATAATTACGAATGACTTTTACATAACGTGCACTAATAATTAGCTACAGACACGACTTAATCCAACTGACAAAAATCGTGTCATAACAAAAGTCTGTGGCGTAGAAGGCAATGGTAAATTGTCTCAAACAAAGTGATGAAAATTGTGTTTATCCGTTCGACATAATTCTTATCTGATATGATTATAGGTCTGAACATACCTTGCACATAGTTCTGAAATTCCGGTGTCTGCACGCGACATACAGCCTATCTGTGCAGTATTTGAGCTCGAAACATGATTCGCGCAAGGTAAAGTGGTTCGTCAATTAGATTCATTCATTAGTATATAACTCAGCCCAGTTAGGCATGACGAAAAGCCCAGTCAGGAGAACGTTACAGATCTGAGAAATTGTATCAATTTCCTTGCAAGCTGACAAGCCGTATCACTTTCCTTGCCAGGCGCCTCCAAGTACGCCTAGACGCCAGAGCCCCTAGCGTCGAAAGTTGGAACTATTTGTAGAGAAGGCTGTCCTGTAATGTTAAAGACCTTATCACTTCCACGCCATTTAGGGATCTGATTCTTGCTACAAATCTATGTCAAGGGAGCGACGGACACATTTAGCTTATACTTATTAGAAGCATTAGTAGCAACAAACGACATAAAAATACTAATGATGTTCTCCCATCACGTTATCTGTGCTGCATTTCGTATCGTCATATGAAATGCGCCAAATGAGAAATTCGGGTATAAGATCTTGACGTAAATATATCTTTACAAAAATGAACACCAATTATCACCTGAGCTAACTGAATAAAACGTTTTATTACGTTCGACATTCAGCTTAGTAGTGATGATGCGTGTGCCACATCAAATCATGTTTACTTTCGTGCTCATCCTCCAGCATTTCTATGCTCCATAAAGCCTGAAGCCATTGATCACACGAAATGATCGAGGTCGTTTATATAGTCTAGAATAGTCTTGAAATTCGTATAATTACGAACGAATAGCAAGGGAGCGACGGACACATTTAGCTTACGTGTATTAGAGGCATGAGTTGCAACAAACGACATAAAAAGACTAATGATGTTCGCCCATCAACTTATCTGTGTTGCATTTCATATCGTAATATGAAATGCGCCTACTGAGATATTTGAGTATAAGAGCTCGAACTAAATATATCATTGCAAAATATTAACATCAATTATTATTTGAGCTAACTGAATAAAACTTTTTATGACGTTCAACAAGTAGTTTAATAGGGTTGATGCATGCGCCAAATCATAGCGTTTGTAATTTCGTGCTCAACTTCCAACATCTCTATGCTCCATAAAGCCTGAAGCCACTGTTCGCACGAAATGATCAAGATCGATTATATGTTCTCGTAAAGTTTGAAAATCGTATAATTACGAACGAATAACATCTTAACTGTGCTGAATATGGGCTACAAACTTGACTTAATCTAACCGAAGCAAGACGTGTTTTGACACTTGACATACAGCCGATCAGAGACGATAAATGCCTTGAAAATTGCACTTGAAGTAATGAAATATGTTTATTTACATCCGACATACGTCTTATCTGTTCTGTTTATAGGTCTAAAAATAACTTGCACA
>Ga0268261_10002896_pt1 | contig 12453 bp, 9 predicted proteins | sample TergutNc150P1_FD_190353 | JGI IMG/M metagenome (GOLD analysis project Ga0268261, IMG submission 190353) | Nasutitermes corniger P1 segment gut microbial community from laboratory colony in Florida, USA - Nc150 P1 (SPAdes) (version 2) | ecosystem: Host-associated > Arthropoda: Insects > Digestive... | reverse complement strand
TATATAAAGATTTATTGCACCGAAATTCGTTGAAGTACATGTGGGGTTACAAAATTGTTCCTACAACCAATTTACAACATTATCACTTCATGTATTCATGTAGGTAGAAGCAAGACATATTGATGTTTCAGCAGTGAAAAATAGTTACAATGAAAAAAAAAACACTGCGACCGCTAGGTGGGAAGTTAGAGCAGGAGATGCTTTGTCCGTTTGTGTATATATTTTCTATACTGCCTGTGGAGATCGGGTAAAGTGTAGTTCCCTATTTCACAAACAAGAGGGTTAGGGTGAGTTGGACAGCTATAGAAAAATTTATCCGTCAAACGGTAAATAAACTCGTGAATGGGTTCGAGGTTAAGAGCAGTGCGCAGGTGTGTGATGGGGGTGCGTCTAGAATAATTACCAATGACTCTAAGACATTTAGATTTAAGAATTTGAAAGTGACGGTAGTTAGTAGACGATGCATTGCTCCAGACGGGGGCAGCGTAGGTGAGTACGGGGCGGATCAGTAATTTGTATAGGGTGAGTTTGTTGTGTGGGGATAGTGTAGAATCGCGGGCGAGGAGAGGAAAGAGTTTGAGAAAAGTACCGGTGGCCTTGTGTATAATGGAATGCAAGTGTTTTGTAAAGAGGAGTTTGGAGTCGAGCACGAGGCCAAGGTATCTGATATGTGGACCCGAAGGGATAGCGGTGTTGAAACTGGAGTGGGCTCGGGATAGCAGGACGGCGTTTAGTAAATAATATAGCTTCTGTTTTGTTGATGTTCACACGGAGTTTCCATTTGGTGTAGTATCTGTGTAGCATGCTCATGGCGTGAGTCGTCGGGCAATAGTGTCGGTTCGCCAGGATTGCGTGAGAAAGGCTGTGTCGTCAGCGTATAGTGCTAATTGGGTATTAGGGGGATGTGGCATGTCGGAAATATAGATAACGAAGAGGGCTGTTGATAGGACTCCTCCTTGGGGTAGGCCGGAGGGAATATTTTTGGGTGTGGATGCCGCGTTGTTCAGACGAACTGTGAAGGAACGCCCTACAAGAAATGCCCTGAGAGTGAAGATAAGGTATTTTGGTAGTTTAACCCTTATCCTGCTAACGTGGAGTATAGGGTGAGCTCCTAATAATGCCAGCAGATGGCAGATGGTATTTAACTCGGCGTTTAAAGGGTTAAGAGTAATTAGTTTATACAGGAGTCCATGAATCCAGACTGTGTCATAGGCTTTCTCCAGATCAAGCGAGACCATGCCGGTGTGTTTGTGAAGATTGTAGCCATTGGACATATAATCTGAGATCCGGGCAAGTTGAGAGATGGTGGAGTGTTTTTTTTACGGAATCCGAACTGTTCGTGTGGTAGATGTTGTTGATTGACATAGGTTGTCAATCGACTAGCTATTATTCGTTCGAATAATTTACCCACTATGCTGAGGAGACTAATAGGTCTGTATTAGTTAGGGTCCGTGGGTGGTTTATTGGGTTTGGGGATAGGAATAACTTTGGCTCTTTTCCAGGTGTTGGGGAAGCCCAGCTGTAGAAGGTGGTTGAAGAGATTTGTAAGATAAGTGAAGGCTTTTCTAGATAGGTGTCGTAACATTAGATACGTAATTCCTTCTTCTCCTGGAGCTGTTCGGGGTTTGAGGGATAAGATCTTGCGCCTGACTTCGTAGTGGTTGGTGAATTGTGGTTGGGAGGTTTGAGGGGTGGTACTACGGAAGAATCTGTTGACATAACGCGCTACAGCCAAAGAGTGGTTGTTTGTTCCCATGTTTAGGGTGAGGTGGTGGGATTGTTCGAACTGGCGAGCCAGTACTTCAGCTTTAAGTGCGGTATGGAAGACTTGCGTCCCATGTTGAATCAGGGGAGGTACGGAGGAAGTAGGGTTCGTAAAATAACGTGCGATTTTCCAAAATCGGGAGGATTGTGGGTGAAATGTCCTTAGAAAGAAGTCCATTTTGTGTTTCTTAGTCATGAGAGTTGAGTAGAGAATATTTGACAGGAAAGTTGGTACGTGGGTAGTCTCGATCGTTGATAACGGCGCCGGTAGTGATTCTTTAGCTTCAGTAAGGAACACAGTTTGGGTGGGAGGGTAAGGTGATTTCGTTTGACGGTTCGGACGGGGATAGCGGAGATTGCTGCTTGTCGGACTGACGTTTCAAAAGTAGTTATAGCATGCTCAAGATCGGTTGTTGTATAGATGGCGGGTAAGGGTTTAGATAGAGGTTAAGGGTGGCTCGGAAAAGCGACCAGTTGGCTTGTTTGTAATCATACATTATCCGTGGGTTGGAAATAGCTGGGTGAAGGTGGATTTTAAACACTATGTGGTTGTGGTCAGATGAGAGTGCCGGGACGGCTAGGGGTTTGGATATTGGACATCGTTTTGAGAGTGCTATGTCTAAGACGCTGGGGTTCGAGTTATGCGGGAAGTGGGTGGGTTGGTCTGGGTAGTTGAGGGAGATATCATTGTTGATGCAGTATGATAGCAGTGTTCTACCCTTCCTGTTCACTGACGTGTTGTTCCATGTTACATGCTTGCTGTTAAGATCACCGACTAGAACTACAGAATCGTTCTGTGCAAAAATGGCTTCAAGGTCAGCAGGGACGATAGCGGATGTAGGTGGGAGGTATGCGGAGACAAAGAGTAGTTGGTTATGGTTCTGTAGATAGAGACAAATAGCGGTAGCTTGTAACCCTACGAGGTTGGGAAGGTAGAACTGATCGTGGCGTAGGTTGTTATTGATTATAAGCATGACTCCTCTGCCGAATTGGTTTCTATCCGATCGGTATATTGTGTATCTTTGGATGGTAAATCTGTATTTGGGTAGAAGTTTGGTTTCGCTAATGGCGGCTATGTCTATTTTGTTAACGTTTAAGATTAGGTCGAATTCCGCTTTCTTGGTGGAGACGGAATTTGCGTTCCAGGCTATTATGCGCAGATTATGGGTTACTTGGAGATGGAAAAGCAGTCAACAACCGAGTCAATTACTGCTACCAGTTTGATGACGGGGTCGTCTGTTTCTTGAAGTTTAATTGCTAGGAGACGCATCTGTGCGCATAGTTTTTAAAGGTCGAACATAGTCATAATGGATCTTATAGATTCGAATACCGAACTGATGGGTTGGTGAGTGGTGTTGGTTGATATCCGGGTTGCGGTTTGAGCCCGTGTTTGTTGGTGTAGTGATGAAGGTTGTGGAGTCTTGAGTGCTGGGAATTGTGACTGGTGATACTGAAATGGTGGGCTGGTTGTCTTCGTGCTGTGTGCCTGACGTTGTTGGTGGTTGATCCGTTGAGTGTGGTTGAGTTGGAGTAAGTACTGGGGGCATCCTGTAAAGTTGGCTGGGTGATCACCGCCACAGTTGACACATTTTGGGGGGGAGCTGGCGGGTTTTGTGCAGTCCTTTGACGCGTGCTGTTGGTCACATTTCACACACTTAGAGGGTCGGCGACAGAAGTTGGAAGAATGCCCGAAATATTGACAATTAAAACATTGACGGACAGGTCGAGAGCTCTTATATTTCTCCCATCTAATTATACAGTGGCACAGTTTGTGAAGTTGAAGCACTCTGCGCATATCTGTTCCCGGTTGGAAAGTGATCACGAATATTCGGTACTTGGTTATCACTGTCTGTGTGGATTTGTCCGTTTTGGTGATTTGAGTTATTCGCACTGTCTGTATGTCGTGTGCTGCCAGCTCTTCTCGGACGTCTTCTTCAGGGACGTTTGGAGGAATACCCTTCAGTACTAGCCGGGGTTGTGTAGCTTCCGGTGGTGGATACGTGTGGTAAGCTAGTTTAGCAGCTTGAATTTCAGTTAGTAGAATGTTATAATCGTGGGAGGATTTCGTGTAGAGGAGTAGTCGATTTGCTTTTGACTTTACGTCAACCGGGGTAGTTAATTTTTCGTTTACCTGTTTCAGGGTTGCTGAGTGATTGTTGAGATAGCTGTAGATTACTATAGGCGGAATTCTGGCCGAGCGTGGGTTAGATTGAGGTGGTGCCCCATTCTCTTCGTTGTCGGATTCGTTATCGGAGAGGACGGCGAACTGGTTGGGTAAGAGAAAATAAGTTGAAGCTTTGTTGGGCGCTGCTATGAGGCTCCGTTTCCTCTTTGGCCGTTGAGCTGTTTGAAAATCTTGTGGGTTAGGCCTGGGCTCGCTCATAGCCGTCGTGAAGGTGCCGGTAACTGTCTGCGAAGGAGCAGTTACGCTTGCACTCGCACAATTGTATCGATTGGAGACCGTACACTGTAAGAAACCTCTCTAAACACGAGACACGTCTAGCTTGGCTGACTGCACTCGGAGAACACGCTTATTCATAAATAATATATTGAAGACGACGGAAAGAAGTCTTCTCTACAATTCCGTCCCTTTTATTCTGCTGCAGCACTTTGGCTAATTACAGCCAAAGCCCTGTCACTAACAAACCCAACAGTTCTTGCCCAATTCAAGCCACATCAAGCTTAAAAGATCCACCAACTCATACAGAACTTCAGTACTACATGTTTTTCCTTTCGTTACGGGCCAGGTTTATAGGGACAATTCTCATTGAGAACTTGAATAATACGAGCAAGATGATCAATATCTGTGACGTCTGCACTCCATCACTCACAACTGACACATGTCATCACATCTTAACACGTTTGTGTAAGCTGACACTGTGTATCTCCCACCAAGTCATACCACGATCAACTATTGCGTGTGCAGAAAAACTGATAGTTTTAAGAAGCTGCTGATTTCGGGACAAAGTGTTTCTGCTCCTTCACACAGTAATTATCCATAAATGATTTTAAATTGTTAGCAATAATTTGTGAAATGCCAAATCTCAGCGGAAAAGCATATTAACTCTAGTGTCTAATAACACGTTTATTACTATATCTCTTCAAAAACGTTCGCTAACCAAACTCTACCATAAACACATAACATCTAGTAACCATGAAAACTCGGTAAGTATAGAAAACAAGCTTTAACTCAATCCGTCGGACTGCTGTTGTCTGCAGATAGAAGACCGGTAACCGTTGGAACCTGTAGCTGTGACGTCACCGCTGTGTTGCTTTCGTACAAATGAAGGGTATTAAATAAGACAGCTATTTTAAAAAAATAGGTAAAATAATTACACATTTAAACGAGATCATTAAGAGGTACATTTGTCCTGTCTTCCTGTTCACAGGCAAGAAAAGACCCAATGAAACAAATATGTATCTTGCCAACAGTGCGTGTCAAACCATTCAGACGTAATTAAATTAAATTGCTTTTATACAGGATGTTCAACTTAAAAGTGGACCGTCAACTGAGCCGTGAATATTTCACGTCGGATGCTATTTATAATGGTTCTGCTGGCATGACATTATACTACTACATGTGCAGGAGTTGGCAAGACTGTTGCAGGAGACGGGAGAACCGGTCTTGGCCATACATATCAGTTAAATCAGTCGACAGTGAGTGCTGGTGTTTGAACAACGCCATTTTTTACGCTTTCATAATGCGGTTAACAGTGGAAGAACGTGTATTTATTTTGGAAAGTTATTTTAAAACGATGTCTTACGCCCACTGTAGACAAAGTTTCTTTGAAAAATTTAGAAGGCAAGCGCCAGTAAAAAGTGCTATTGCGAAAATGATTACATATTCCGTAAAACAGGTTCACTTTTGAACAAGAATCGTAATCGGCAGAAGTCAGTGTTAACACCAGGGATACTGCAAGATATTCAAACAGCTATTACAAGATTTCCTCACAAATCTTTGCGGAAATTAAATGCACAAACAGGTATTTCGTTAGGTTCAGCCCATTACTGCGGTGAGGAAGATGCTGAAATCTTACCCATACCGAATGCAGGTTTTTCACGAGCTAATTTCTGGAGACAATGCTAAAAGAGTTAACTACTGCCGATGGTTTAAAAACCTAATTCGTGGCAACACTGGTGTTTTAGATCATGTGTTTTTTACAGACGAAGCGTGGTTCCACCTTAGTGGGTACGTAAATAGCCAAAACTACCGAACATGGAGAACTGAAAAACCACATAATTACACTGAAACTCCTTTGCATCCACAAAAAATAGGCGTGTGGTGTGCCATTTCGAGGCGTCGAACAATTGGACCTTTGTTTTTTGAAACCAATATAAATGCTGAAGCCTACCAAGAACTTCTCCACCAATTCATCGCATTGCTGCAAGTGGATGAACGTAACTGTTGGTTCCAGCAAGACAGTTCAACTGCTCATACTGCTGCTTCTACTTTAGAGATTCTGCATGAATTTTTCGGTGAAAACGTAATTTCTAAAGGAGTTTGGCCACCAAGATCCCCTGATCTTACTAGTCCAGACTTCTTTTTGTGGTGTTACTTGAAAGACACTGTTTATCGGAGCAATCCGCGAGACCTAAAGCAGTTGAAGATGAATATTACTCGTGCCATCGAAAAATTAAATGAAAGAACGCTAAGAAAAGTTACGAGCAACACGGTGAAACGTGTCGATAAGTGCATTGAAATGAATGGACATCATTTCCAACACTTACTGCAAATAAAGTTTAGTTGTGTAATATAACATGTTGTAAATCTTAGTAAATAAATTACTCATATTAAAATACGGTCCACTTTTAAGTTGAACACTCTGTATTTTCAGAACTTTACCAACTAAAATGACGCCAGCGACTAAAGCAATACATCAAACACTGTTAGAACAAGAAAGCCCCACACCAAATAAACTACTCTGAATATTAACACAGAAATGAAGCCAGTTTTGGAAGTGCTAATAATTCTCGTGCCTTTAATTTACATTTCGTTCAGATTAATGGTTGAATACAGGATAATTTTACTCCGTTCCTTCATAAAGTTTCCACCAAAAAAAAAAGTTCACATTAGTAGCATACCAATGCAATTGCATGGAAATCGACCTCAATGATAGAACAAATAATGTACGAGGAATTAAATATTTAAATTTTCTACTCCATGTTTTTCTTTCCACCAACAAAGTTTGGGAGTTTAATATGAAGTCATAAATTCATACATATTGTAATTAAACACTAATATACTCTCAAAATTGTACCTATAAAACTTGAAGTTTGTTTAATTATATTTAAAAATTAAATTCCTACCTCATATGAAACACTATCTCCATTACAGATTCAAACATTAAAGGGCAAAACAGTGTTGCCTGGCCTTTCTTCTCGCTCTGTGTTAAACTGTCAAGAAGGAGAGGAAGATTTGGCATCTCAGAAACCAAAGTGATTCACATTTCCAACAGTTCACCTTTTATCACTGACCACAATTAGCCTATCAATGTAAATTTATCCATCCTACTCTTCTACCAGTGAATTTACCATACAGATATAATGACTATTACTTTCCCTTCGGAAATAATATTCTGAATAAGAAAAGCATCCTTCAAAATTTCAAAACAGCTAAGCGGAGCATTCCAGTATTACTCAATGTAGATAACTCTCATGTAGCTGCAGCTGTAGGATTAATACTAGTAGCATGTACCAGACAGATGTAGAGGCCTGATTATGCTAAATTCATCTCATGACTTTTTAGTAGCAATTCTAGGGATAAACAATATTCAAAACTGTTATTAAAAGTGATAAATGAAATACCAGAAAACTCTGAAAAAAAAAAAACTGGCTGATACCAATGAAATTCACAATTACTAGTCATGACTGTCACAAGTTCCCCCTTAAATATCAATATTTGTGATTCAGTCTGTCTGCAAAATGTTAATCACACTCTTCTTTAAAACGCCACTTGAATACAACAAACTGATGTATAGAAACATAAAATACATACAAAGGACTAATACGAAAAATCAAAACACTCTACTAAAAATAACTGATGGCAGAAACAATATAAAAATGAACATAGTCAGATGGGATTTTAGTTTCTCAATGTGAAGACTGTAAAGATTACTGCCTTCTAAGATGTGACACCGTGTAGTCTTTGAGAACATTGGCATAAATTTCAGTGAATTAACATGGCAATTCATCCGAGAAGAAAAAATTCAACATTATTCTACCTACTTTTGCTAATAGCATACAGTGTGTTCTAAAAATGAAAAGGATGACCACAATTTTTCTATGTCAATTCCAAATAGTTCACAACATTTGTGGGGGGGGGGATTAAAAACTTAATACTAAATGACAGATGGGTAATCTAAAATTTGTATAATAACTTTGTGTAATAAATTTATTAAATTTATTTTTATAGCTATTAAGATACCCAGTAGGTTGGGCATTTTATGCTTTCCAAAACTATTATATTTATAGCTGATTATAGATATGTAAAATATTACAAACAAGTCTTTGCAACAGGAATTGTTATAAGACACCTTTGTTCAATTAGTTTTCACTTAACTTAGGCTAGAGTAAAATCTAGAAGTACCAGTGGCTAAATCTTGAAACAATGCTGGGCAGTAATTCTCAGTTTCACTCTACATTTTTAAATTCCAAGCACATGAATTTCAGCTCAAACAATACAGGAACTGCAAAGCTTTGGCTGCCACAGAATAACAAACAAGCACCTTTGTATAGCTACAAGGTAAATAAACAGCCTTCCTACCATTCGTAGCTTCTCTTCATCTCCGGTGACGGTGGTTATGCACCAGCTGTTAAAAGAAACCCACATTTATTTTAGACATTAACAAATATCATGCAATCAGTAAGAATACTGATGCTGGCACAATTTTGTTTTGGAAAAATACTTTACAGTACAACGTACATCATCCACATGTAATTCTAGCACAAGATAGTAAACTGTATGTAATAATTTAAAACTAGAAATATCATACGGTATTTAGTGACAAGAAACAAGAACTTTGACTGCAGTTTCCTTCATGCTTTGTTTTTACATTTAGGATTTATATAATGATCCCGCCAGTAGCTCAGAACATGCAGCATCAAATAGCTCAGTGATTACAGAAGTAAAGTTTTTCCTGTGCATGCCATGACAGCATATGGGGGAGGAAAGGTATAATTCCACTCATTCTTAATTTTGGCACTAGATGTAATTAGTAGTCTGCTTCAACCTTCAGTCTTCTTACCCTGGAAAAGAGCCCCAGCAGTCACTGCAGAGGCCCTAGACCCAGTCTGGACATCTTGGAGAAGAGATCTGTTCTCCTTAATGAGAATGTGTCTATAGCTTCACAGATGTCCTGTCCATAGCCTGGTCATTATACTGGCCCAGCTCCAGCAGGACAATTAATCAGTAATGGATTTAAAGGGTGTGGAAGGAAACAATTATGCCCTAATTGAAGGTTTTATCCTGGCAACTGCACCATGGCTCATAAAGAACACAAAGATTCTCAGTCAGTGTAGTCAGTCTCCAGGTGATGATACAACTTGTGCACCTCCCAGTACAAGTCAGAAGTGTCATCATTTTTCAGCCCAGTTGTTCAGTTTCATATTTTGCTTATAATACACTGCTTTCAGTGTGTCTAATACACATCCTACCACAGAAGGTAGTCATTCAAGAACAGTCAATTAGTATTGGCATTTGAAGTTCCTTATGTAAGTTGCAGACACATAAAAGTTATTGTGCACTAATGCACCTGATTAATGTGTAACACATATTCACAACTTCCACACACGCAACTGTTTAACGTGATGAAACTTCAGCAACAAACACTAAGAACAGATTATCAGAGATTTATTGAACAGTGATGGCAAACCAGTTGTACAGACTGGATGTAATTAATATGATCAGGCTTACTTCAAAACCGATGAAAAGTTTCAGTTTTTGTTGCCCACAAAATAAAGATAAATTTCTACTTCTTCATCTATCATGTATTTTCTGGCCTGTTGTTTTCAAAATTAATTCTGACAGAATGAATCATCTGGATAATTTGTAGGACTCTTCAGAAAGATTAGGCCATTGTGAGAACTTGGTATCCACTGGTCAATACAACAGAATAAAATGCAGACATCAATCAAACAAAGTTTCTGTTATTTACTGGACCAAATTCTGTACCTTTGACTATGCATCTAGAGAATTATCCTTGCTTCTGGTTGCTGCAATAGTAATATTACTGATTTACATTAATTTTGTGGCATAAGTTTCTATTTCAGGAAGTAGGTCTATACACCTCCTCATAACTTGTGTTCTCTTTAAAGGTAAATTTTGATTATCTGCAAAAAAAATAAAGTTGATTTTTTTAAGTTCTTGCACACAACCCAAATGCGACTCTTTAGAAAATGTTGGGCAGCCTTGGAAAGATACAGGACATAAATAATCATTACAAGCAATTAATTATACTGTCAAATATTTCAAACCACTTGACCTACAGTAAAAATATGACCACCATATGATATAACTCTATACTTGTCTTTTATTACCCAATTCATCAGTAAAAGTTCTCCTCAAATTCAAATGATTTTAACCTCCTCTTTGGGGCTGACTGTACATAGTCATTACATATGTGAGGCTGAACTATTAACTTACCCACTGTTTTGACTACAATGGGGTAGCCAGTAGATAAGTGCATGTCTGGTATGGAAAAAACTGCCATGTAAGCAGAATTTCATTATCTGATTTTACAACAGTGTTTTAAAATACCCACAGCCTTCTAAACAGAAAACTGCTACATTTATCTACTGTAGTCACCTTTCAGAATGTACATGTTCCAGTACATTGTCAGTCATTGTGATCTTCTACTTTTATACATGACATCATGAGTCTTGTCATAACAACTAGTATTACTGGTTGGTTTTGTGAGTACTCTAAGCTTCTATACACCACATCCACTGTACGGAGGCTTGTAGTTCTTGGCCGTTCATATAAAAGCCAAGCTTTGTGAACTGGTTTCGGAAAGACGCTTCAGGTCTTCTGGGATCAACTCTTGAAAATAAAGGTACTACATTCCCTCAGAACTTCAGGGAACACACCCCAGTTGTCAGCATCACATCCAACAAGACCTGAATCCTTAACAATACTACTGTTCCAACTCCAGATCTCACAAGTTTACAGAATATTAAAAAGCTTGTGTTTTTTATGAAGGCTCATCAGTTGCTTTACCATGCAATACATTGTATGACACAACGTAAATGTACATTTTAAAGCTACAATTGATAAGAACAACTATGGGAAAAGCACTTCAATTTATACACATATGTAATGCATTTTAATATCTCTCCATGAAAAAACATCATCTCTAGAAACTGTATCACATCAAGTTCAAAATTATGCAAAGGAAATTATTGTTATTTCCTTCAATCTAGTGCTAGTTGAATATCTGTTCACTTCGAAATGTGTAAATAAATATGAAATAGGGACTGTATGAAATTTACAGTTTTACTTCCATGCAACCAAGCACCTCTGCCTGACGTTCATAGCAGAAGTACTCATACTCGTAATATACTTAAAATGTTATGACAGAAAGAAAGGTTAACATCTCAATAAATTGCATTCATAGAAGTCTCTGTGAGTAACAATAATTTTTTTGCTAACTACTGCTTACTACTATTAATTTACTTGACTGTTAGCTACGTAAAGGTGCGTCCATAATTGCAGGTTAATATCCCACGTACCTCTAGAAGCCATCAGATTGCCTTTAAGTGAAGATTCAAAATCGTCTGTGAGTTATGACATCTAGAACACCAATATCAATCACTTACACCACACAATACCTACGTCTTTTTCGCACACAGCACTTCCCGAACACACTGTCATTCACGGCGCCACGAAAAGCGGGAATAATGGCGCGCATTATGCTTGTCACGCACCGCCAAAATTCGAGAAGTCTTTTGCCATTAATCAGTGCTACCAAAAGACATGACAAGAGTGTTAATATATTTTATCCAAAGAGTATACAACGATCTAATGAATAATTTGGCTGGACTACTGACATTGGGTTAATCTCTGCCTTTAAGTTCCAGGAACGCTGACGACACTATTCTTCTATATTAATAAAATTTATTTTCAAATGTAGCCACATTTTACATATTCTTCACCAAAAACTCAGGATTGTTAATTTTACCACGGATTATATTTTGTTTATTTTGGAATCCTCTTAGCAATCTGTGCCCATTAATTGAGTACGTTGTCTCGTTTTAATTGCGAACACAAAAACTACGGTTTTTTTTCGTGAAATTTGCAATAAAAAACTTGATGTTAAGGCCACCCAACATCCGTAGCAGTTAACTCACTGTTTCGAACAATACCAATGGATGTCTCTGCGAATTTGTCCGACATCAGTGGCCATTCAATTCAAGTAAAGCAGTACTGGTGTTCAATTTGAGTCTCCAACTTCGTGACACGACAAAAGGCAGAAACAATTCAACTTTTATTATGGTTATATATTTTTTTGGTTAATGGAAAATGACGATGGACCGATACCTTTTGGTTTCGTAGTAATAATGATGGTACTGAATTCTAAAATTTGCTAGTAAAGGCAGGTACCATGGAATAGAGGGCAGGTACTTTCAACATTTTCATGAGCATTCTTCGTTTACTTTCTATTTTTCTGTCTGTATCTCCCCCCCCCCCCCCCC
>Ga0268261_10002895_pt1 | contig 12453 bp, 10 predicted proteins | sample TergutNc150P1_FD_190353 | JGI IMG/M metagenome (GOLD analysis project Ga0268261, IMG submission 190353) | Nasutitermes corniger P1 segment gut microbial community from laboratory colony in Florida, USA - Nc150 P1 (SPAdes) (version 2) | ecosystem: Host-associated > Arthropoda: Insects >... | reverse complement strand
CGAGCTGATCACTCGTCCAGAGGAGTCCTACCGACTGTGCTGCGTCGTTGTGTGTGATCTAGAAACATCAAGAATAGGTGCTCCATATATATATGACATTAGTCACCTAAGGGTTAAGTAGTTCCCCCGTTTTGTGGAACTTCGAAGAGTTCATTAACTGTATTCACAAAGTCTGCCATAATGATAAGGAAATAAAATTGCATGTACCATAAATTGTTACCACAGAATAGCTGCGACACCATATAACCTTTTCAGGTATATAATTGTAAATACTCTATATAAAGGTGATAGAAAAAATAATAATATGTACTGCATGGACAGTGTTCTTTTTGAGACGCTAACCGGTTCTCAGCCAGTCAAGAAATTCCCTGCATATTATGGAACCCGAAGGTTCATTGCCGCCTTGATAAGTGCCCCCCGCCAGCCCCTATCCTGAGCCATCGAATCCAGCCCATTCCCCCTCACACCGTCCTACTTCCTGAAGATCCCTCTTAATATTGCCTTCCCATCTACACCTGAGTCTTCTAAGTGGACTCTTTCCCCCAGGTTTCCCTACCAAAACCTTCTATGCACCTCTCATCTCCCCCATATGTGATACATGCCCCACCCATCTTATTCTTTTCTATTTGATCACCTGAATAATGTTATGTGAGGAGCACAGGTCATGAAGCTCAGCATTATATAGTTTCCTCCATTCCATTGTTACCGTGTTCTTCTTTGGCTGAACAGGCAATAAATTAGTTCTGAATAATAATAATAATAATAGCTAGTGAATTATTTTTTTGAGATTTTTATGCAGCATTTCCTCGTATATACCGAAGGATTATTAGACACATGTAACATTTGCCCTTCATCTTTGACACGTGTAGCTGGAACATTTGGCCTACATGGAAACAAGAAACAGCCCACTGTTCAGTCTTGGAGATAGCTGAATTGTTTATATGAATTGAGAGTGAGACTGATGTTAAAAAGTCAATTGTGTTTCAGTAATTCTCATCCAGTGTGTGCTGTAGATGTAGTTTTCAGTCACCCTGAAGAAGAGTACTGTGTGATGACCATGAAATATTTAAATAAGTTGTATGAGCACAAGTTCATAAAAGTTCATCACCACAACCTTGTCTTTACTGTCTCATTGTATTGCACATATTCAGAAAATATTTGTGTGTTTGGAAGGATATGTCTGAAAAGGGAGTGCTGCGCATTCTCTTTATTAAGATCTTGGTTTTGTTTTACGATACATAGTACAAAAAAAAGTTTGTGTATCTGTTGTGAAATTGGTATTTCCTTCTTCAAATGGAGGTCTTGCCAGTTGTGCATTGTACAAACCAAAGCTGTTCTTTGGACGTTGATTTTTAGGTACTTAAATCTGAATTAGAAGTGTGTGTGGCCAGCTCATTCTGTGAAATAACTCGCACTAAAGCCAAGTGTTTTTCACTTCATTGTTGCAGGTGACCCAGTCCTGACGGGGTACTAACTAGGTGTCTGAGGTTATTTGTATGTGTGCGTAATAGACGCCGTCGCTGTCTGGAGGAAACAAGTTAGGATGGAACGTGAGTCAAACCCAATGCAGGCAATGTGCCGTTCGGGCTGTGGATTCTATGGCTCGCCAGCAACAGATGGGCTATGTTCATTGTGTTATAAGGAGGCACTGAAGAAAAAACAGCAGCCACCCAACACAGCACCTAGCAACACAGGCAGCGGCGGTTCAGCTACAAACTTCGGGTCCACCACTGTTCCCAGTTCTGTGCCAGTGGCACCAAGCAGTATAGACACTGCCCAGCCCACCATACCAGTCATTGTGCCACCTACTACTACTACTACAGACCTTATGAAAGATGTGAGTGACCATTGCTGTTGTTATGGTGGCAGTTTATTTATTTTGTGGGACTTCATGTACTACTGTCCTTTTGCATTGTAGGCATGTACGGTAATGTGGAAGCTTGAGTACGCAGAACTGATATTGCTATGATGCAGGAAGGATGCCTCTATTTGTCATGCAGTACAGTGCTGAGAAACCCAAATGACAACTATAGTCAAAGGGCCGGTAACTTGAGTATAAATGGGCAGGCCACTTAAATCCGGGTTTCTTGCAGCGTATCCAAGGGGTAAATTGGTGTAAGTAAGAAGCCTGATGGGGTGGGGGAAGGTGTGTAAATTTCAGGTTGCTTGTACATGAAGTGGTGATATTTGGATTATGAGACACAAGATTTTGAAAGGCAAGTTTATGTTCAGAACATGCTGCTTTCTTTGTACCTTCTGGGAATATGTGCTGTGTAAGGAAACACTTAATATTTTTGTGTTTGGGTCATGGCATGCCACATTAACACAGTTCATAATATGGCCCCACTGATCTGTATGAAAATTTGAGGTTTTAGGCATGATGGATGTAAGTGCAGTACCAGTTTTGAGTGATACCATTGTAATACTTTGAATTGGTGGTGGTCTGAATTTTACAACATTCAGGAATTTTGGGCACAAGTTGTCACCTGATAGTGGCTGTAAGTTTGGTGCTGTTAGGGTAGAGAGCTAAATCAAAGTGTATTGAACAGCTGATTCCAGTGATATGCCTTGGGTTTATTAACCCTTTAAACACCGAGTTAAATCCCATCTGCCATTTCCTGGCATTATTAGAAGCTCACCATATTCTCCACGTTAGCAGGATAAGGGTTAATGGTGGGGGGGATGTAAAAGTTAATGCAGTAAATTGTCTGTGCATCCTTTTTGTCATACACTATTCGTTATCCAACAGTACTCCAAATTTCCATCTGGAACTGCCTCCTGATAAGGAGGTATAAATTATCATAATTTGTAGTTATGCACACATGCTGAACAGGTCAAAAATCATATTGATGGGAGGATATAAGATGAGTACTTGTAAGTCCTTGCCTTGGCTGTGGAACTAAACACAGGTTCAGTTGTTTGCAGTGCTGTTTCAGTGACTAATATGCCACTGAAACTTATTCCAGTGTGACCTCTCACCACTTCAGGTAGTGTATATTTATGCCCATTGCCATGTTAAAAGTACAAATATACATGTAGATTCAGTGGGGATGAATTTCCTGAAGGCAGGGTAGTGTAAAAAAAAGTATCTGAAATCGTAGTGATTGCAAAAGGCCCATTGGTTACCTACATGCCAACAGGTTTAATGTAAAAAAAAAAGTACAATGGGGTATGCTAGAACGAACGTAATTGGTTCTAGAATCCCGTTTGTTATAGCATCTGTTCGTTCTAGCATACATTGAAATATATGTATTTTGGGGTAATCCATTCCAGGCCCACAGCCTAGAGCAAAGTTACCATCCAACACAACCATTTAAATAGGAAAAATATAATACAAAATAAAAAATATAAGTGTAAATATAATATAAAATTAATTTATGTAACTTTTATATGCTGTACATGTAAATTTGAAAAGCATAAACAATCTTCCCCAGTGAAAATATAAACAAATTTCCGCCACTAAAAATCATAAAAAACCACATTTTGGTGGAAGGAAAGGAGTCATCCTTCCTGCTCATCTTGGGTGACTGTCCTGTGGGAGGTTCGTCAGTTGGAGGGTGTTTGCCCACCTTCTTGAAGAATAAAGCCAGGTTTGACTGCTTTATCCCGGATTTTTGGACCTTCCAAAAGTGGGCCATCAAGGTGTCATTAATATGATTAAGGTCCATTTCCACAGTGGCAGTATGCGGGTTATAATCTTTCATAAGTTTGGACAGTTTATTCTGGCAAGAGAAGACCTCTTTAAGGTCCTCAGCTGGAATGCTGCGACTTCTTTCTTTGTCCTCATCCTCCTCATCCCCGTAAGCTATCCTCTGCTTCAGTGCCTCTGTGTCTTCACTGTGAAGCTCTCCTAGCTCCTCAAATGACAGCTCCTTCCTGTGGTCCACCACCAGCTTCTCCATGTCCTCCTCATTCATCTCCAGGCCCGTGGAACTGCCCAGACACACAGTTTTGTGCGTAACAGGCTCTTCCTCCAACTGTTGAAAACCTTCAAAGTCCCTTGGAACCACATTGTCAGGTCACAGTGGCCTCCAAGCCGAATTCAAGCACATACCAGAAACCTCCTTCCAAGCAACCACAATAAAGAAAACAGCATCTGCTCTATTGAAGTGACTGTTCCAAAAGTTCTTCAGAGTCACATCACTGGAAGAAGTGGCCTCGAGACATTTCCTGAACAGTGCCTTAGTGTAGAGTTTTTAAATATTTGCGATCACCTGTTGGTCCATAGGCTGGAGGAGAGGCGTCGTATTCGGTGGTAAGAAGTGGGCCTTGATGAAACTGAACTCATCTGGTAATTCTTCCATCAAATTAGGAGGGTGGGCTGGAGCACTTTCCATGACCAAAAGAACCTTCAGCAGAAGATCCTCCTCCCTAAGGTAGTCATAGACGGTGGGACCAAACACCTCAATTACCCAGTCGGAGAAAAGACTCCTGGTCACCCAAGCCCTGTGGTTGGAATGCCACAAAACTCCAAGGTGGTTTTTCCTGATGTTTTTAAATGGTGTGGGATTATTGGAATGGTACATGAACAATGGTTCAGCTTTGCAGTGCCCTGAAGCTTTGGCACAAAAGAGCAATGTAAGCCGGTCCTTCATTGGCTTGTGGCCAGGCAAGATGGTCTCCTCTGTGATATGTGTTCTGCATGGCATTCTCTTATGGAAAAGGCCAGTTTCATCGCAGTTAAACACCTGCTGTGAAACAAAGTCTCCCTCCTCAATTATTTTCTTAAATTTCTCAGCATGTTGCTCAGCAGCACCCCTTTCTGCACTAGCAGCCTCACCATGCCTCACAACACTGTGTAGTCCAGTCCTTTTCCTAAATCCGGTGAACCACCCCTTGGTGTCAAAAAACTCCTTCACAGGAGCGGTACTTGTACTGGGATCCTAAGCACTAAGTTCCACAGACAACTGTTTGGCTTTTCACAAATAATCACCTCACTGACACTATCACCTGCCATTTGTTTTTCATAAATCCACACTAATAGAAGAGTTTCCATCTGCTCTGTGATATTACAACGTGAGCTGCTTAACCCAGAGATTCCCTTCACAACCCGTGCACTTTTTATTTCTTCCTTGTTTTTTAAAATTGTACTGATCATTGATTTAGCTATACCATATTCAGCACTTGCTGGTCCCAGTAGCCGCGCGGTCTAAGGCGTAGGTCTGCGGCTGCTTGCCTGCTGAGATTGTGGGTTCGAATCCCACTGGGGGCATGGATATTTGTTGTGAGTATTGTGTGTTGTCAGGTAGAGGTCTCTGCGAGGAACTGATCACTCGTCCAGAGGAGTCCTACCAACTATGGTGCGTCGTCGTGTGTGACCTAGAAACCTCAAGAATGAGGAGGCGATGACCCACGTTGGGTCGCAGTGCCACAAAAAAAAAAATGGCACTTAAATCTCCAACACTTTTTCCACTTTCTGACTTCGAAATTATTCCTTTCTTGATGTCTAAGTTAGTCAGCTTTTTCACTCTATTCTGCCAGCTTACGACTAAAATTATATAGAAGAACAATAAAAAAAATATTTTCACTGCTAAAGGCACAAATAAGTAGATAACTGAACTAAATTGATAACTGAACCTTACAAACAATAATAAAGATGATGACTGACACTCTAATCAAAGCAGGAAGGCCGGACATGTCATGCGCACGTGCATGCTGCATCGGCCAATGGTATTCCTCCGCGTTCGTTGTAGCATCCTGATTTTATTGATAAAAACTGTTTGTTGTAGCATTCGTTCATTGTAACATTGATCATTTTAGCATACCCCACCGTACTTCATTCTGCCAGCAGACTATATTTGTGTGTTTTGTATGGATCTCTGAAGCAGCTGTGATTAATTCCCTATACAATAACTAATTGGTTTTTATAACAGAGATGGAGTGTGCATATTAAGGTTTAAGCCATTAATAACTGTAAATTGTGAGATTCATATGAACCTATGTATGTTTGAGAAAAATACAGAGGCTTTTATTGTTAGTACAGGTGGTACATATAAAAACCTCTGCATTTTAAAGGGTTAATTTCACGTGTTAAAAGTTAGTGTATTTCTTTGCACATTCTTCAGCAGGATGCTAGATGGAAGTGGTTGTTTGGCTTCATGCTGTGGACATTTACCCTGCACCAAAGAGAACCCTACCCATGGGTCACAGAGTTGGCCAAATTTGGTGAAGCTATATCCCTGCTGTCACTGGGAATCACACCCTGGTGTCATGGGTAGTGCCACACTTGTGTGTCATATCCCTGCTGTCACTGGGAATCACACCCTGGTGTCATGGGTAGTGCCACACTTGTGTGTCATTTAACCTTTCTCTTAATTTCATTCAAAATTGTTCTGACAAATTTCTTTTCATAAAAAATATAATGTATATTGTAAGATAACACTTATACATTGCTTCCAGAGTGCAGATGGTGAGGGTGCTGTTGGAGGAGGAGGTAGTAGTGCCGAAAGTTCTGTGAGCAGTGGAGATGTTGACGATAGTTTTGAAGGTAAAGACTCGGATAAAGAAGGGAAGAAAAAGAAGAACCGCTGCGCAGTCTGCCGAAAGAAGGTTGGCTTAACTGGTGCGTGTCATATCTCTCTGCTTTCTGTTCTCAGCGCTGTTGACCTCCCTGTTTTTAATGGATATGCATATGATTCCTATTTCTCATACTTTGCTGTCCATGGTTCCCCTTACAGTTAAGAGCTATATGCTTTAGTCTTCAAAGGCATACCATATATTGGTTTAGAAAGTGGTTATACATCTTTATCATGGTACTTCTTTATGTTGATGGCTGTAGGTTAAAAGTGTGGTAGATATGAAAAGTTGTATAGTAGTATGTGTTTTGCAAGGGCAGGACTGAGCAGTGTCCTGACTCTTTAAATCTTGCCTTTGTGAAGTGGACCATAATAGTTATGTAAAATATACCAGTACTGTTTGAGAGCACTGCACGAACAGTGTAATTATGTGAGTTGAGTTCCTCACAGTGGTGATTGAACATCACTGTCCTCTGGAATTTGGTACCCTTTAGCTTAGCTAGAAGTTACCATTGTTGTGGAGGAACATAGTCACCATCATCGGTAGAGGAACCCTGGAAATATAGGCAGCTTGCTTGTCCAGAATGTTGGTGCCTTTGTACATAACTGTATGGTATCACATATGACAGAACACAATGTAATATGTATAATCTCACAGGTTGTATCTGATTTGTACTTGCAGGATTTGAATGTCGATGTGGAGGCCTGTTCTGTGCAGTCCATAGATACAGTGACAAGCATAACTGCACCTTTGACTACCGGGAGATGGGAGCCCAGGAGATTCGTCGCAACAATCCAGTTGTAGTGGGCGAGAAGATACAGAAAATTTGAACCTGTTGTGCCTAGTAATAAACGTGATTAGGGATCAAATATCTATTTGGGTTACTTGTCAAGGTAAATGTTCTAAATTCCACCAGCAGTAGACTGCAGAAAATGTTCAGCAGTGAAAGAACAGGATACTCCAGTTGTGCCATTTTGTGTTGAAATTCAAGAAGACCCACATTCTGCAAGACTATAGGCCACTGTTAATACTTCGAAGTGGTCATAATGGCCAATATTTTTTGGGCAAAAATAAAGAACACCTTGTAAGAAACTGCACTCGTGGGGCATAGTTGAGTTTGAGACTATTACAATAGGCATAAGAAGTTTTTTCTTTTTGTTTTGCTTTGTTATCTAGTTTAGGTCAGAAATGAGAATAAATGTTAAACATTTTAGAATGAAAGAAGTCATCTCTTGGAGAGAATTATGATAAAGAGAAACAATAAACAGATTGTGTTGAGCCAGTGGACACTACTACCCCATAGTGCAGGCTGTGTGCACCACTTAAACCCTTATCCACAAGAAGGAAGTGACTCATTTGTGACACAACACAGGGAGAACTGTGACAGCCGTCTTTGCATAGTTGTGTGTGTTGTTGGTTTGACCATGCGCTTTTGAATTTTTCATATTGGAGCACATGCAATGTGCGTAGTTTTGGGCATCAGGCACGTAGAAACTTACATGGGTAATGTCTTATTTACATGTTTTCGGTAGACAGTTGCCTTTACAAAGACTTAACTTTCTTTTTAAGAACTAGTAAAGATGGGAGAAATAAATAAAGTGTAAGTAAAATTATTTGCAGTGTTTACCATATGCTGATTATGTTACATCACCCACACTGATCTGCAGAACTTAGTCCAGGTTTCTAAAGCTTGCCTGACCTATTATATATGTAATCATAACACTAATGTTGGTTTTTCCGTTTCATATCAATTTGTATAGACTTCTTTGTGAAGGAATGGTAACAAGATTGCTCATTATACAAATTGGTGTGTCTTGGCTGCTAGGGAGTAGAGAAGTACGTGTGTTTTGCAAGTTCATTATCTTAAATTAATGACTGATTTTAGATTCTGTATTCCTGCTCCAGTCTCGAAGTATTCTTGTATAACTGCTGAGAGACTTCTCCCAACATTTAACCAAAATCTGCAAAGAGACTTGTTATGAATAAAATGTGAAGGAGTTGATAGCTGGCAAGTGGTTGTGAAATTTATATAGAGTACATTTTTGTCTCATTTAATTTGGCTTGTGAGGAACAGTTCTTGTAAATGAATTATGTGATTAGTGTCCCTCAAGATTTGAATTACTGGCAAACAGGCACTTGATGGTTTATTTTGAATCTGTATTACTTTGGCATCCACATTTGAGATTCATCCATGCCTTTATATTCTGGTTGTGGCTTGTTAAAAGTGAACCTCTGATTTGCATTGGACTGTGGATAATAGTTCTTTTATTTTCTGGCATCTCTTGAGTTAATGACTAGTTAAAAGTGAAATCGAGGAACTTTTTCTTGTTAGGAAGATGTCAGTTTACCAGAATAATACAAAATATAACATTTTCGTTGTGTTTTGAACTTTACAGTATGGTTTTACAGTGTGTTCCATTTAGCAGTGTACACTGCTTGCTGGGCTGTGTGTCATGAGTGTATTCAGTTCTCTTTCCAGTTTTGGTTTCTCTGACCATCTTTTAAAAACATGAATATAAGAGGTAAACCTTCTGTCATTCATTAGGGGATGTTGATTCATGGACAGTTCTTGTTTGTTTTAAGTTTTGTTTTGAATCTTGTTAGGTGAAGTAGACACATAAAATGGTAGACTTCATGAACTTTTTCTGGGAATTTTTAGGAGTAATTGTACGTGAATAAATTGGGTGTGTTTACCAGTGTGCATGTGTGTCATGATGTGGCAGTGTTGTGTGGTTCTTAAAAAAGGTTATAGTGATGTGCGGCATAACTGTTATTTTGTTCGAAATGCCGTGTGCAGATTTCAGTCAGTTGATTTACATAGAAGATGCTTGGAACATTTGTCATTGATGCCAGTCACCGTAGGAACAAGTTAGTGTTTTCAGAGTACCTCAAGTCACTGGCAGATGTCCTGTTCTGTTATAGTCATTTCATTCAAATGCATGTCATGTTTACAGGAAGAATATGGCTCCTTGTATTTCACTTGCTCTTCTGTTCTTTCAGAGTGTATGTAAATGCATATGTGTAGGTCACTTATTTTTATTATTCTGAATATTAATCATGTAATTTCACAGCATGAAACAGATTGGAGTAACAAAGTAGGTGTGTTAGTGTGTGTGAGAGTTGATTTTAAATCTAATTTTGAAACATAACAAGGCCTCACTGTACTTTTGTGGCCAACATCATTGGATTTATTTCTCCTAACAGTCTCTCTAATAAAAGTGAAAAGTATGTAATCTGATCTGTGTTTTGTTTTACAAATCCATTAACACAGTTACGTATAACTTCTACACTGAATATGCTTTTGAAGTTGGAAGGGGGTTATCTCTTATACTATACAGATGTTACTAGCACATTCCGTCCACACTGTATTAGCAGAATTCCTGCCACAGTTTCAATCCTGACAGAACAGTAAGCTGGTAATTTCTTTGCCACTGGACAGCTAAGAAAATTATTTGCAGCTTTTATCGGTATGTCAACATGCTGTTGTTTGTTGTGTGTAATTTTCCAGGTTGCATTTCTTTTAATGATCTAAACCAAAATATTTTCCATCCCTTGAATGTCCTGACTGTAAATACTGTTAACTGTTCTGTTTAGGCCCCCCCTCCACTGTCACGCGTGATTCAGATTGGTAAAAATTTGTTTTAATTTCCGATACGTAAGAACTGTTACAGATTTTTTTAGAACACTGTACATTACAAAGAACTGAGACGAATGTTACAGTACTGATTTTGTCACATTGTAAAGGTCTGGGTGTCTGTTTTCTATATTGAAACTTTATTACCTTATATTGGTTTGTTGGTTTTTAGTTGTTGTTAGTCATTCAGTTCATCTTCAGACTGAGGCTGAAGTTCCCTTGCTAGGGATAACCCCATACAGTTATTCAAAAATCATTATTTTTTGTATAAATGAAGTCGTCGTTTTATGAACACTTGGGAACATGTATTACTGATTTGTTAGTATGAACTCTGATCAGAATACTTGCTTACTGTTACTCCTACTGGAGAAAGAGAAAAATATGTTTTAATTCCTTTTTTTCTGAAATATCTTTTTAAGAAAATACAACTTTGTCAGATTCAGATTTACAGTACAGTCGTCATTCCTCCACATTTTCAAACGACTTCCATGAATGGGTACACAGATATTCAGAAAGCAGAAGTACTGGTCACCTTCTGTTTTTGACAGTTTTGTGCACCGTTATACTCTTCCTCCATGAAATTTGTGTTTGGAATGACCTCTGCACATGAGGGAAGCTGAAGATTGTTCTACAGGCACATAAACATGAATAGGTCGTGTGTGTGTGTGTGATGGATACACTACATTGCATGGTTTTGTGCCATTAGTTCTTCAGGAAGTGAAGTTATATAACTAGTTGTAACTGTAATGTAAAATGTTTTTATTTAACCTCTATATCCTTGCCTTGTCAGAAGGACCCCATTTTTAATCCACACTTTTTAAACTAAGAAAATAATTTCATGTTCAACAGTGTTAGTGATTTTTTCATCTGCTCATGTCTGTTTCTAATTGTATTAATGCCATAAACCCAGATTAGCTGTAGGAAGTATTACTTCTTTGTAGGAGGTAACATAAATGAGCTGCTCTTGATTTACTTCATTGCTTAATTCAGAACAATGAAGAGAGTGTTGAGGGCATCGTGCAGTTCCGTCAGATGAATCAACATTTACAAGCACAAATTAAATTTATAATCTAAGACTGTTTTTTCACCAAGATGTAATAAGGTAGTGTGGCTTGTGAGTCACTACAGACAATACTTGGAAGGAACATGGTAATGTTGAACAGAACTGAAAATCGGATTAAAATGTGTGTGTTAAAATGAGAGGGAAACAAAATGGTAATACTTTTGAAGTTACACACAATACTGTGTTTTGCTGTGGGAGGTTTTGTACATAGATAACCAGTACATACATGATCTACTTCAGTATGCCTTGAACAAGAGCAAAAACATTTCTTTCCCTTGACAACACTTGCTTGGGTGTACATGCTTTGAGTATATGGGAGGGAATTCTTTCTTTCTAGGTGTTCAAATACATGAAATTACTGCTGGTCCCATTTTTAAACTTTGAAATAAAACAGAAAGACTCCCCTCTCCTAGTTATGTAAATTTTGTGGAAACCATTAGTTGTGCAAATCAATCAGTGTACATTTTTATTTACGCATTCTATTTCACGTTACATGTAAGTCTTGTCTCAGAGAGCAGTGTTTAACCTACATATTGTTCTGAAAACATTGTATGTGAGGTATTAATAAAAACCTTTCAATTAAATAAAGCCATTCATCTTATTTTAAAAGAAGGTGTGTGCGTGCGCATGCATGCGTGCACGTGTGAGCAAGTGAGTGAGCAAGCTTATTGTAATTTACCTTTCCATGTGTCTTTATGAATAGGTTTAATTTCATTTAGATGTACCATGTATGAGTATATTTATAGACTTGACAAACATGGTGTGTAGGTAAAGAGGCGTTACTTAATTTTTGTATTTGTACTTGAAATAACTCTTGTGTATCCTCTTTAGGTACAACAGATACACGGGAAGTTCAGACTTGAACCATTCTTCCAGTGCAGATCTTGTTTTGGCTTGAGTCAGAAATTTATCGCTCAGCACATTAACCCTTTAAATGCTGAATTAAATCCCATCTGCTATTTGCTGGCATTATTAGGAGCTCACCATTTTCTCCACATTAGCGGGATAAGAGTTAAATCATTAACCTTTAGGCTACTAATGTTATATATATATATATATATATGGAGCACCCATTCTTGATGTTTCTAGATCACACACGACGACGCACCACAGTCGGTAGGACTCCTCTGGATGAGTGATCAGCTCGTCGCAGAGACCTCTACCTGACAACACACGACACTCACAACAGACAAATATCCCTGCCCCCGGTGGGATTCGAACCCACGAACTCAGCAGGTGA
>Ga0268261_10002894_pt1 | contig 12456 bp, 10 predicted proteins | sample TergutNc150P1_FD_190353 | JGI IMG/M metagenome (GOLD analysis project Ga0268261, IMG submission 190353) | Nasutitermes corniger P1 segment gut microbial community from laboratory colony in Florida, USA - Nc150 P1 (SPAdes) (version 2) | ecosystem: Host-associated > Arthropoda: Insects >... | reverse complement strand
GGGGGGGGGGGGGTAGAAGTGACAGGATGACGAGGAAGAAGACGTAGGAAGCTATTGGATGACCTTAAGGAAAGGACAGGATACTCTCATTTGAAGAAGGAAGCTGTAGATCGCAGTATGTGGAGAGCTCGCTTTGGAAGAGGCTTTGGACCTGTCGTAAGGCAGACTACTAAATGATTGATATTTGTCGACCCTACTGCCATAGTAAGGCCGGAGGAATTGATAAAATGAAGCATCCCAATAACCCCACAGGGAATCGAATCCGCGACCTTCAGGCTTGCAGCGCAGTGAATCAACCTACTGCGCCACGGTATATCCCACTCTTAACAAGAATGAAAGCAGAAAAACTTCTGATAATAAAGGACGGACGCCCCTGCCCCCGTTTACCAAAGGTAAAGGATATACACAAGGAAAGAAAAATATAATATTTCATTTTAATTTTCTTTCTTGCGGATAATGAAACAGCTGTGATCGGACTTCCTTTTTCGTGTATTCTTTATGTTGTCGTTCTTACTATTGGTACCCAGAATAATGCTGGATCATTGACTTTTACTTTATAGAAGGGGGAGCGGGAAAGGCTTTCCATATCCTTTCGCATGCCATGGCCTCCGGATCAGGGATTCGCCACTGGAGTCGGCGTGCAATAACTAATTTCTTCAGAACAAAATACTCTTTATAAGGTAATATTCATTTTGGTAGCAGAGATATCCACATTTTACGGAACCCAAAGGTTCATGACAATGTTCACGAGAGCTCGCCACCGACCTTTATTCTGAATCTTATGTATGAAGTCCATACCCTCACACACATTTATTTAAGGTCCACTCTTAACACTGCCCTCCCGTCAGTGCCTAGGTCTACCAAACTATCTGTTTGTGTTGAAGTAACTCATAATTCATATTAATGCTCAAACCTGTCATCAAATCCCTCCCCTCAACCCGGAAATGCTCATGGCACAAAAATTCGGTACATTACACAACACACACACACACATATATACATGTTCGTCAATTGTAATTATATATATATATATATATATATATATATATATATGAATATTTATATATACCATTACAATTTACAAATTTTCTTTAGCAAACGTTCCGAAGTAATTTACACATCAGTACGAAAAAATGGTTCCTTTTATTACAGCAAGACTGCGAACCGTAGGGCAGACGATATCGTTGAAGCATAAGTGGTGTCGCGAATTTGTTTTTATCGTTTTGGCTCCCGGAGCGAGTAATTATAATGGCCGTTCGTAACAGAAATTATGAACTTTAACAAATCACAATTATTTACTGATTAATTTTCGTCCATTTTGCTCGCTTGGGACTCTACCGCCCCGGGGCGGCGGCACACCTCGCCGCTCCTCATGTCTTCCCTCAGCTACCCTTCCGGCTGCATAGCAACTGGTGACACCGCCCGCTCTGCAGTACTCAGCTCTGCTCCGTCTCAAGTTAACACGAGATACTCGGTACGTACAACGAAGTGCCGTTTATGCGCATTGTATAAAATGGTCTGATTCTGAGCAGTGTGATGTCTTAGCTTTTGTAACAAGAGAGTTGGGCATGAAAATGCAATGATACAAGCAAAATAATAATAAATGGGTATCGCGACTACGATATCGTCTTAAGGTTGATGGCTCGCGTTTTATAACCAAGACTCGTGCCGAAATCAGCAGGGAGAAACTGGAGTGAAACATGTACAACTTTGGTGGCAGAAATGCACGAGACAGTGTGTGACGAACAGGCAGAGGACAGAGAGCAAACTACCACGTATGGTACTGATATAGCCATGCAGAATGAAACAAAACGCAAAGGTGAACAAACTCGTTACTTTACTGTACATTATACTCGACGTATAAGTACTGACCACCGAGGTGCCTATCTTTCGTATCGATTGTCGGAGCGTGTAAACTAGAAAATGTCACGAATCATGCAGTGGTACATTAAATGTAGACTTACTTCACTTAATAACACATCGGGTTCACTTAAAACGAGCCGGTAAGTAAACTCTAACAATTGTTAGATCGTAAAAGGTAAACGACAAAAAGAATTGGATACGCTAAAGGACAATGAACTGAAAACGATAAAATGGGAAGATAAAACACCAGAAAGACGAAAATCAGAAAAATAAGCAACATAATAAGAAAAGCAGCAGAAGTGAAGCACAAAAACGAGCAGGGGGTGGGGGGAGGACTAAGTTGCACCATAACATACCGGCAGTTTACGCAACGCAAGCGGAATTTCCGAACGAGCAAAACTCGATGGGCGGACCTCCAGGACGATATGCATTGTCGTGCCACTAATGACTGATTAGATCACCGCTTACCGTTAGCAATCCTGTCACGTGATCATCGGACATAAGTCGAAACGTTTTGACATCATTTCCGCAGACAGTGCGGGGCGGGAGTCGGTTGTGTGAAATATCAGGTAGGATGTATCAAACGCTGCCTGACAAATGACCTCGTGTTTAAAATAACCAACGGCGAGCTGAGACGCTGGGACTTTGTGTTTATTTTTAGACGCACTCATGCTTATCTGTACGTTTTAAATAAGCATTTGACGTTGTACTGCACTTCGACTCCAAAACTGCATGCGCGGTCCTTAAAGCTACAGCTCGCAGTTTACTTCAAGGACAACGAGAGCTCGTATTATCTGAAACGTTGTGAATTGTATTAAAAAAAAACTTTTTGGGACACAGCCTTAAGATGGCTTTATGAAAAAAGTCGAAACATGTCGCTGTCATAATTGTATTTACATAATGAAGGTTGTGTTAGACTGTAAAATTATACATATTTTGTTAATTATTGAACACAACGGGGATGCCTCACCTGAAAATATTGTTTTGAATGTGCATGTACCAAGTGAGGAGAAAAGTGATTATTCAAAAGACAGTTTTTATGAGGAATTACAGCAGGTTTTTTATATTTTTTCTAAGTGCCATATGAAAATTCTATTAGAAGATTTCAATGCAAAAGTGGTGAGGGATAATCTTTTTAAACCGACAGTTGGGAGTGAGAGTCTACATCAAAACAGTAATGATAATGGTGTTAGAATAGTAAACTTTGCCACATCAAAAAATCTAGTTATCAAGAGCACAATGTTCCTGCACCGAAATATTCATAAGTACACCTGGACCTCTCCTGATGGGAAGACTCACAACCAGATCACATATTGATAGATTGGAGATGGCATTCAAGTATACTGGATGTAGGAAGTTGCAGGGGAGCTGACTGTGATACTGATCACTATCTGGTGGTTGCATAAGTTAGGGAAAGATTAGCAGCAATAAACAAGCAGCACATAAGTTTGATGGGGAAAGATTTAATCTCAGGCTAAATGAGCTTGAGATTAGGAAACAGTATCAGACTGAGATTACAAACAAGTTTGCAGCTTTGGAGAACTTAACTGATGGCCAGGACATAAATAGGGTTTGGGAGAACTTTAAAGAGAATATCAAAACCTAAGCTAAAGAGAGTCTAGGTCTGCATAAACTTAAACAGCATAAACCATGGTCTGATGAACAATTTTTATATTTTTTAGATCAAAGGAAGCAGGCTAAAATGCAGTGGGTATAGGATCCAAGCCAAAGCAATGTATATAATCTGAACAAAATAAGATGTAAAGGTAGCAGATATTTCAGGAATAAAAAGAAGGAATATATGAAAGTTAAATTTGAGGAACTTTAAACTAACAGTAAGATAAAAAATATTAGGGATTTGTATAGGGGCACCAATGACTTTTTAAGAAGGGTTACCAGCCTAGAACTAATATAGTAAAGGATGAGAAGGGTGATTTGGTTGCAGACTCCCACAGTATTTTGGCTAGATAGGGAAACTATTTATCCCAGCTACTGAATGTACATGGGGGTAATAATGTTAGGCAGACAGAAACACACACAACAGAACCACTAGTGCCAGAGCCAAGTGCCTTTGAGGTTGAGTTGGCTACTGAAAAGCTAAAAAGTCACAAATCACCAGGTATTGATCAAATCCAAGCACAAATGATTAAGGCAGAGGGTAGAACAATTTGCTACGAGGCCCATAAACTTATTATTTCTATTTGGAACAAGGAATGGAGGGAGTCGATCATTGTACCTATCTATAAGATGGGTGATAAAACAGACTGTAGTAAAGATAGGGGTATATCACTTTTGCCAACTATGTACAAAATTTTATCTAACATCCTGCTGTCAAGGTTAACTCCATATGCAGTGGATATTACTGGGGATCATCAATGTGGATTTTGATGTAACAGGTAAACTACGGATCATATACTCTGCATTCATCAAATACTTGAGAAAAAATGGGAATACAATGAAGCAGTGCATCAGCTCTTCATAGACTTCAAGAAAGCTTATGATTCAGTTAGGAGAGACATTTTGTATAATATAGTCATTGAGTTTGGTATCCCCATGAAACTGATAAGGTTAATAAAAATGTGTCAGCCTGCAAAGTATAGCAGAGTCCGACTAGGCAAGAATTTGACATATTTCCTATTAGGAAAGGCTGGAAACAAGGGGATGCTCTGTCACCATTGTTTTTCAACTTTGCTTTGGAGTATGCCATTAGGAAGGTTCAGGTAAACCAGGATGGCTTGAAATTAAATGGTACACATCAGCTTCTGGTTTATGCTGATGATGTTAATATAATGGGAGGAAGCATACACACTATAAAGGAAAACGCACAAGCTTTAGTAGTGGCTAGTAAGGAGATTGGACTAGAAGTAAATGTTGATAAAACTAAGTCATGTCTCAAGATCATAAATGTAGGACAAATTCACAGTATAAAGACTGATAATAGTTCCTTTGCAAGGGTGGAAGAGTTCAAATACTCATATTTGGGAACAACCTTAACAAATCAAAATTCTTTTCAGGTAGAAATTAAGAGCAGACTGAAGTCAGGGAATGCTTGCTATCATTCAGTGCAGAATCTTTCGTCTTCCAGTTTGCTATCCAAAAATTTAAAGATTAAGATATATAAAACTATAATTTTGCCTATTGTTTTGTATAGGCGTGAAACATGGTTGCTGATGTAGGCTGAGGGTGTTTGAGAATAGGGTGTTGAGGAGAATATTTGTGCCTAAGAGGGACGAGGTAATAAGCGAGTGGAGAAAACTACATAATGAGGAGCTCTACGATTTGTACTCCTCACCCAATATTGTTCGGGTGATAAAACCAAGAAGAACTACATGGGTGGGGCATGTAGTGCATATGGGGGAGAAGAGAGGTGTATATAGGGTTTTGGTGGGGAAACCTGAGGGAAAGAGACCGTATGGGAGACCCAGGCTTAGATGGGAGGATAATATTCAGATGGATCTTCAGGAAGTGGGATGTGGGGGTATGGACTAGATTGAGCTGGCTCACGATAGGGACAGGTGGTGGACACTCGTGAATGCGGTAATGAACCATTGGGTTCCATAAAATACGGAGACTTGGTTGACTAGCTGAAAACTGTTTAGCTACTTAAGAAGGACTCTGCTCCATGGAGTAAGTAAGTAATTAAGTATGAAAGTTATAATGTTCCCACCTTGCAAGTTTGTGACTGTCAAGTTACTATTCCTGATTGCAAGGGGGATATAATAATAATAATAATAATAATAATAATAATAACAAAACAACAACAACAACAACAACGATACTGTGTTTGGGTGAAAGCCAATGGTATAATGTTCATTCCACATTGTGTGAAAGTTAAGTCCAATGGTTGAAAAGTTCAAATGGAAGACACACAGACAGCATGGTGATCTCAAAAGCCTATTTTTTACTTGTAGAAAGTAAAGCAAACTAATAGTGAAAGATGTACAATAAACCAGTCCCAAATATCTGCCAACAGCAACACACTATAATTCATGAATTAGTTGCACAGTGCCCAACAAAAATTAATCTTATGCATCACACATGGAGTAAACTCACACCTATAATTTGCCCCACAGATGAACACAGTACATTCCTCTGAAATGTTTGCTACAATTAACACACTTCATGGCATCACTACAAAGATGTCACTGCTATAAGAACATAAAATTGTATTATACACTTTGATATTGCATACTGACATACAATTATCACTGATAACCAAAGTTTGGTGCTTCAAGCACATACTGATTGTATTTCACCTGTGCCATGTGTTGCAGACAAGTGATACAAACATTTGAGGTGGAACCACAAAATGTATCACACAGGTACACATGATCCATTGCAAAATCACTTTATTAACTGGGAGACATTAGGCTGGTCAGCTACACACATTTCTGATAAGCAGGGTACAATCAGCAACAGAACCATTTACCACTATACCATTATATCAAACTAAAAAAAAGTAACTGTGAAACCAGTAGCACAATATGCAAAAATTGTATTCTTCTGTTTGGCTATTGTTCAATGAAAATGGAGGGCAGAAATAGTGGTTTATTGGTTAAGCTTCAAAGACAACATTGCCAAGAAGTTCAAGAACCACTGAGGCATTTGTAAGTACTAAATTTGTCAAATTACTGCCATTTTGTTTTAATAATCATGTACAGCACTATTAATATTCAACATACATAAGGAACAAGTTTAAGTTTTCCATTCTATATGTCCACCCTGAGTATGTGCATTTGAAAGGTATTCTGAGTAACACTAATTTTTCTGCTGCAGCTGTCCAGTGATACCCAAGGTCTGCTCCTAAAGCCATATTTAGGCAATTAAATGCTGCAATCCAAAGTGTTATAATGTACTTGTTACTGCTGTTATTATTAGAAAAGACTTCAGTACCAAGTTCAGATGTCTCAATAATTTCTCAAAAATAACTTCAAATTTTTGCACCATTGCTATGGTCATTATTAAAATGTTCATACATCTCATATGAGATACTCCAATGTGTGATACACTCAGTGGAACGTTTACAGTGACATAAATTTTATGAATTATATTACAAATATTGAGGTTATAACATTTTGCCTTGCAGTTCTGAGCTATCAGCAGGTGTTTCAGAAGGAATTTCTCACATTTAGGAAGAAAGTTTCTTAATTAACTGATACTGATATAATAAAAAATACCTGTATCTGAAGATGAAATCATGATGTGAGAATAATGTGGTCTTCTTGCAGTTCCACATACTGTACCCGTTTAACAAAATGCTTTATATGTACACTGCACAGTTCCATCCTTAAGCAAACAGCCAAGCCAAGCCATGCAGAGACAAACGTGCTATGTGAAGCAGTTGGAACCCTACAATTTTTATGGAATTTGTGAGTTTTTTAACTTAATATCTTTATGGCACTCAGATGTTAAGAACAGGAGTTAGCCATTATAAAAACTACAAATTTCTCCTCACTTTAATATGTATTTGGCACTCAATAAATGTATACCAATTCCCATATTTTAAAACTTATCTTGACATTATCTCCATAACCATTTAACTTTGGATATAGGTACTTCAAGCGATATCAGTGTAATTTAAACGCATAATAATTCTCATTGTTCAGCGCTTACCCTGTCATTTTTGCCATACGTGTTAAACTTTGGTTACAGGTATACTAAGTTATATCAATGTAATTTAACCTACAGAACAATTTCCAGAACTATGGCAGATTTCTCCTGAAACACTCTGTGTATATATACTGAGGTATTCAACATTTACATACATTTTAACTGGGAGAAATAAAATCTCAGTTCTTTTACATGCCTTGGTACAATAGTTACACTTTTCTGTATTATTTATTGGTTATTAATATTCATCCAGTTAGAACCCATACCTAAATTCTGCCAATTGAATGGTGCATAAATACTAGATACCTCAATATTTAAAGGGAAAAGTCACCCCAAAACATACCATAGGAGACACAGAGTGGGAGAACAGGTATGGCTTTACTCATTTTTAACCTTGGCACCAGATGGGGATGGGTGTTCAAGGCCAAGTCCTGGCTGCTTTACCCATGAGAAGGACCCCCCGATCCCCACTGCAGGAAAGGCTGGGTGAGTTCCAGGGCCAGTCTGGATGGGTATGTACAAGAGAAAATCTCTCAACACCATTGGGGTTTGTACCTCAGACAATCCAGCATGTAGCAAGTCCCTACACCAAATGCACCATCCTGGCTTCCACCTCAGTAAGTACATACATATACATATGAAAGATAATATGACACCTTCAAAAACTAAGCCAAAAGATGTCATTGCCTGTATCTTTATGATATAATAAAACTTGTGCCAAAGGAAACATTATTCCTCCTGGTCCTTATGTAACTGGTAATATGTTCATGAGCTGTATGCATGCAAATTCCAACTTTTCTTACTCCAGTGAATTATTAACTATAACCATCACAATGAATGCCAAACATGAATTTCTCTAGATGCCATGCAGTTTTACACTATAAAACGCTGTTTTAATAGAAGAATCAGATCGGTAAAATCAAACAACACACAACATTATATAAACTCCCTACATTACCTTCTTCACTGTCAGATTTCTTAATGTGCAGCACTTCACAGCAACATTCTACTAATGGGCATCTGAAAACAGCCTTTCTTCTCATAACTAGAGAGGGTATATTACATGTAGTGAAAAACATATGTGGCTGGCACTGTTAGGACCCTTTCCTTTCACCTTGATTTTTAAGACTGTATAGAAGAACACCTGATCATGATCATTTGTGGTCATATAGTGTAGCATTTGAAAATAATAATAAAAGTTTTGTGTTAGAAGGAATAATCTGAATCTATGTAAATCACATTTTATTTATAGACTACCTGATATTTTATTAGTGCTAAATGACATCCTTGTAACAAAGACTGAATTACTGTTCATCTGTAAAGGATTCGTGAAATGTAACTAAATGTCAATTGGGCACTAGTTGTGGATTAGACTGTCCACATAGTTGATTTTTAAGTTAACAACAGATGCAGTTCGGTCCCATCTATTACCCATTATGGCTTCTCTGGCAGCAGTATCTGTCAGGGGAGTCCATTGTGTTGGATGTGGCAGTGTGTGATGCAACCAGTTTTCTAATGTTCGAAAGAAAATAAGGCATGTAACTTATAAAATCTGTAATTATTGATGTAGCTAACTTAGTGTTAAGATTCATTCAAAAGGAAGATGCAAAGTGCTGTGTCAAGGGGGAAAAAAAAATACTATTCACATGAAGCATTTAAGCATACAAGTGGGTTACCTAATCATGGTCATGTTCCATCATTTAGCAAGCAATGCAGTCTGGCTATGCAGGTATTTCAAATTGACTTTTGAGTTAAACTTCCATTACACATTATTATTGTTTTACATCATATACAAGTGCCAATAAATGTGAGAATGTATAGTCATAATGTTTATGGTTTATTTTGGCAAACTATATGTTTTTAACCTATTTTATTGTAAACAAATAACAGAAATGGCATGCATTATTAATGCATATAAAATGCTGAGTTTGGTAATTTTACACAGTTATTTAGTATTAAAAAAAAAAGTCAAATTTAAGGAAATGTTTCTCATTTCAAGACTTACTTATCATTGCAAAACTTCATTGACAGGCACGCTGAATATTTTTTCTGAGTTATTCTTCATTAATGTTCCAGATTTAGATGGACAGGAATTATACAGAGAAAGGCTCTGTGAGAGCCATAAGCGTGCTACAGCATGCAGGTATTTTGATAAGAAAGGCATAGAGGACTTACGGAGTGCCATTAACCCTTATCCTGCTAACATGGAGAATAGGCTGAGCTCCTAATAACGCCAGCAGAATGGAGATGGGATATAATTCGGCGTTTAAAGGGTTAAACAAGATTTGAAGTGAAGTGAATGACCATGTTGATACAGACTGCAAGAGACCAGGTCCAAAACCTTGCCTGGGGACAGAATGTGAGAAAGAAATTTGCAACTCAGTCACAGAGTTGCAAAAAGTGGGGCATAGTTTGAGTCACAAAGAAGTACTGCAATTGGATGGGGAGACAGATTCTAAAAGAGTGACACAGGTTCTAAAAATACCTTGCCATCAAAACTGCAGTGTAAAAGCTTCACGATGCGACATAACTTTACTCTCCGACAGCCGGAAAGTCTGTCTGTTGCCCAAAGCACTGTGGCAACAGAAAAAACCAGGAAAGAATTCTTTGATAAATGAAGCATTTTAATCAGTGAACTCAGAATTACCGGTGCAGGTGTGGTGTCAACTGTATAGTGGTTGGCACCATTCAGGCACCTTCCTTCATTCTTTTATCACTGAACATACCAATGTGATGTTATGACTTATTTTGACTATGGAATTAAAATAAGGATGGTTGAAGGATTATCAGGATATACTTTTTAAATTTCCCATAACATTTGTTTAAGGAAAACTGTTAAATAAAAAGTACTGAAAAACATAGCTGTTGGCACTTGCAAGTATAGTTGTCATCAAGCTGTACAGTTATCACCACTCACTATAGAACATAAATACAGACGTTACGGCTATTCGGAATTATCCAGAGTCATGTCAGAGGAAATGTCTGCATACTGGAAACACAATTAGCAGATATAGTAATTTCTTCTTCTTCTTCTTCTTCAGGTTTGTGAACAGCATATTTTTAATGGAAAAGTTTGTTGCACAATAAGCATCCTAGGTTTCTGATTTTAATACTCTTAGTGCAGTGAAAAATACATTAATCTTTTAACATTATGTTTCTCAATACCAGATTTACCTGCTGTGTCCTTTATTCACTTCTGTTTTCTTTTCTCCTTCTGTTTTTCTTACCAGCTTAGCAAGCTCATCTTATTTCTTCTTGTGTTCTTTCTCTTGCAATTAAGCTTTCCATGCTCTAGATGTTATTACACATGGCATCCTCTCTGTATCTCTCTTAAACTTTCTTTTCTGCGTGTTTGGCCATTGCAAAACTTCTTGGTGGGGAGACATGTGTTTATCTTCTCAGATCCTGTGTGTATGGTTGTGCTTATGCAAGAATATTCATCCAGAGTACTCGGGAGTAATTTCTGCCCCATCAATCAAATGTTTGTTTCTCTTTGTTCCTGATTAATATTTCTTGATTCTACATTATTACACAGGTTGCTACCTGGCAGTTACATCCCTTCCAATGGTGTTTCTGCTAATGCATCAGTCCATCTCTTGAGCACAGGCACTGCCTTATATTTTCTTTCTCTTATCTTGAGCTCTGTTATACGTTGACTTCTCACATTCCTTCAAACATTTTGCATGTATCTAACTAAGTTTCTGGATGGTGAATATCTTGTTAGTTCTTTTCCAAGACATTTTGAGAAGTCAGCATTTTCTGGATTCCGTAGGTATGAGCCACAAACTTGAAAATCCTGTACAACTAATCATTCAAGAGAAAATTTATTCAGAGCTCCATTCAGGACAGAAATGAACATTTCCTTAAATTATGGTCAGTACAGTACACAGTTTACTCAGTTGATATGACAGATGTATGCGGTGTCCATCAATGTAAAGGGCAACACTGAACGTGGCACTATATTTTCCAAGATGTGGAGTGAAAACATTTCCAGCATATTCACAAAAGACTTGCGCTGTCATCCACCCAGCAGGGCTGTGTCCTGCCACCATGTCATCAGGAACTCTCTTTGTGCTATCATATGCTATTATTCTTTTGCATGAATATATCAGCATCAGTCAGCACAACACTCCAGAAGCAGGGAATATGAGCACAACTGTTATGTATGCTTTTGCAAGGCCTGTATCATATTCACACACATTTTTGGCCCCTTTGCATGCTGTAAATTTTCCAGGTTTTGGGCAAAATTTGAAACCTGATCTAGCATCATTCAGAATTCTTGTCTGGTCCTGAAGAATTCCAGAGATTGTCATTCTTTTACGATACCTTCAACCTGCTGAAACCTATAAGTGAAAAGAAAAAAACATTATGTTGGGAAGCACTGCTGACCTAAAAAAATTCACAATAATAAATATTTTGTTTACCATGTTCTGATAACTGCCTCACCCAGTGTGGCACTGGATGAGGTTACACTTTCACTAGTGTGAGTGGACAATTCAGGATGACAGCAAAGGAATGCTTGAAACCATCCATTTCCAGGCATATTATCTTTAAAGGGTGTTTTCCTCTGATTTACAATTAGAAATACTTCAACAGACAATTAAACACCCAGCTTCCTCTGAGGAAACCCTTTTGGGAGTAGCCAATTACCCATCTGATGAAAACTTGTTCTTCATCATCACCAAGTTCTGGCAGAGGTCCCTAGAAGATTTTGCAAATTTTCTGCTTAATCAAAACTGAAAGCTGGACCTTGGGATATTCTACTATTTTGCTGCTGATTTTTTTGGCCATAACCCCCTCAGACCTCTGTTAAAGCCTCTATAAAAATGCAAGGTTATAAACATAGTTTTTCCTCCCTTTCTTCTTAACACCTTGCCGTCGGGCCACGCAGAAATGCGTGATTAGTGTTCCATGCGTTGTTGACGGGTCACGCATTTCTGCGTTTTTGTACGCGACGTCCTGCACATGCGTTTGTCACTTGGT
>Ga0268261_10002893_pt1 | contig 12457 bp, 8 predicted proteins | sample TergutNc150P1_FD_190353 | JGI IMG/M metagenome (GOLD analysis project Ga0268261, IMG submission 190353) | Nasutitermes corniger P1 segment gut microbial community from laboratory colony in Florida, USA - Nc150 P1 (SPAdes) (version 2) | ecosystem: Host-associated > Arthropoda: Insects > Digestive... | reverse complement strand
TGGGTTCAAATCCCACCGGGGGCATGGATATTTGTCTGTTGTGAGTGTCGTGTGTTGTCAGGTAGAGGTCTCTGCGACGAGCTGATCACTCATCCAGAGGAGTCCTACCGACTGTGGTGCGTCGTTGTGTGTGATCTAGAAACATCAAGAATTGGTGCTCCATGTATATATGACATTAGTAGCCTAACGGTTAATGATTTAACCCTTATCCTGCTAACGTGGAGAAAATGGTGGGCTCCTAATAATGCCAGCAAACAGCAGATGGGATTTAATTCGGCGTTTAAAGGTTTACGGTACTTTAAGGATCTGCAAGTTTTTTTTTTCAAGAAAAAAGGGCTCGTTGTGTTCAGGTTAACCAGGCAAGATTGAAGTAGAACGATTATCATTCTAACTGTACCGGGGTCCAAAGTTTGAAAATCTGGTAACGAAACAAATATTTTGGTCACCTGAAACATGTGGATTAGTATTATCTCTTCGATCCAATCGGCGTGCAAGATTAATTTTTTACGTGTACTGAAATAATTTTAACACACAAACACAGCCAGTCACAAGACAGGTAAAATGTACATTAGTCCCTGTACAGGCCTAGTTCTGGTCTTGAGGGTTACAGAATATGGAGGCTCTCAGATAAGGAGATATTCGGCAAATGAAGGTGCTAAGGTTTTCAGTCTTACACACCGGGCCACCTCTATCCTTCAAGAAATACCGCTGATATTCATTTCTGTTAGAGGACGACTCGACCCCAGGGCCATTAAGTCAATAAAAGATTCTATTGACACCATCAGGAATCCAACCCGCCACCTTCCAACTTGTAGCGTAGTGCCTCAACCGAAGATAGAATTTTAATAACCCTTTTGTGATTCATAAGCTTCTGTAATGATAGCCATTTAATGAACAAGAAAAGTGCACAAACCCAAATGTGCAATGATGGTGTTACTAAAATGTTGTACTCGATGTCCGGTAAGTACAGCCCGTGGCATCAGTAACTAAAGTGCAGTCTAAGGCATTTATGTTTGCCTTGTTTCAGAGCTAAATACATAGCAATCTTAGTGAAATTCACTCTGCATTACAGTAAATAGCACTGTGACCCTGGGGTTGACTCAGTCCCTAACAGAAACGAGTTCAAGGAATACACGTATTTCCTGGGGGGTAAAGTTTGCCGGTGCGTAGGGCTGACAACCTTACCACCTTCATGTGCCGACTGTCTTGAAATCTGGGAGCCTCTACCTCCTGGAACCCTCAGGGCCTGCCCAGGTCTGTAATGGAATTGCTTTTCTTTTTTATTTTAGTAAATACAACATAGTCTAAATCAAAAAAGTTCACTTAATTTCAGTGATAAAAACAAAGTAGTAAATGTCCCCTTACATAATAAAACGTGACAAAGAATTATATACGCAACGTGTATTTCATAAACGCTTGGTATTTCAACACCAGCAAATATTACAATATTCCGTTATACTGCTTCACACAGTAAAATGCTGTATACTTCCGAACTTCAGGTTACATATATTGCCAACAAGGGACCAGGAAAGCATAAATAAATCAAATACTTTACACATAATAAGTTCTGTGAGTTAGTAATATGTGGGTCCGTGAAACTGTTTCGCGACCCACTCAGAGTCGCAACCGATAAGTTGAGTGAGAAACACTGCCAGTAGAGGGACTTACTCTCAGAAGATTGGCATTTCGTGTTGCAGAAGTATTTCCCGTCAGACGCTGAGGAAACATGTATGGTCCAGAAATTTGTTCACACCGCATGTTTACTGGTATTTACTTCTGACTGTTCCGTGTAGATCATCATAATCTCCTGACTGGTGTGTCTGACACTGTCGACTCCATTGCGGGTAAAATGAACCTCATCGGTAAACAAAATATTACGTAACATTGGTTTAGCGTTAATTCAATGGCAATATTCCAACAGGCTACCCGTGTCCGCGAGTTCTAGGTGCTGAAATCGCTGAACATGGTACAGGTACAATCCTTCTGTACAGGTACAATCCTTCTGTACAGGTACAATCCTTCTGTACAGGTACAATCCTTCTGTACAGGTACAATCCTTCTGTACGTGACCTTCTGCAGAACCTCATGAGCGGAATACTGAGAAGTGTCGAAATTCTTCGTGAAATAACGCAGGGACTTCACTCTTCCCCTTGTTCGAGGATATCGTGGCCGATATTCTTCAACAGCGGCCGTGGCCTAGCTTCGGCAAAACCAGTACACAAAACGCAAATCGCTCATGAAACGGCAATTTGTCGTAAACCACACATTTCGTCATACTGAGATTTCCGCATTATTAGGCAGTTGGGTTACAAACGCAAATCCTATCAAAATGTGGTGTCCACAAAATTAATTGCTTGCACCTAAATTTTCCTAAAAGCCTAACGTGTTTAGTTGTTGGTCTTCTGAGGATCGGTCGGGGGGGTTTTTTTTTGTCTCCTGTATTGCGTATTGTTGGTTTACGAAAAAATGCAGTTTCATGAATAATATCCGTGCAGTCCTCATTACAGAAAAGCATGTCTACAATTAATTCTTACTGAACAATTCTCACATCAACAATTGACTGCATTATTTGTTCTCCCACGCAATGCTGGCGCTTGCTGCTCACAAACACCTGAACACAATCCGCGCACGCGCAAATTCCCTACACTTACTAAAACGCTACTGTATCAGTAAATGTTGTGAAACGGACCCACTTGAATGCCGTATCTGACTCTGGAACTAGATCATCGAGAAAATTTTCAAGTTCTCACGGTGATCATTGATTATGTGATAGCCTCGTTTTTGGTTTGTAGGCCGTGTGGTAATGCGTAATCCGACATTTCGGAGGAACGTACTGCCTCCATCTAACGTGCGGCCGAGTCTGGTTCACGTGGATACTGAAGTAGTGCGGAAGAAATTAATGTGCCGGTCATAAGGAAAAGTTGAAGGAAATATGATGAATCAGAGTTCTGAGAGGGCAGAAGAATGAGGCTAGTAGTGGGCCAATGGAAATGCGCTGCAGAAACTGCCCTTTTACGAGTCAGCGCTGGGAAATGTGCAGGTGGACAGATGTATCGAGCTTGTGAACGGCCCCTTGACTTTCAACAGTGGGAAATGTGAAGGTGGACAGGTGCGGAGCTTGTGAATGGCACCTTGACGTTCAACAGAGGAAATGTACAGGTGGACAGATGTATCGAGCTTGTGAACGCCCCTTGACGTTCATCAGTGGGAAATGTGAAGGTGGACAGGTGTGGAGCTTGTGAATGGCACCTTGACGTTCAACAGAGGAAATGTGCAGGTGGACAGATGTATCGAGCTTGTGAACGGCCCCTTGACTTTCAGCAGTGGGAAATGTGAAGGTGGACAGGTGTGGAGCTTGTGAATGGCACCTTGGCGTTCAACAAAGGAAATGTGCAGGTGGACAGATGTATCGAACTTGTGAACGGCCCCTTGACGTTCATCAGTGGGTGTACACGTACACGGCAAATTTTGTGTGGTTTTGAATATTTTTTTGTATTTATGTGCGGTTGCGTCATTTTGCGTAACATGCAGGGACCTTTCTATATTACGTTAAATTGTGCAACATACGACATGGCAACCCTTTGCATTGCGTCAGATTGTGCAATATGTAAATATTACAACCCTGTACTGTGTCACGAGTTACGCAGCGCGCGCTATAATTCCAGTTTAATCCAGCTACCTTCTTTGTGCTGAAGAACTTTCTAGAACATTTTGATCACGTGACCACGCGAGTCGAGACTAGATCGCGTCCTTTTCGTCTTGTCATACTACTAACCGTCTGTCATGCGTGAGGACGTGTTGCATTGCTCCGTGCATAGCCGTCACTCAAACCACTGAGGACGCACGATTGTAATTGAAAGCCGCTGGTCCACCAGTGACAACGCAATTCTGTGTTTCGCACAACAAGTGTAATTGAAAGCCGTTGGTCCACCAGTGACAACGCAATTCTGCGTTTGACACAACAAGTGTAATTGAAAGCCGTCGCTCAAACCACTGAGGACGCACGATACAAGTGTAATACAAGGTGATATTTGGTGCTACGCATAGTGTAATCACACAAGGTGAACTTACAGTGCTACGCCTAAATCAAGTGTTTTATTACTCACACTTCTCATGATGAAAATCATTGAAACTATTTTCCAAGAACTGTGTTGCAAACCATTTAGGCTGAACTTAGAAAAATAATTTTGTGTGCATTGAAACTAAACTTTAAACCTCAACTATTAATCACTGTAACCTAGTAACTGACTTGTAGTATATCCATAATTGCTGTGTAGACCGGCGTAAGTAATTAATTATTCCTGTTCATTTATTTTTAAGTGTTGGCGAACCAGAGCGCCTACAGTGGGAAATGTGCAGGTTGACAGATGATAAGTGAGTTCACCCACACGACCATCAATATATCACGTAGTACTGACCTCAAGTCCTGGGACAGCATAATATGTCGGAAGAATGCGGTATTTGCTTCTCTTGGTACAATTTTATGAGCAAATATTGCCCACAACGTCGTTGGCGCACGAGGCAGAAATGTAGTGGAATGAAGAAAGGCATTGTACGTAACTCATACAGGTCCGTCCTGTTTCAACGAAATGTGTCTTTTGGTCTCGGTGCCTTGTAACATTACGTAACTTATATTTCAGGTCTGTAACAATCAGCCGTTTAATTGTAGAGCACAAATATGATCACTGTTACAGGGAAGCAACGGTTCTGGAACGCAAGCCGCTTGGGTGGAACTCAGCTGTAACATCTTTTCTTGCACAAATAAGTGTCGTTCCTTCCCACAGAGTATGGGGCGAGATGAATTGTAGATTTAAAATAATCTATTGTACTTAACGGCTATTCTGTTGTATAAGAAATGTTTTGATGGGAATGCAGATACGGACTTTATCACCAAACAGGTCATGGAGTATGTAAGGAGAAGAGACCGCACTTCCAGCTGGGAAGGAAACTTTTTTCTTGCGCCGCATTAAGTAAAAACAGGGAAAATTACATTGTGAGATACGTTCAAAGCCTGTAAAATTCCATACAGAATCTTGAAAAGAATGCAATAAATCTCGGTATTTCATAAAATTGCCCGCCGGTCCAGAAGACTCACTCTGAGATTGTATTTAATAAACTTGTTTTCGGAGGTAAATCTCTGTCCATGTATATTCATATCGAACTTATGTTGAGCCTAAGATGTCTTGGTGCCTTGGACAAGAAAAACGATAATGCAGTAAAATAGTTACAGTGTCTGGAAGAAGCTGCTTTTCCACAAGCAAAAATATCTATCTGCAACTACTACCTGTTTTTCTGAGAAAAACAGTATTCCTGACCAGCTCGATAAACACAAACGTTTTGGTTACGACTGGTTACAGTTGTTTTTTAATGGTCGCACGGAACTTACGAGTAAAGTGAGAAAGGCACAACTTTTGTCTGTCACACGTGGATTAGGAATATGTCGACAAGTGGTATACAACTACTTCAACCTCGTGTTACATATTTGCCAGGTAAAAGGCTTCCTAACACCTCCAAGGAACATCCAACATAGCCTATAGGTGAATGTGTTCTAAAAATGAACAATGAAATGACAGAATTTATTGCTACGTACTTAAAATAAAGTATATACATTCATCTAACACATCTATAAACACCTCTAAAAAGCATTCACTAGGCTACATATTTCGGCCCAACTGGGTCATCATCAGGCCTCATTATAGGAACAGGTTTGTTTGACGTCAGGAATACGATCATCAGGGAACGACTTAGCGTAAAGGAAACAGGAACAGACAAGGACCGTTGTCCGCTAACAGACACAAAAAATAGGAGCAGCGACAACATAATTAATACGGAATTGGACAAGTCGGGCTACGAAACGACATATCACCGCAATCCAAACACACTGATGAAGACAACATATCTAAGAGCGTAAATACCCCTCAACCCGAGGTGAATAACCTTCATAAAAAAGCCAGCATCAACAGGATATAGCACGTAGACATTTTAATAACAAACGAAGGCACATCAGTGTTACAATAGGCACTGAAGAGTTTTTAACCAACATAATTTTCTTAATTAACATTTGCTTTTTTAACATCTGTTTTAAACTTAATATATCAGTTAGCACACAGCATCATAATACCAACTTTGTAAACAGTTTGGGATCCCAAAATATACTGTAGTCAAACAAACCTCTTCCTATAATGAGGCCTGATGATGGCCCAGTTGGGCCGAAACATGTAGCCTAGTGGATGCTTTTTAGAGGTGTTTATAGATGTGTTAGATGAATGTAAATACTTTATTTTAATATGGAATACATCGGGACTAATAAAGTAAAACTACGTACTTGAAGTAGTTGAGATGCTCAAGTTACGATAGGGAAGAGAGGTGAGACTATTATTCTTATTGCCTGCTGTATAGCAGAGGGAAATTCCATGATGTACTGAGTTTTTAAAGGAAAGAGGAATAAGAATAAATTCGGAGATGGAATGTCACCTGTTTCCTACAGAATAATGAATAAAACTTCTACATACGTCACTGTTGTCGTGTTCACCGATGGGCTAAATAATTATTTCATATCTAGGAGTGAGTCAGGAATATTGCTCTTTATCTTAATACTCACAAGTCCCATTGTTCAGACATTAACACTCTCGACTTCGATACAGAAATGATGCCCTACTGCTGTATCACAAAACGCATTATTTGCTGCCTCTAGCCCGAGTTTTCTACAAGCCATTAAAGACACTCTGGCAAAAAACTGTGAACAAATGGCTGCACAGAAAGCCAGGTCGAAAAATAACACGCCTTCAATTACGTAAATTATCAAGTACTGAACGTAATCAGGCTCGAACATCTGGAAATGGCAAAGCAGGATTTGCACCTGGCGGAATTTACCTTTATTTCCCATATATAATCTATAATGCTTTAGCCACACCCAAACATGCTGTGGAAGAAAACATTTGACTACAGCCGTATAAAAAGCTAAGGGACCAGTCTGTAACCAGTCATCAGTAATTAAGCTAATCCCACAAACTGCAGTTTTGGTTTTAGACTTACAATGGCACTTACTAACGACACTGGAATTCCAGAAGTCCCGAGTACTGTACTGTCCTAACCAATGGATTTAAAACCGTAAGCTACAGAATATAAATGAATTTCTGAATAAAGTTTATACATTCCACTCTTGATGTACAGAGCAGGCAGTGTAGCAGGCGGCCCACTCCCTCAGCTCATCACCTTGCCATAATGCACCACTTCTTTTGGATTAGTTACCGTCCCTGTTGTTGAGTTATTTGGTATGCTATACGCAACAATTCAAACTTACTTTCTTCCCTCTTCCTCCCCTTTCCTTTGATCGTTCCTTCATTCCATACACCCACCCTCACTCACTCATCCCTCTGACATCGCTCAAAAAACTTCAGCCCTTACTTTGCTACTGCAGATGCATCCCCTCTCCAAACTCGCAAGGGAGACATTTTCTTCACAATATCGGAGCAAATTCAAGCACCACAGACATCTTGGCTTTGGAAAAGGGGACGGTGGGAAAAGATTTCCCTTCTTTGGTCATCACAGCATCGTTTCCAACATTCAAATCCTTCTTTTCACCACTTTTTTATTCCTTTGACCTAACAAGAAACCTATAGTCCCTGTTGGCAGTTTAGAATTTCAAATACACTTCCAGGTCTCCCTCTTTCCCCTGCGAATTCATGCAGTTCTTTGGCTGCATTTGCTTCCCAGCCTTACCCGCTGCGAATAGGTGGAAACATAAATAATCATGATGTGTGCATAAAAAGCCCCTAGATATCCATCAATGTAAAACAAGGAGACCCATTACAACATACGCTAATTGTAAATTACTAGCAAAATGTTTGTTGAAAATTCAAAGATAAATTTGACATTCCAAAGGCATTCCTTACGACGATTCACTGTTATACAGTGTACCCCCGAAAGACGTACAAAAATCACGTTTTCACGAAAATTTCAGCAAAGGAATAGCCTATAGCGCCAACAGAAGAATACATAAAACCTAACTCTAAATGCCTTTTGCTGCCAACTTCTGGCCCTGTAATTAATGACTGCCAATTATTTATCTATATTACAGGACATCACAAGCAACAAAACAACCCACATTATTATTTGCTCCTTTGTGCTGAAAGGTAGGCGCTCTCCTAAACAAAACTTTGTTGATAAGAACAGAAACATGGGAATGTTCTCAGCCTCTAAAATGGCCTAAAATATACCTTAATTTTGTCAAAAACAATCGCAAATAAATTTTAATAATGCCTATACAGTATTTTGACTAAATTATATGTTTGCAAGCAATATGGCATTGTAAAGGTTATTCAGGGTCTCTGTTTTTGGCGATCTCCAAAAACGGTTGACAGCTGTCTTTGAAAAGTGCTGGCTTCATAACACATAGCACGCATATTTAAAACCAGATTTCAACTGATACAGTTATAATTTACAGCATGGGCATCACATAATACGTCGGCTTTGTCAGTGGAAATAAACTAAAAGGTTAAGTCAATTATACTGCAGCAGTTAATGGAAAACATTATGTCCTTAGCTGATGTTTGCGGATTGAACAAGACAAGAGTATGAAAGGTTAATTAGGGCACGTTCACGTCGGTCGTTTCGTTATTTGCTGACAGTGTTGTAGTGAATAAAATGTACAGTCACGTAACACGCTTAGTTCACTTCTTTGATTCTAAGATGAAATAGGTACACAAAATTAGTTCAATTTGTCTTTCATCAAAAGGCATTTGCAGTATCTACCTCTTTCGATATTTGTTCACTCAATTATATATTTTCTGATTTTACTGCGTAATAGAGTACCCCGATAATTATTGTAAAATTCATTTGGTTGTGCTCAGAATAAATAAGTTTACAGTGCTTAGGCAGAAAAGCGTAAAGTCGTAAAGTTTACGTTCCTCAAATTCTTAATCCCAGTAATAGGCAGTAGTCTTTTGTCGGCTAAACAATTTCCACTCTACCTGATTACGAGGTTGGATAGGCTCAGCACTTGTATGAAGGCGGTAGAGGAAGAAGAGCCTGTGTTTGTGCCAGTTACAGAACCACAACCCTTGGACCGTCACTATAACAACTCAGTTATGTCGGTTCTGAAATCCTTTCATTTGCGGTTTATTTTAAGAATTATCAGGATGATTAGAAAAGAGGAGTTGGAGAGAAAGTGAGACTGGCCGTAGCGAAGTCCGAGTTACGAAAAACTTCAGACAGGATACCCGGAGTGCGGGAGAGATCTGAAACCCGGAATACCCGAATTCGAAGCAGAACATTCGGCCGGCTCTGTAGTGGACCACTCTATAGGTCTATGTTCAAAGTAACCCTATAATGGTAACGGCGAATGAGGTCTCACCCAACAAAGAAATGTTTTAAAAATAAGCCAAAGGTGTCAACAGCAATACGCTAATCACTAACAGTCGGGTTATGAAACCCGACGACTCTGCCCTGCTATTACACAGTGCTCCACTGGACAAGATCCAAAGTCCAAATACATCGTCATCAGCCTCTTTGTTAAGATGCGTTTTAAGGGTGACATCTAATCTTCTCTTCGGTCTTCATATTGACCACTACATAAGAATTCTCCACACCAAAATTATGTTTGCGTTTCTCACTTCGCCGTGTTCACTTCGTCGTTTCTACTTCACTGTCCATAGAATATCTCGAGAACAGAAGCTTTATATGCAATAGCCAGCAATATACAACAATTTATCATCCCTTCTCTTATCTAATAGTATATAGTATTAGGCGCACAAAAGGTAAAAAAGTTAAAGTGCACCCTTGTACAGGCACTGAGGCTCTGTACAGGCCGTACGGCCCACAGGGGGAGTAGAGGTATAGCTCTACTCTTTCATGACCAACGGCACTAGAAGGGGGTTAGGGGTCAGCGTCACGCCCCACCCGCTCTTTACCCCCGGGAAAGACCCGGTATCCTATTGTACAGGAGGCTGGATGGGCCCCAGGGCCGGTCTGGACAGGTGCGAAAATCTCGCCCCCACCAGGATTCGATCCCCGGACAGTCCAGCCCGTAGCCAGTCGCTATACCGACTACGCTACACGGCCCACTTAGGTGTACAAGGGGTCGTTTAAAAGCTATGGATGGGAAACATGGTAATAACAGCTGGCTTCTGGACTTCGTCCACCGTCTAGTATTCCAGCGCTAGATGTACGCGGGTAATACGATGCAGGTTACGAAGTTACTTTCTCCCGCATCATTATTTCTACCGTTAGGTACTTGATTACATTCACTTTGATTGTATTAATTTCAATCTCTTTTGTTTTTGATCAATTTCCCAACATTTAATTTCACATTTCATGCTGTCACTTATCAATAAAATCTTATCCTAGATGAACCATGTTTTACACTAGGTCCGTGTCGACTGTATTGCTGACCTTTCGGAGCAACTTCCAGCCTCCATGTTCAGGATAAAAATTAGAATGAAGGCAAAGTATTGGAAAACAAACATTTAGACATGTTCCTTCGAAAAGTCGCCAGCACAGCACGCGGTCGTACATCGTAGTAAGCAGAATAGCGGGATTAACCTTTACAATGAATCGCCGTGAACGCTTAAAATAAGATGTTAATAGAGAGGCAGTTAACGGACACAGTTGTTTGGTGACCCATCACAGTCCTCTGCTAGAACCAACTCAGTACGTTCCTCCCTACCGTTTCACCTGTGGGCGGAAACAGATCCAGTTTGTCATAACTTGTGTTCTCTTCGCGCTGCTTTACAAGTGATACACTCTACAACCAGTAACACTGACATTTACAATTTTGAGACGCAGCCACATACCACGTAGATAGAACCAGAAAGAAGTGGTTGGGCGGGACACGCAGCATGTGTAAGTTTTAATGGAAAATATTCAAGAGCAGAGACCATCTGAGGAAATTAGGCGTAGAAAAGAGGAAAATAATATTAAAATGGATCTTGAATAAATATGGATTGATGATTTGAATTTTCATAAACGACGGGGAATTCATTCTTGATTTCAAACTTTCGTCGTGTTCTGAATATTTTATGCTTTCTTCTGGATAATTCCCCGGCGTCTGAATTTTATATGGCGACGTTTCGGAATACTCTGTCTGTTCCATCTTCATAGGCGCCTACGAAGATGGAACAGACAGAGTGTTCCGAAACATCGGCATATAAAATTCAGACGCCGGGGAATTACCAAGAAGAAAGCATACGACGGGGAATTTCTTGGCCAGTTGAGTGCCTAACGCCTCCACAAGAAGGACACTGTACCTCTACATTCAATAGCTGTTCCACGGGACACCAATCAATCAATAACATTTGAACAGTATCTAGCCGTCTTGACATGTCTTGTAATAGGCGCCCGCTTTTCCACAATCGTATTTTATTAACATGACAGCATTTTCATCTTTCATCTCACTCAGAATAAAATCACCCTCCTCAGGCTTACTTTCTGTATTACAACCGGCCACCACCTCAAAAACTACCCTTAAAAGAAATGTTTTATATCCGCAGCTAGGAGCTGTAATAATTTTCCCCCACCCAGATCGCAATATCCCCCCCACTCCTATAAGCCGCGGCGCCCCCATGGAGTTGTGGCTTGAGGGACCCCCTCTCGAGAGCTAACAAATAAATAAAGCATAGCGCCGTATAGATAAATACATAAAACACCAGCAAGCAAGAAACAGCCAGAGTAAGAGACTAGATCGGGCCTCTGGGAAAATATGCTGGAGGTCTGCCTAATACAATATTCAATAGGAAATAGAAGTCGTGGGAAGTAAGAGACATCACCTCAAAACTGAAAATGAGAATACAACTCCGCACTATTCAATTGGTCGGCATAAGTTTTACAATGAGGAGCTTCGTAACTGTCATTTCACACTACGATGTTATTAGTATGATCCAGCAGATGAAGATGAAATGGGCCTGCCATTTGTCAGGGGCTGTAAAGGTGACAGATATGTGCGGTTTTGGTCAGGGAATCCGAAAAGGCAAAATTAAAGCTATATGTATATGAACGAATAATACTAAATGGGTCTTTAGTATGTGGGGCGGTGTGGTGCAGACTGGATGCACATGGCTGAGGATAGAAACAAGGGGTAAGCTGTTGTGAACACGGTAACGAATATCCGGGTTCCATGAAATGCGGAAACACGTTCATTAGATGAACAGCGAATAGCTGATCAAGATGAACTGTGGCTTAGTAACTCAGTAACTGGCTATTTGTTTGGTTGGTTGGTTGGGTGGTTTGTTGGTTGGTTGGTAGGATGGTTTGTTGGTTGGTTGGTTGGTTGGTTGGTTGATTGGTTGGTAGGGTGGTTGGCTGGGTGGTTGGTAGTTTGGTTGGTTGGTTGGTTGGTTGGATGGTTGGTTGGTTGGTTGGTTGGTTGTTTGGTTGGTTGGTTGGTTGGTTGGTTGGTTGGTTGGTTGGTTGGTTGGTTGGTTGGTTGGTTGATCGGTCGGTCGGTCAGTTGATTGGTTGG
>Ga0268261_10002892_pt1 | contig 12459 bp, 9 predicted proteins | sample TergutNc150P1_FD_190353 | JGI IMG/M metagenome (GOLD analysis project Ga0268261, IMG submission 190353) | Nasutitermes corniger P1 segment gut microbial community from laboratory colony in Florida, USA - Nc150 P1 (SPAdes) (version 2) | ecosystem: Host-associated > Arthropoda: Insects > Digestive... | reverse complement strand
GTCAGCTGACGCTGACGCACGCAGACGATCAACAAAGCACTGCATGAACCAAATGGTAGCATAAAAACAACAGCTTGAAAATACCCCTGATGATGGGCTCATGAACGCCTGAAACATGTAGGGAAAAGACGAGAAAAAGGAAATAAAGACATAGTACAAAAAGTCGCATCTGTTGGTAATTCTTATTGTAACACGTATAGAAGATGCACGGAATGAAAAACCTAAAGTAAAAAAAAAAATGATGAAACCAGTTATCTTTCTGTGAGCCATCATTTTGGAACAAGACGTGAAGAGCCATTTAGGGTTCTTTGTCACCTTTGCTCTGGTGTACCCAACTAAATTTTGTTCTTTTCCATTTGCCAGCTTGTGCAACGCAGCTAACCTGTCCTCTGCTTGTATCTACTATACTGGTGGGTGTATGTTTTCTCTTCTATTTGTCACATAGCTGTAGATACCTTGGCTCAGTTTCCAAAGTACCTACTGTAGTTTCAGATGTTGGTAGATTCATGAAATTTCTGTATTTAAGTGGTAAGGAAAAAAAGATCAATCTCCTTGTTTTAGTAAGAGTGCTCATACTGATTCAATTAGCACAGTGTCCAGGAAATTGTCAATATGTTAGCATCAGGAAAGGTTTCACACATGGCTGATTGTTATGCAGTTTTGACACTCTTCTTGTTGCAGTGAATGGTTCAGGATATGTGTTAGTATGTTAGGAAATTTTAAATTTAAAGTTTCTTATGGCATTTACATTCTGTGCAACCACTGGCAAGATAAACAAGGAAAGCTGTGGCAGCTCTTCCATATGTATCATGATAGACATTATGTTCCTTCCTTCTGGTACACAATATGTGTTCAGTGACATACTTCACATGAAGGTGACAGTTACAGAAGTGAGAATGCTGTGTGACTGGTGTTTAATGTGTTCCACTGATCATTTTCAGCCACTTTATCAGAAGTTCTAGCAAGATGAACTCTCAGTAATTGAGCAAGTCACTGCATTGATACAACTACTATGGCCATTATTCATTTTGTTATTCCTTTCATAATAACAGGAAAAACTGAATTGGTAGTTAACACAGTTGTAGTGAACTGTGCATGATGCATGGGTGACATTAACTTCATCATGCTGCCTGCAGTCTGTAAGTGACCTTAGACTGAAGTTGTACACATGAATGAAAGTTCTGTTTTTCATGATACTAAAATTGTAGCATTATATTTTCACAACTGTTAATGCTTTTCATTCATTCTTAAGGAAATATATTAGTTCTGTACACAAAAAATTAAACATTTTGTGACAGTAGATATATATTTTAACCATTATGTTGATGAAATTGCACTAAACATGGTTTTAAGTTAAGGATAGGAATAAATTTTGATTGCCTTTGCTTTTATTTTTTTCCCCACAATTAACTGGATTTTCCGAACTACTGGTGTGTTATATGTACAGACAGGTAAGAAGTGCTATGGCGTGCAGTGAGTTATATTTCAGTATGGCTGCCCCTTATTTAGCTAATAGCTGTAATTGTTTTGTTCTATTGAAACCTTGCCCATTTAACCTTTAACCTTTTGGTACCGGAGTTTTACATTTAAATTTTAGCACATCCTATATGTAAAATGTGAATAATACAGGAACCAAAAAAGGTAGCATTATGAAATAAATGGCATTTTGAAGAGAAAAACGGAGAGTGTGCAGCATGTTTAAAATACTCAGTACTTATAGTTGCTGAAAAAAATATATAAAATGCAACATCTGGAGGGTAGCGGTACTCCCATCCTATATATAGGACGGGCGTACCGCTATCCTCCAGATGTTGCATTTTATATATTTTTTCAGCAAATATAAGTACTGAGTATTTTAAACATGCTGCACACTGTCCGTTTTTCTCTTCAGAATGCCGTTTATTTCATAATGCTACCTTTTTTGGTTCATGTATTATTCACATTTTACATACAGGGTGTGCTAAAATTTAAATGTAAAACTCCGGTGCCGAAAGGTTAATTGGCATGAAGGTTGAAGAGATACACTGCTCTGGTTTGTAGTTTCTATACCTACTGATATTGATTGCAGATTGGCCTGTTCAGGACTAGGTTTTAATAAGGAAAAATAGTGTGTTGAGATGTGTTCTGTAGGAACTCTTTAACCTTTTATGGTCCAAATTATTATTGTGAATTCCTACAGGTTGGTCCAAATTAATTTTCCAGAAAATATCTTCACAGTTCACAAGCAGCCACTTGATAACAGCAGCTTAGGGAAAACAAACTTAAAGCACTGTCAAATTTAACTTGAAATTGGACTGATAAGGCTTAATAAATTGGCTGATTTTCATATAGTTTCATGGAAACTACTCAGTGAAAGGTTCCTGGTACAGTATGTTAGAAGTTTTTGTCTTCATTGTTTCCAGTATAAGTCATCTGGCAATGCAGTTTACGTATCTACAACTTTATCTCCTTCCTGGCTGTGTTGATAAATGAGTTCTTCCATAGGTTAAATTTTACATGATCAGTTCCTGTACCCAAACCCAGGATGGGAAATAAAGCAGTCAGAATTGTTGATGAAAAAAGTAGTGCAGATGAAAAAAGAAGGTATATTTGTTCTGTTGGCAAGCTGCCATCTAACATCTGACATGACTGTAATCCTTGTTGTCACTGCTGTAAGAATCTTGCATTCCACATTGTTGTTTCATTTTTCCCCAACTATATACTGAGTTGTTCACATTTTGTACTTCTCAAGGCATCTTTCATGTCAGATACATGTAACAGAGTGAATAGTTTGTGACACTCTTGATACACCCAGCTCATGCAGTTTGTCTGATTTGTTGTTTGATTAATATGACCCAAGTATGCAAAAATTTAGTCCATTCTTTTGGAAATTCATTAAAAAAAATTTTTTTGATTTCTTTGCATTATTGGTGTGGGCTGTATTGAGTTGCATTACATTTCTTTGTCAAGTATGTATGTGTGTGTGTGTGTGTGTATACACACACACACACACACACACACACACACACACACACACACACACACTGTAGAACTGAATATGCAGCACGTTTAAAACTGTATGTATACACATTGGGATATGATGTTTAAGTGACTGGACAGGTGGGGGTCTCGTTGCTTCTGGCATATGGCATCACATCACTGGCAGATTGGTGCCACACATTTAAGACAGCGTGGTGGTCTCATCTTCTTTGTCGTCATTTCTCCGCTCTGTGACACTTCCATTTTGTGGCTTATTAGTGTGCACTGTGTCACATGCTTTGTCACCAACACAGCTGCTGTTTTCATGTACTCTGTCCATGTTGGCAGTATGGACATCTGGTGCCATTCAGGAACACTGCTTGAACTTGTGCTGCTAGCAAGAAAAAGTAATGGACCTAAACTATTATTTTGGAAAATCAAATTTTCATATTCAATTTTTTCATGGATGTTTGCTGTTTTGCAAGTCAGTATATTGCTGGATTGGTTGATAGGTGGCAGAGCTATGCAGTGACGCCAGTGTCTCAGTTTTTCATGTTTTGAACATACGCTGTTTTTCTGGCAGTGACCTGTTCACTGTACTGACATGTGCAGATCTTATATGCATATGTGTAGCTACAACTGTTGTTATTAACTTTGCATTTAGTGTTTGTAGATTGAATGAATGAGAAGCATTGCATATTACCATTTGGATTTGAACAAAGTTTGCAATTTGGTGTACTGAGTGGTGTGGTCATATGTTTATAATCCCAGCATATTTTTATGTTCAGTAAATGCATTTGGATTCTAGTAAATGAATGGTTGGTATGGGGTTAATATGACTGGTTAGGTGATTTCTCTTTTGTTGCCCTTTTTCCCTACACATGTACATTTTACTGAATCTTCATACCTGAACTGGTTGTTCATTTACTCCAGATTATATCCAGTTTTATCAGTAGCAAATTAAGTGTGAAGTGCCAGTTGATTTGAATAATCTTAAATTAAGTGTAAATATTTAAGCTGTCTGCGGGATGTAGCCTTAAATCTGTCACTACATGGACAATTTATTGAGTCTTGTGTAACTTAACATAAAATGGTAATTTTTGTAGATGACAATGTGTTTGTCTTGTTTCCAAAGATGTGCATGATCATGAATGCCACATATAAATAAATGTCCTCCTGTCAGAATTATAGTTCTCAAGTAAATTATTTAGTAGATTAATGCATTTGTATCACTTAGTAACAGGTACGAATTATCATCTAATGTCAGTATTAAAATATATTGTTATTTAATGTTGTGTTCATGAAGATTTTAATGTGTCTGATACATCCAAAAATTGCCCTCTTTCCCCATCCAAAAACTTTCATACTCTTACTTACTCTATGGCACAGAGTCCTTCTCAGTCATATTCGCTGCATTTTATGGAACCCGACGGTTCATTACTGCATTTAAAAGTGTCTGATGCCTGGCCCTATCCTAAGCCAGATCAATCCAGTCCATTTCCCCCATTTTGCTTCCTGAAGGTCCTTCTTAATATTATCCTCCCATTTATGCCTGGGTTTTCCAAGTGGTCACTGTTCCTCACGTTTCCCCACCACAACCCTGTATGCACGTTTCCTCTCCCTTATACATGCTACATGGCCCACCCATGTCATTCTTCTCAATTTGATTGCCTGAATAATATTTGGTGAGAAGTACAGATCATTAAGCTCCTCAGTATGTGGTCTTCTCCACTCCCATTTTACCTCATCCTTCTTAGGCTCAAATATTCTCCTCAGCACACTATTCTCAGACACCCTCAACCTACATTCTCCTCTCAATATGAGCCACCAAGTTTCGCATCCATACATAGCAACAGGCAAAATTATAGTTCCATATATCTTAATCTTTATATTTTTGAATAGCAAACTGGAAGGCAAACGATTCTGCACCAAATGATAGCAAGCATTCCCTGACTTCACTCATCTCTGAATTTCTTCCTGAATAGAATTTTGATTTGTTAAGGTTGTTCCAAAATATTTGAAATGTTCCACCCTGGCAAAGGAGCTATTATCAGTCTTTATACTGTGACTTCGTCCTGCATTCAGATCTCGAGACATAACCACGTACCTAGTTTTATCAGCATTTACTTCAATTCATTCTCCTTACTAGCAATTACTAAAGCTTCTGTTTTTTTCTTTGTAGTATTGACGCTTCCCCCAATATATTAACATTATCAGCACAAACCAGAAGCTGATGTGTACTTTTTTATTTGAAGCCGTCCTTGTTTACCTGAACCCTCCTAATAGCATATTCTGAAGCGAAGTTGCAAAGCAATGGCAATAAACCATCTCCTTGTTTTCGGCCTTTCTTAATAAGAAACATGTCACCCAAATGTTCGCCTACCCGGACTCTGCTGTGGGTTTCATTCAGACACTTTTTTTTTTAGGTCTACCAGTTTCATGGGGATACCAAACTCAATGAGAATATTATACAAGCCCTCCCTCCTAACCAAATCATAGGCTTTCTCGAGGTCTAGAAATGGCTGATGCACTGCTTCACTGTATTCCCATTTTTTCTCAAGTATTTAATGAATGCAGAATATGTGATCAGTAGTTGACCTGTTGTGTCAAAATCCACACTGATGATCCCCAGTAATATCCTCTGCATAGGGGGCTAATCTTGTCAGCAGGATGTTGGATAAAATTTTGCATATAGTTGACAAAAGTGATATGCCTCTATAATTACTACAATCTATTATATCACCCTTCTTATAAATAGGCACAGTGATTGCTATGACTCCATGAGTCATAGCAAGTCGTTCATACTAGCACATACACCAGGGGATCGCTCCGTCTTGTTACACTCAAGGTAATGTCAATATTGAACCACTATAATCCACGAGAATATGTATGGTGGAAAAACTATGTGTAAGAAGTTACGTTCCGTCCTTACTAATAAACGACTTACTATTCAAAACAATACATCATAATCACAGGTTAATAAGTCATCAGTGAAATTACATATCTTTTCAATACGAGACAGTAGGAAACATCACAGCTAACATTACCCCCCTGAATGGTTATCCTTGGTGCTTGAACGACTGACGACACAACTTCATATTACAGCTACGCAAGTGAATATACAACTTCGAAGCTACATATAATCTGGTCCTATATGAATTTTTTAAAAAATACCTGTTGTACTTCCAATCAATGAGTTTTTAAGTGCGATACATGTTTGTAACATATTGTAAGTCATTGGACATGAACCTTTCATATTTCTCTTTTGTAAACATTGTTTGGGATCCCAAGAATTCACTCAGCTTTCTAATATCAATTGGTTCATAATGAAGGCCTGATGATGACCCCGCAGGGTCAAAACGTGTTGCCAAACTAATAATAATTAATGAATAAATAAGTTGTGTTTGACGGATACTACCATATTTTAATAACTTATTAATTTATGATACTTTTTATGTTTGACAGTATCGTGTTACTAAAAAACAGCACATAACATAATACATGCATTTTAAATATTGTTGTATGTAAAGTTCCATAAACCTTGTATAGTGGCTTGTAGTGGTTAAAATGTATTTATTGCATATTTCACTTTTACGTGGGCTGATCATTTAATTCCGGGACTGATTTTTTTTCCCGGGAAACTATAACACATAGCGAGGTGGCAACATAGTGGAAAACGTGTCAATTCTCTGCAAGTGTATTGGCAAAACTGGAGGTCGGTATCTCCCCGCATTCGCTCTGTGGAAGCCTTTCAGTGAACGTCTACCTCCAGTGTGCGTTGCATCTCACGATGGAGGATAAAGTGCAGCAGCGCGTGTGCATCGATTTCTGTTTCCGTCTGGGGAAATCTGGCGCTGAAACATACGAAATGCTGCAAGCAGCTTTCGGAGAGTCCTGCCTAAGTTGATCGAAGACAATTGAGTGGTATTCCCGTTTCAAAAGTGGACGCCAATCCTTTGAAGACGACCCCCACCCAGACAGGCTGTCCACCTCCCACACCAAGGAGACTGTGGCATCTGTGCGAGAAATCATTCGCGCTGACTGACGTCTGACTATCAGAGAGGTTGCGGAGGTAAGTAAGGAATTCCACAAAACAGTCCTGCAACGCCTCCGCGGCGCTGTGTGCAGACATCGCCCTGAGAAGTGGCACTCCAGCAATTGGATCCTGCACCATGACAATGCCCCTGCCCACAGGGCTGTCACCACAAATGAATTTCTAGCAAAACACAATCTTTCGTCGCTCCCACACCCTCCCTACTCCCCTGACCTTGCTCCGTGCAACTTCTTCTTATTCCCGCAACTGAAGAAAACAATGAAAGGTTGCCGATTTGATTACGTTGAAAAGATTCAAGCCAATGCGATGAGACAACTGAGGGCCATTACAAAAATGACTACCAGAGGTGCTTTCATCATTGGTAGGAACGCTGGAATAAGTGCATACAAGCACAAGGACACTACTTCGAAGGAGACAAGACCAACTAGCCGTTAAGTCTGCTCATTCACTCACAAAAAAATCAGTCCCGGAATGAAATGATCAGCCCACGTATTTACCCATGTCCTAAATGCTGTCACTGTTGCCTCTCCTATTTCACTCACTATTTTGGTACTTTATACATATACGAATTTGTGAGTGCAGTTTTCTTTTGGAGTATCATGCCCTGTCAGTGGACATCATTCACCCAGTGATGCAGCACAATATCCCAGAAGAACTCAGAACTCAGCTTCACTGCTGTGAAAGCCTAAAAACTCACATTTGAATTTCTGTTTGTTGGAAGGCACTCTTCATATATATATATGTGCTTTGTTTGTGCAGTTTTACTTTTTCATGACTATGGACTGTTGAAGTGTTACTTTACCCAGGTAGCAGTGGTGTGGTGCATTATTGTAGCTTAATGGTTTATAAATTAGTGTATGTGTTGTCTATTGCATCTTTAAGGTTGTTATGGTATTTAGTGTTATCAGGTGGATGTCTTTGTCAGTTTCCTTGCCTCTGTTGTGTCATTGTGTTATGGCTGCAGGCGTAATATTCTTTGTTACAAAGCGTCACTTCTTTCATTTACCTGTCTTGGGTGTCTCGTTTTCCAGCATCCTTGTATTTATGAATAAGTAGGCTGAATAGAATCGTTAGTATGCAGTATGTTATTGATTCAGGATGTTTCCACATGTATTGTGTTTGTGAATGTACATTTTTTCATAAACTTTATTGTTTAACCTCTTTTTTTTTCTGCAGAACTTGTAGCATCACCACACTCTTACATATGGAGCAGCATTTATGTCTAGTGCCTAGTGTGTGTATATATATATATATATATATATATGTTTCATATATTCTTTTTTTCCTCTGTTGCATATAATGTTACTGACATGTTCCTTGCATTTGTGTTCAAACTGTCAAACAGTTTCAAGTTCTCATATTTCAGTGGCACTTGTTGATCGGCTGCTGGTCATCATTTGGGTTTCTGCACCACTTCACAGTACATTAACCCAAAGGAAGATCAGCAGCTTTTCAGCCAGGTTGCCTGACATGTTTTACCACAGCTTTTACACCTTGATTTGTATGTTATCATTTTGAACCTGATTACTATGTTTTTGTCATAGGCTTTGTGTTACACATTATGTTATTGTTAACTCAATATGCTATTGTCAAGTTAGTATTTTTTTTAACATTTCTCTAAGTATTCATATGTGTCTGTTAAAATGTGTAAGCCTTATCCTGTTCTTATTATCTGTAGCTGATGTGTTACTGTCGTTAAATCTGTGTCTTCCCATTGAAGTCTTTTATCATCATAATCAAAGTGTGCTTTTCACATTCTGTTTTATTTCCTTACTGCTACTAACGATGATGTACTAAGCTGTGAAATTTACATGCCAGTCAAAAATATTTTGATTGGAACATTGAAGGTTGTTGCTTGTTGATATCTTCTGTTATCCCAAGTGGTAGTTTGAATGCATTCTGTTTTTCCTCTTGATAGTGTGGTGGTCAAAGTTGTGAACATCAAGTACAGAGCTTCCGTTCGTATGTTCATTTGTTTTTGTGTGCATGCATGAACGCACATGTGCTCACTCACATATTATCTGTTGTATTTTCTGTTGTATTATAACAGTCTTCTTTCAAAGTTCTGAGTGATGTAAGTGCTTAAATAACAGTGTCTTTTATGTGCTGTGTTTAGTGTGAGAAAAAGATACGAATGTGCTTGCATTATTACACTGTAATTACATAAGCACTTATTCCAGACAGTGTTTATCGGTCTTTGTTTAATTTAATAATTGAAAAGTATGTAGCAGTCATACATGAAAACAGTTCCATAAGCTACATGTCCATCCGACATAAGATTACAGATATGTTTTGTGTCTGCACTGATAATTACTTAACATTAAGATACATGTGCACCCCCCTTACCCAAGTGAGAGTGAGAGAAGCTTTTCTCTAATGTGATTTTGTAGGTGCTTCCGACTCACTCCTTTCCATAACAATATATAATTGTGTTTTGTCTCATTTTAAACTATGTTATGTCAATACTGTATCACATAAATATTCTTAAATAAAGTAAAACATCATCTAGTAAAACACCATTCCTACATAATATAGTACCAAACTGAAGCAACACTGATACTAAAGGCTTTCTGGTTGTTACTTCTTACAGTAAAGTAAGTGAATTTAGTGACTGACAGCTGGACATGCAGTATAAGTGAATTTACTTATCACTAATCTGTCACCTGCTTGGTAGAAGTTCTAACATGAAGAAGTGTATATTCTAAGAGTGATTTCTAGAGGGAAGGCATGTTGGAAATGGTATGACAGACTGAAAGAAATTGGGGCAGAATGGGGATTGGATGAAATTTTTTTTTCTATTTTTTTTTTTCTATTTTTTTTTTTTTTCTCCCCAAATTTGGTCTTCAAAAATAGCCCTAAAAGTCACAGTGCATCTTCACACCATTGTTGAGAAAACACTTTGCTTACATTCAGAATAAGCATGTGAACTCACTCTTGGGCAGGCACTTGTTATGTGGGGTATTCAGAAGTCAAATACATGAAATCAATAAAAGGAAGTTATCTTATCATGGTATGTTTAGAAATGTCAACAGAGCAGCCCACTGCAGCACACCTTCATAATCAGAAATGGAAACAAGGTTACTTGCATGAGATATCAGGTTCTTATAACAGTGACTGTGCAGTCAGACATCTTCTGGTCTGGTAGAAATTTACTGGCAACTGCAGTACGCTGAAGATGGAAGCAATACATTCGTCCAAAATACTGATAAATTTCTACCAGACTGCATGATATCTCATCTCAGAATTTAGTTGTCTTCCAGATTAGCTATGAACAACCAGGCAAGCACAGGCTGAGGTGCAAACATTGTTTACCAAATTTTTAGATAGATGTTGGTGCAAGTGTTTTGGTAGGTTATATCTTAATGCAAATCCTGTCTTCTCCCTTTCAGTTCTGAAATAAGGCTTGGTTATAATATCGTGTGATGGTTAGGGAAGTAATTTCAGATACTTTAAGGAGTGGAGTTGTCACCTTGTTAGTGGTTATGTGTTCCTGTTTTAATTGGCATTTATCATTAGGGAGGAAGTGGTCAGCTGAACAATGCTCTTGCTAGGCTTTATCTGGGAGTGCAACAAAAGAGGAGTTTCACATAGGAATATTAGTCAGTACCACACCAAGTACAATATATAAGTGGAATCAGAACTGCTTAATTCCTTGGACCACACTTCCCGGTCAGGAAGCATATAGTTACTCAGTCAAGAAATAGTTCAGAGTGTAGGCACCGAAATGGATAATTCATTGTATTTACACCAAGAGACTTAATTTCAAACACCATTTCAAAGTTACTAGTAGCCCTAGAATTATGGTTTGTTACTGTCATTACCATGTAGCTGCTTCTGTCTGGACTTGAACCCTGTTTGTGTACTCTAAAACATTTACTCTCAGTAATGTGATGATATTACAATGCAAGATGTTCTAGAACTGCTTATTCAAGATCTGACCAGATCATGCCTAAACCTCTGTGACACTAAGTTTAATTAACTTCACACAGCACAAATCATTGACTGAGTTTCACTGTCTGTGAGTACAACATAGTATGTGACAGTAACAGCCACGCAGAAAGAGAGTGGTGGTGTTTTTCAGGAGTATGTAGTTTGGTTTGATTTTACTTTCCCAGCATGTTTTGAGCATACTTGCTCATCGTTGTGTATTGATTTTGTATAAGGTGTAGTGTATAACCTCATCTTTTACTTATGTCCATAAAACATTTTTGCATTAATCATATGAAGTGTTTGTTTTGTAATCTACCTAAACATTGTATGCACATACATTAAATGTTCTCTATTTATTCACTTGATTGTGAAATTTTCATCTATGTGAGTTCTTCCAATCTAAAGCCAGTCTATTCCTGTGATAACAGTGTATCTGAAGTATTTAGTTTAATACATATCGAATACATCTTATTTAAAAGGTTAATTCCCTTCGAGTTCTTACAGCAGCTTCTGTTTACTCTTTACAAAGTTGTATACTTCCAGCAATTTTGCATGTTTGTATTTTATATTTCTTCCAACATAAATCCAGCAGATGCAAAATCTGTTTATTCTGTGGCTGTTCTTAGTAACAGTTAATTTTCTATGTGCATTGTTTCCAAGTACTGTGTACAAAAACTGACTGTCTTGCTTATTTAATGTTATACCCACATCTGAACATTCTCCAGAATTTTCTGTCTTCTGTATGATGGTGTGAATTATTTGTATATTCAGTACAAAGTGATCACAGTTAATTTTTTTATTCAAGGTGTTACTCTTTGAGAACCATACAATGTTTTGTTACAATTCGAGCTTTTTGGTTGCAAGGTTCTCATTTTAGATTCATGCTATGAACTCTTCTGATTTCTTCCAGACATGTGCCAAGATAATGATTGATTTTGTTCATAATTCATCCCAATTTATTGCTCACGTTCATCCTCACCTTTTATTTGTTGTTGCATATCTCATCAGGTGTACATTACTGTTAAATTACACAACTCCAAATGAGCAGTGATTAACATGTCTTTAGTATATGCAGTAACAGCACATTAAACTTGGAACATGGTTCCAACCAAAGAAAGATTGGAGAGACTGATACAGAATGTGTGGCATGTGTGTAGTCCACTGTATAACTACATGAACTATTTTTTGTGCATGAGGAACACAGTGTGAGAATAAATGATGAATATGTAATGCATATTTTAATTATAGTTACTCTGGCCCAGTAATAGCAGTGTGTGATAAAATTAGTTGTTGCTCTTTGACATTTGCAAGTCTGCTTCATCATAAGATTTAAATAATTCAACCAGCAAGATGCAACAGTTTCACAAGTTTATTACTTGACATTTATGTGTGGCTCAACATGTTTTGGGTGTCTCCCCGCCCATCATCAGGAGCGTACAACTGCACTAGGAGCCTCTGGTTTTACCGTTGACGAGCAGTGGCTGGAGTGCTGTTGGTCGTGGTCTGGCAGGGCTACC
>Ga0268261_10002891_pt1 | contig 12461 bp, 7 predicted proteins | sample TergutNc150P1_FD_190353 | JGI IMG/M metagenome (GOLD analysis project Ga0268261, IMG submission 190353) | Nasutitermes corniger P1 segment gut microbial community from laboratory colony in Florida, USA - Nc150 P1 (SPAdes) (version 2) | ecosystem: Host-associated > Arthropoda: Insects > Digestive... | reverse complement strand
ACAAGGCCACAAACGGTCGGACAGACATGGTATCCACATAAGGTCACAAACGGTCGGACAGACATGGTATCCACATAAGGTCACAAACGGTCGGACAGACATGGTATCCACAGAAGGCCACAAACGGTCGGACAGACATGGTACCCACAGAAGGCCACAAACGGTCGGACAGACATGGTACCCACATAAGGCCACAAACGGTCGGACAGGCATGGTATCCACATAAGGCCTTCAGTTTTTTCACTTAATAAAAACACTCAGTCATACGCAGCAATACATTCTCAAACGCCGAGCAAGATTCACTAACAGCTTGTCTATGCTGTAGATCACGCCAATCCTGAAGGGTCGCATGATGACGGCAGGCACACTGATGATAGGTTATCAGCCTGACGACGTGCGACCGAACTTCTTCAGGAATATCATATCAAGTGCGGCCGTCGTGGAGGCGGACATAGATTTTCTACTGGCTGAGTTGGATCGTCTGGGGCACGACCTGTAGACACACTTGACAGCAGTCATGCCTCAAACGGCTCTTTATTTCCTGCACAGGAGTATTCCTGACAAAACGAGGACGGTGCTCTGTCTCTTCCTTTAGTCTCTAGTTTGTGTCAAGTAAGCGCTGAATGTACCAACAATGTTATCACAGCGACTGTTAAATTTATTTTACACACGCTTATCTTCAAGTAGCTGTCACTTCACCAACAAATCAAATCCATTTATTTGGAACAGGCTAGTCAGAGCTAGCAGTTGCAGTAATTCTAAGTGCCCTACAACACACGTTTGTTTGGTTAGTTACCAATGTCGTGTGACAAATGACAGCAGATACGCGTTCCGTTTTTCTGTCTGATTACCCTTTTTTTTGTAAATAGCGGTAATTTTGGTGTTTTTGTTTAAATTTTCATATGTCGAAGCTCAGCACCTACAATAGTATCACAGCTTATTAAGTCTAAGAGATAGACCTAAGGAAGTGTGCTCTTTGTGTCTAGGGCTTGGATTAGAACCCTTATAATGGCGAGGATGTAAGTGTAAATTATAAATGTTAACATACCAAACGTCATTAGACTCTGCGTAACTTGATAGGTCCCGTCCAGTTAGCTCAATGATAGCATAAACGGGACATTAAATCAAAGTTTAGTTGAATGTGGAAGAAATTTTTACTTCCTTGACAAGTCGCAGCAGAGGTTTTGTATTGTTAGAATGTGTGATTCACGTTATCTTTGTTATAAGAAAACAGGATGTCTCAAGTTAACGTCTGGATTTAAAGTTAATTAAATGTGTAAAGGCCTTAAGTGTTTTAATATATAATACGAAGATGGTTCTTCATAAGCAGGGGCTATGTACCTCCACCGATAGGCAACTTCATCTGCATCCAGAGGGATGGTACACATTCCATGAAACATCATGATGACGACTGTACCGAATACATTGCAATAAGAGGATCCATATTCAATGAATTACATCGTATAATTATTGGGACGTAGTAGCTGGAATATATTCTATTAATAAGATATTATATGAAGACAGACTATGTTACATATAATTTATACGTCGTTTCCAGGTTAGGAGTCTTTACTGGCGTTATATTGGTACAAAAATGACTGTTTATTTTTTAAGAAATAAAGCAATTTCATTAAAGTTACTACTGTAAATGTTGTACAGCAAATGGCGGATTCTGTTTCAGAATCCACCGAACAGTCAATTTGTATATCAGTACTGATGTAGTTATACATAGGTACGTTAAATGTACAGAGAATATTAAACAAAATACGACGACAATGATATTTATTGACTTTAATTTTCAAAACCTGTTTTAGATGTACATAAGTTCTCACAAGTGTCTCGTAACGGACATTTCAAGCTGGTTCGACAATATTCTAGTTGTTATTCTGTTATCACGACGATAATGATGAAAATCAAAGCTCTTGTTATTCTAATTCGATGTTATTCGTATGGACAGTATATACATGTATAGATAGATCTACTAGCCTATAATTTATTGGAAACAAAAACATGTTTAAAGTAAAGCAAAATACTAAGCAATGGTATGTAGCCTCAATATTCCAATGTGTAGCCGCGCAATAATGTTATGTACATTTCAACAAGAAAGTTGTTATTTTGGTGAGGTTCTCACAAATTTCCATCCTTACGAATAAAATAGCTGTATATCGATGAGAATGTCCATAAGGAGGCACATCGAAAAATAAAGTGTTTTGAGCGCTCTTCACAATAGTACGAAGGAACCTCAAGAAATTTTCGGCAGTTCAGGATAACTAAAATACACCGCAGAGAAAATTTTGGGAACCTCCGCCTGTAGGAAATATAAGAAAATTATGTATATTTATATGGCTTGGCCATGTTATGTAAAAACAAAAAAGTAACAGTATACTTTCCTTCGCGTTTCGGACTGACTGCTGTAGTATAATATACCGCTTGCTTACCACTACGGCCTATTGTATATTGTAATAAAACTAAGTGGGACCTAAACAAGCAGAACACGAGCTGTAACTATTCTGGCAAATTATTTCTAAATGCTGGAAACATAGCAATATTTATGATTTTCCCTTCCCTATTACAGCTCGTGGCTTTTTCCCATGACACAACGAGCTTTGTTCTTGTAAGGAAATAACATTCTTGACGCCACACATGCCTGCGTTGTGCATTTTTCAAGTGAAACAAAACTATGACGTGTGTACTAAATTTGTCAGTCGAAGACTGGAACGTAATGCAAGTTCGTACAAATGAAGTAGAATCTCATAAATCATACAGTAGGACTTGCCTGTCCCCACCTTAATTATAAATACTAAATCTTAAAAGAAAATGAGTGGGTCTTGTGTAAGTATGCAATCAAGATTGAAGGATGAATAATCCACAAACTACACTTTCAGAATTTCACTAATGTGGGTGTGTGTGTGTTAGTGCGATATGATAATTTGTTTCCATATCTGTGTAAATAGCGGCACTTGAATATGGCCACGCCATTAATATGTCGGTCATTATGCACGTGTCGCTACAGTTTGCAAACAAAAAAATATATACTAGTAGTTACAGAATTTCAGTCTATGATCCCCAGACACTTACACTAGCCATACAAATTTTGAAGACATTTCAAGTTTCCCACAAATGTAACTTATAGCACACTTTACAACAGAAACCCTATCTGAAGCAGAAAGTTTTCAAATTCATTCCCTGCACACATGCGTTAATCCGTTCTGATCTACAAGATTCAGTTAGACACGCCTCCCTAACACCAAATTTCTGCCAGCCTCTTTGTTTTTGTTTTTTTTTTTTCGTTCCATCAGATTACGATGCATAAACAGCACTGATGTCAGTCTCCTGTGCCCTATAAAGTCCTGAAACGTGTACATTGCAGACATTAGTAATTAGTCTAATTTCTTTTAAAATTATTTTAAGGTAAAGTGCGTGAGGACCCGCGGCTGTGTAGGAGGTATACCTACTCCCTATGGACAAGACCACCGTCCGGGGTTCGAATCCCGACAGGGGCAAGAAATTTTATCTTCTCCAGATCGTCCGGACTGGCTCTTTTCCCCGACCCTCTCCTATTCAACGGGTACCGACTTTCTTTCCTGCGCGTACAGCCGCTGGGCGTTTAGTTCACCGCTCATCTCCACCTACTGCCGAGGTTCAGAATTAGTGGAAGTATACTCTGCTCCACTTATATGCCGTCATGGAGTTGATAGGCACTTTGCCTTTTACCTTCCTAACCGTACATGGGTTAAGGAATTACAATGATCGTTAAAAAGACGTGACTCACTGTTTCCGTTTTTGCTATTCGTTTTCTCTCCTCTTCTGGAGATGCTGTTCGTCACTGACTCCAATGAACAGTGTTTTTCTTGAGAAGCTGCAAATCTTTCAGGCAGTCAGAAACTTCTCTGCCTTTTATAAAACCGAAATTTCATTACCTTTTACACAAGAGCTCTCACTGTTCCCTGCCCTGAGCCTAATCGTCTTCAAGACCCAGTTAATGCTAGATGCCTATATGCGCCTAGGTCTTCTTGGGGGGTTTCTTCCCTTCAGAACCCCCCATCACAATTGTGTATTCTTGTGTACCCCACCCATCTTACTTCCCTTTATTCACCAAAGTATTAAAATCACGGACCTAGTTACAGGCCCAATAACGGTCAGGTTTTGTCTTGAAAGCTTCGTACAATAACGTAAACGGAGGACATCCGATTCAGTGGTTCTCGTTGAAATGCCAGCACCAACAAATGTCAGCATAATTTTTACCGAAACAGTCCAATTCAACTAAAGCCACCACATCTCATTTGACTTTGCAAAACAACAGCAGTTGATACATCATCATGACATAACCGGACAATCTATGGAACTAACCTGATTTTCCTTGTCGGATGTCTAAGGGAAACCCCACGGCAGTTGCCCCAATTTACCATACGTTTGGGACGATCCTGGTTATTAATCTGTTGTAAAGTTTATTAATGGGACCCAATTCCGCGAACAGAGCCATGATGGTTGGCAGGTAGCAGCACGATATGGTAAAATGGTCTACTAAACTGAAATTAAACTTATATTTATTAAGTTTTAAAAATGATAAATCAGGCCACAGAAGCAGTCACCATTAGCCTTTCGTATAACAAAAGGAGGTCTAACAGACAGAAGCAAGAAAAGCGAGGAATACCACGTATATTTAATGTTTAGTGTAAAATTTATATTGCCTTCTCTTGTAAAATATCACAACTCTCCAATTTTGCGTTTGAACTAGTAAAGAACTTCCAATATTGTGCATGGTTAAACGTGATATTTGAAATTTTCACTGTTTGTGCGTTCTGCTACACTGTCATCATATCCGATGAAGATGTTCTAGAAGCAGAAATATCCGAACATTCTTACAGACTGAATAAGAGCTTTAGTAGCGTAGAGTAGTCCGCGCGTGTACGTCATTATTATTCACTAGGGTATTGTCACAGGAAAGTGTGAGAGCTTAGAAGAGCACAGATGTAAAACCAGCGGCTCTTATATGGTAGAGGTTAAACGCGCCACGTACAGTGAGAAGTCAGTGTTAACAAATTTTACAGTGAACAGAGACTGCAGTCTTCTAAACTACGACGCCATGTATAATGGTACACAATATCGACGTTTTGTTCTGTGCTACCCTGAGGATTGAGGCAGCAACTCAAACCTCGTAGAATTAAAAAAAAAAAAAGTCATACGGCAGGCACCACGATCGTGCTATTGTTGCGTCTTTTGGCGAGTATCAGAATTTACAGCAACAGGCTTCATCATGCTCAAAGAACTCGATGAAATCAACCCCATCTAACTATCGGTCACTCACTTTCGGATTTCCGCACTGTAGTCGGTGTTTTTCCCTGGCGGTAATTCTGTATATCCAGAAACGATCTCAATAAGATAAAAGTAAGTACAGTACAGTACAGTAAAGAATGTTACTAAACGTTTAAGTCTCGCCGTTATTATGTCATTGTCATGCTTTGTAAATATTTTACTGTCATTTATTGTAAGTAAAATAGTAGTCCATTATTAATAAATGTCGCTGGACAAATGTTAAACCCTTTCAAGGCGATGATTAATTCTGATTTTTTTGTTTACGTCCAATGTAAAAAGTGAAACAAAACAATAGCCTCATCTGAAGAACTGATGGCTGCGAAGAGAAAACAAAATTTGAGAACATTTCACGAAGAAAACTCGAAAACTGTGCACGAATAAAATCTGAACACACTGCATAAAAAAAAAAAAGTTTATGGTTTCACTCATTGCAAGTTATTAGGATTCGGCCACTCGGTCAAAAACCATGTTTACGTATGCGAACATAAACATCTCTTTTCGAAGACTGTCGAAAAAGCAAATGTTTTTGTATGTAAATAAAATGCCTTTTTAGGCGCGTTCAAATAGTCGCAAAAACGTCTATTACCTCACTCACGCCCATTCGTCGTCCCTCTGTCCGATGTATCAGCGCGGCTCCCACTGTACAGATTTCCGTCAAATCTGATACTGGCGACTTTTATGAATAACTGTCAAAAATACCTAAATTTGGTTAAAATCGGAAAAAAAATATCGGACACTTTATATATACGAATACCTAAACGCATTTTACTGTTGCCGGTGACATTAAATCTCCATAAGAGCGCTGTCTTCGGGAATGAAACGGCATGAGGCTGTTAGGATAGCCGAGGAGGTATAAACATCATGCGAACGTGACACAATGTTACTTTATACGTACATTCAGGTAGGACTGGTGCTAGAAACAGACTGCCAAATCAACACTGGGTTGTGGCAAATTAGGCACATTTGAGCGGTGCGGATAAACTAACTGCCACAGAAGGTTTAGGAACTGATCATTGTGCTTAGCTCTGACAAGGTATGAGTACTATGTACATAATTTTCAACATATTTTTGTATTTATGTAGCCAACCATATTTCTCATTTTGATAGTTTTCATAGTAATTACAATGGACTGTGTTACTTTTATGTAAACATCATGTACAAACGATAATATACCAGTAATACTGGGCTCGAGAGAAACTCGAAACAACATTCCATGTCTTCCAGTTAGAATAAGATGGCTGGCTGACGGGTCTCAGCCGTGCTACTGTACTATACTAATTGTAAATATTGCTTGTGACTGCGCATGAATGGATGCGAGTGCCTCCCTGTTGTGTGTTTCAGTGTTGAATGTCAGACGTAGAAGCTTGAAGAGTTGTATTCATATAACAGAAATAAACAGCAAATATTATGTTGTTTCATTGTGTCTAATTCCTATCACGCACTGACAAGCAAAACTGCCATTCTAGGCACTCCTTACAAGATGAGGGCCTGTATGGAGGAAAAGAGACGTGCATACAGAACTTGGTCAGAAAATCTCAATGTTGTGACCCATAGATGGGGAAAAAATATTTAAAACATCTTAACCTGTCGAATCCCGTTCCCAATTGGGAACGTTTGTATTTGAATTTCATACACGCAGTTCGCAGGTGGGAATAGGATTTTCATGTAGTAAGGACTTGGACCACTAGATAGTAGCACAAGCCTTATAATCACAGTTTCACATAAATGTAATCATGTAGTCTAATAAATATGTTTTTAAAAATATATATTTGGTTTACAAAATCAGGCTGTAAAGTAGTAACAGAAATATCATGAGGGTTAAACTAGTTTATAACAGTAACAAGTAGTTGGATTTAGTGGTTATAAGGATGTACCTCACGGTTCCACAAACGGAAGGAATTTTTCGTCAAGCCAAGGAACTACCGAATTTCAAGACCATGAATATTATTTCTACCTCAGGGAAGTTCTCACGGGCACCATGGCATTGATCTTGGTGACAGGACGTATGGTTAACTACTGCCTTCGTCAGAAAACATATAAACTGACACATTACCTAAATATACATGATCGACAGCGCACCTCAGTTACAATGTTGTAAATACAAACCATCCAATGTGTGACTTGGATAGTAGTTATTTACTTGTTTATCGAGTCATTGTTTGCAAAACTGCTGACTGGTAAAGGGAATCAGGGACTCACCAGATGGTCGGTCCACCTCTCTGCATTACAACTGAGTGTATGAAAGACTCTGCTGTCTGTAACACGCCTGACTGACTGATTGTATTATGGATTATCCTTCTGTCTCTAATACGGCTAAATGTACGGAACACCCTCCCATCTGTAACACGTCTGAATGGTTACACTAGTTACACATTTTTCTTCTGTCTGTAACAGGACTCGTTTAATTCGACTTCATTGGCTAGGGTGTGAATCGTTCTGTTTGTAGCATGACTGACGGTGACTGGTTTATGAGCTGGAGAGTAACAGCGCGACGGTAAAAGACAAGTTATTGAATAGGCCTATCATATAAAGCGTGGAATCCCCACTCTTATTATGGCGATAAAAACATTGAAGACTGCGCCCTTGCTGTCATAGGACAGTGAAAGCAGACGCATTTTAACGTCATACATACATTTGACTAAATACTGATATCAATTTACATGCCTGTTATAAGCAGGGCCTACTAAAGTTTGGATTGTTTAAGTTTCACAAAAACACCTGCAAGTAACAACTGATTTACACTCGACTAATCACTACACGTACGAAAACATTCCTATCCAAGAATAAAACCTACAATAACGATTACGCATATCATTTACAAATATGTTCATGTAAATAAAGTACTTCCGTGACCAAGTATATATTATGGCAGTACACTAGATACTGTTTTAACATTTCGTAAATAGTCTTAATCACACGATCCTGTTTAATAAGCCTAATGCGTACGGAGACGTCAGTAGAAACAGACCAAGGCTTCATAATCCTCTGATCAGCAACTCGGTTCCACTTTTAAAGGAAACATACTGTCTCCAGTACATAGACCACAGGTGTGTATACAAGTGTGTCGTGGGTGTACAGGCACATCTCAACATGTACCCAAAAAATGGCTTTGCCTTTCATTTAATCGCACAATATGCTCTATTTTAAGTTGATTTTGATTGTTAATTTTCAAAAGTCAAGTTTTAGTGTCTTTAGTGTGTTTGGTGAACAAAACAATATCATGATTGAATATTCAATAGTTGTTCGCCTTTATAAAATTCTCTGGATGCCCATCCTATTGAAATGTACTGCGAACGCTTATGAAAAAATGCCAGTTTTATGCTGTGTAAGTGATCAGTTAATTTTAAGAATAACACTAAAACCTTGAACACACACTGTGGGCAGCATGCAGCTTCTGAATGTTACAGCAGATGGCACATACAAATACCTTAAGTAACAACTGAGCTGTAAAGAGTTAACCATTATTATGTCCATTGGTACAAATTACACAGCAACTATAAATAAAGCGACAGTCTTAGGTCACTTACCAAACTGAAGTCCAGTTCATTATTGTTTTCTCAATTACAGAGATGTACCGGTAACGTTCTTGTTATGTCCAGATTAGTACTCAGCACTGATAGCTCATACACGTACTTAACCAAACACAAACACGTCTCTGTCTGTATGATCACCTGTTCTAGTATCAAAATATCTAGTACACTCGGGTCAGTCCATAACGATTTGAACGCAGAATTAAAAAAAAATCACATGTTGAATATGCAAAAGATCCTACACAAACGGCGGTATTTGAACCTACTGATATACCTTCTCGTTGTCCATGTTACATTCACCTCTCGAGTCGATTAACGAGACCTCGAAACATTACTTTTCGACTATGAAATACCGCATTTCCCGCGACAAATCACATCATCGCACTACCTAAACTGCTCATATTATAGTAACATATGTATAGTTCAAAAACATAACAGGGACATTCCAACCTGCTTATATTAAATTACAAATGCAATTTGTCACACAGTCGAACCAGATAGTCAAGAGTCTTTGACATTCCGATCGAAGACGTACAAAGCAATCTAGCGTCTGTCGTGGGAAAATAATGCAATATAGTCCTTTATTAATTCGCTTGCAGCACCACATTTTGTAATCGGACTCCCTAGATTACGGGAGGAAAGTGCAAATGACCACAAACAGGTAAAACAAAACAAAAAATCATATACCTGCGGAAAAAATAAGCGATACGAACAGTTCGTATGGGGCGTAAATTTGTCAGACATAACCTGCAAGTTGCTATGTTTGTTCACTTGTAAACATTATTTTGTAATGTACTGTACACACGTTTATGACCTACCCCCATATCTTCCTCACCAGTCAATCATTAATTACTTCAATCAAACCGAACGATTAAGAGAATTTTCGCATGACAGCCACGCAAACATTCTACATGTTATATTACCGTAGTGTAAGTCCCATTTCCCACACATTTCACTTTAAGTATCGCCTCCGCCTGGTGAGTTCCCCATTTCGCCCAGCTGTTATTATCCACTGTAAGAAAGATAAGACTTTTGTGGTCTTTCTATGGCAAAATCTTCATAAATTTCGTAACCATCGGGCAGAAGGTCCAGAATTTGCAAAGGTGGACAGAGATGGCATGGTGATCTAACATTCATTTTTCCTGTCTGTTGGTAAATGGACAAAAAATTTGCATATAACTAGCTCTATATATATATATATATATATATATATATATATATATATATATATATATATATATATATATATGTGTGTGTGTGTGTGTGTGTTTTAAATACAAAATTACCAATAAGAGTGATCAAATTGATACTAAGCATCTCTAAAATGTGTTAATATCTTTCAGTGTTTAAAACTCTGAATTCATGACAGGGGATAAGGTGAAATATAATACGATGATTAGCATAATTTCCATATTTTCCTGTCCAATCATACTGTATAAAATTAAAAGCATAAAATATTAGTAAATACATATGTAAAGAGAATTCCCAAAAACATGCACATACCGGCACCTCAGGATGGGCTGCAGAAAATCATAACAACTGGGGTAATTACACTAACCCCATGTTCTGGTAGTGGATATTAAAAGAAGCTGATGGATTGGGTGAGGCGAGTGACAGTAATGAATAACACGTGAGTGGTTATGATAGTTTTTTAAAGTAAGCCAAAAAGTTTATGTGGTAATACCCAGACTGAGATGGCCAGATATAAACAGGAATCCCTGATCTTCTCCAATAAATACAATACTTCGATAGTGGTCAGAATGAGACTGAACACAGGACTTCATTCTTTATGGTTACATTAGACCATTTGAGGTTTTCATCTGCACCCTTTAGGTACCACTCCCTTACGAATGTATGTGTTTGATATCATTTTATAAAACTATGCATCTGCAATTTCCTGCAAGGACCTCTTATATCAAATTTAATCAAAATCTCTCTTAAATCGAAACCCACTGGCAGTCAGACATAATCCCCCTCTATGTATACAGTTTGCACACATTGTGTGAAGAACACATAACAACCCACATGTGACCGTGCATCATGATAAATTTCTTATAATAAAACAAACTAGATGCACTAATTTCTCAAATTTATTCTTGAAATGAAAATCTACATGTTTTGGACAGTTCCTCTGTCCATCATCGGGAGTTTTTCACTGTACACGCAGCAATGGTATCTGCCATATGGATTTGCTGACAGCTTGCAAGCAGGATCCTGCTTACAAGCTGTCAGCAAACCTGTATGACATATACTACGATTGTGTGTATAGTGAAAAACTCCTGATGGACAATGGAACTGTCCAAAACATGTAGTGTCTCATTTCAAGAATAAATTTGAGAAATTAGTGCATCTAGTTGGTTTTATTATAAGAAACCCACATAACCTTAATGTTAGTTTTATATTTTTGATAGCAGCCACCACTACACTACACACAGAAGTACCTTGCAAGTGAAATGGAGTTTCAAGATGTATTATTATTCCAAGGTAAACAAGAAGTTTCAAAAGTATGCATTTCTGCAGTTATGTGTGCTTCTGTTACAACAGCAGCAGCAACAAGTACTACTACTACTACTACTGCTGCCACTAATACTACTACTGCTGCTGGTGCTGCTATCATCAAAGGGGATTTCTCCATACTTACCTGTTAATGCGTTCGATCCACAAAACTCAGATGGCTTAAGGGAAATACTCTACATGAACATGATAAATAACAGCATATTATTCATTCAAGCTCCCACTGGAAACATGTACAGATTTTTGGGTTGTTACTGCTCCTTATTATGTCCCTTTGTTAGCAGTTGCAATCTTTTCTTCAAGTACACTAAACTAACAAAAAACTTGTTATTATATTCACTGTTAACAGACTCAAAAGGCTTCATTGAGATAGTTATGGTATTGTACCGCAGAACTTATTTAATAAGAACAAAATGGGAGACTGATGCAGTGAGCTCATATTATAACCAGACACATAAAGAGGCAGTAACTGAAATATATGAGCAGAAATTTATGCAATGAGGCATGCAGCTGCAAGTGTGTTCATGACTATGGGAAATGAAGTATAAATTCTAGCTGAGATCAGCAAAACAGGTTCTGTAATTGTATGGTTAATGAAAAACCCTGATGGGCAGAGGGAGACATCCTACCTGTCAGGGGTAAAACAATACATGTTACTCCCAACTTATTCAAAGAGCTGCTGCAAGTTGGTGGTTAAATTGTGGGTAAAATACTTCATAACCTTGTACTAACATTGGGAAGAACAGGATAACATCTGGACCTCATTCAGACTAATATAACAAATTTCAGGTGTTAGTTAAGAAGGAACGTTGCGTCAAATACTTACAGAAAATTAGAAAGAGATCCTTACGACACATAAATTTATGAGGGTTGTGTCATCATCCTCTAAAGTGCTATATGTATTATTTACGTCCACTAGAAACCAACACAATCATCAGAGACCATACTTGTATTACATTACACAGTGCATGCTGCGTCTTTCAGTCCACAGTTAGCTGGTTAGGGATACTGCTGCTGTCTTAAGAGATACAGGGGGCCTTTAATGGTTATATAGCCATATCCATCAAGTATAACACTGAAACAATCTTCCATTGGGGGGGG
>Ga0268261_10002890_pt1 | contig 12463 bp, 10 predicted proteins | sample TergutNc150P1_FD_190353 | JGI IMG/M metagenome (GOLD analysis project Ga0268261, IMG submission 190353) | Nasutitermes corniger P1 segment gut microbial community from laboratory colony in Florida, USA - Nc150 P1 (SPAdes) (version 2) | ecosystem: Host-associated > Arthropoda: Insects >... | reverse complement strand
TTTTACTTTGATGCTGGACAGCTGGCTATAAGTCAGTATCCAGAAGGTCCTGCGACCGGCCATCTCGACACAGGTTTTTCTTGGTTTCCCTGGGTCCAAGAGCGAATGCTGAGATGGTTCCCGCCGCTTCTCATGTAGCCCTCCCGACTTAAATTCAGTAGTTACCAATTGTCTTTTATCATACTATGTAAAATGACCACTGCCACCAAGTGACAACCCAACTGCAGTTAATAAATATTATTATTATTATTAATGTAACCTTAAAAAACTGCACAAAGTGACAATGGAGTTCTGTATACTACATTCCAACTTGATTGTGTATCACATGGCAGGTTATAAATTTGTCCACAGTCTTTCAACCCTCCCATAACTTTACATTCCTTATGCCTCTTTATGCTATAAGTACTTTTGATCTTCATATCTGATATAACCAATAATTTTTCATATTTGATATAACAACTAATTTTCATATCACCTTATGTGATAGTCTCCAGTTATTCTCAGATTCATTGGTCTTTATAGAATTTATCTGTATGTCCAACAAATTTCAACTTCTTTAATCCATTTCACTTATGAAACATCTGATAACAAGCCTATTTCTTTAGTGCCCAATCTTGCTTGGCATTGTCTTATCATTGCAGGTCCTAAAATTTCTCTATTTCCATTTACTACTACTACCACTACCACCACCACTACTACTACCACCACCATCACCACCACCACCACCACTACTACTACTACCACCACCACCACCACCACTACCACCACCACCACAATCATAAGGTCTATGTTTCTGCATGGTTTAAAACATTTCTGCATACCCTATATATTATGATATATGACATGACTAAAGCAAGGCATTTGTGAGAAGTAATCTACACTAATAGCGAAGGATGATTACTTACAAATAGTGTACCTGTTTCATATTGAAAATCCAATTGTCTATTATGTATGAGTATGAAGTTCCATCCCTACAGCAATATGTTCCACAATTCACCTACCTCTGTGCTAAAGCCAACTTCAGCCGATCATTTTCATACTTGAGTTGAGCTTCTGCTGAACCTGCTGGAATAGCACTCACTACCGTTGCAGGTGCTGTGGACTTTTCTCCTACTGTCTTCACTTGATGTTTAGGACTTTCACCAGGCTGAATGCACACAACATAATCTATAAACACAGTCTGTTAACACTTTTCAGTTGGTTTCCAACTGGAAAGATTGTTCTGTAGGGTGGATATGTCCCTAATCAATGCCACATTAATTAAAATATCTGCATTCCACTACTGAGAAGTGCAAAGACACTACTGCCTTATATAACAGAATCCTGAAAAATTTGACAAAGCCTGTAAAATTATACTACCTTCAGTTACATATGCCACAGAAAATAAAGACACAGTGACTATAATAAACATTTTAAGTTCAAAAATATACTAAGATGCGAATGTATTTGGGCATGCAAAATAACAGTATAACAGAGATCTGGGTCTGACTATCAATTTCATATGAAACTTCATGTGACCTGCAAAATTATTACTATGGTGACACTATAGTTTGTGATAGTGTTTTCAAAAGTGACAGAAATCAGCCTTGACTTGGTCAGGTCCCAGATGTTATTGTACACACAACTGTTTCAAAATGGCCAATAGCATCTGCTTACACACAAAAATGATGAGTGTCAAATCGTGGGAACTATGGGGTTTTGTAAGAATCAGTAATGAAGTGCACCTTCTAAGAGAATGCCACAGAGCTCAGAAAACAAGAGAAACATGGATACTGGTTTCCATAAATTAATTACCAACAAGCATGTTTTTCCATACAGAAAAATGTTTCACAGAAAAACTTGTAGGTGGTTATGAGCTCTAACCATATTTCACTACAAATGGTTCACTGCTGAAATATGAAATACATTTACGCAGTATACACATAAAATTATTCAGCTCCTACCTCACAGGGAACACTGCATCCTTACTACAAAGTCCAAGTGGTTAGTAACATTTAGGAAAAAAAGCATAATTTATTCAGAACATCATTCAAAACTCACAAATAGTTGTTGTGGACATAATGCAGATCATTTACTGTCAGAGCAGGAGGCATACATCAGATACTACTGTGCTTTAAAAGAGTTCACAAAGGCAACCGAAACATAAAGACACTAATTTCAAACAGCTGCCACGTCTATACAAGCAGAGATGGAAAGATGATCATGGCTGGCAAGTTTGTATGGATGTAGAAGATTCTCATAGCCTGTTTAAAGCTACCAGCCTGGAACATGCCTGAGGAAAAAGGAAATACATTTGGAAGCTCCTCTGGACAGAAAATAACTTGAACAAAATTTTAGTCAGGCACCTTAAAATTATAAATGTAAAGTTTGCTATACCAGCAGTAAACTGTTTCATCTGATATGCCAGTTTTAAAACTTAAACCATGAATAAAAGACATATATAAAAAAACTGCCCAAGATACAAACTGGATTGCAACAGTGTCCTAATCTACAAATGAGTTGCAAATAAACCACCAATGAAAAAAACTGGATGCTAATAAATTGTAAAACCGAATTTAAATAAACTTAAAATATATAAAATAAATGCAATAAATTGTCCTAGTTAGCAGTGTCAGTACCTGAAGACCTGAAAGAGACTGGCTGCGTTGATGAGCAGTCATTGATGCCTTGAGGGCATTGGTGTCTGAAGCAGACCCTGTTACAACTGCATTAGGCACTGCATTGCTGCTGGATACAGTGACAGCAGCAGGTGCTGGTGAGTTGGCAGTACTGTTGTGTGAAGGAACGGCTGAGCTGTTGGTGCTGTTTGGAGGGTCCAACAATGGTGTTGTGTCACTTGAAGGCAAGAGACTCTCTGCAGAACGAGGAGGAGGTACGCAAGCCCGTGCAGTAATGGGACTTGCATTGGCACTTGTGACAGGGGTGACACCAGTGCCAGTGCCATTTGTTGTGGGCTTTGACGTTGCTAGGCGAGTTGCCTCTTTCACTTCTTCGAATTTCTCAATGAACTAGAAGTAAATTATAAATACCAACAGGAACAACAACAACAACATGACTTGATAATGATAATAATGCAAAATAAAAATAATGTGCGGACTGTCAGAAAACAATCTATGCCAACTATTGGTGCAATCCTGTTTACTTTAACTGTCAAGGTCTGTGAGAAATGTCTGCCTGAAAAGGAAAATTTAAGTACTCAAAATACAGTGGCATTTTCCTTGTGTTTTAAACACAAGTATTTTATGTAATAATTGTTCTTAGATGTAAAACAGCTATAACATGGTTATGTGCATTTGCATGACTTTGGCAGCTTCTGTCTTTTAATAAATAACTTAAGTTCTTAAATGGTGGTACTTTTTACTGTGTATTTTTTCATGCAGTTTCAGCAAAGTATATTTGGAAGAAGAACAGGTAAAACTTTTTGAAAAACAGTCTATGAACTAATACACTCACTGGTGCTGAACTTTTGCTTGGCATGAGAAACATTTCTAGGAGCATGAAAGCATGTAATCCATGTACAGCAAGGTGGGGTATACTGATCAGTTTAAATTCCAGTGCATAATGCCAAAACATAGGAGTAATATTTATCACTTCTAATATGCCAAAAGAGACTATAAACATCAATATGACAGATTACAGAACAGAATTGGATCCAAAAAACTGGTGTTTCTGTAACATTACAATTAAAAATAAAGCAAAATAACACTGGTCAGCATCAGTTTCCTATCTCAAAAAATTTTGATAGTTTTTCATTGGAAACAAGTCCACAAATTTGAATGTGTAAATATAATGTTTATATCACCCTCCATTTGGATGATACCAGTTGGTTCCTCAGTTGAATGGCCAAAGCCGAAATCTGGGGCTGGGCCAAAGGTTTTTTATGCTGTTCAATTACTTTTACATATTTAAGTAATTTAAATCCCTAGAATAACACTGTCACAAACCATATCTCAAACTGAAAAGGCCTCCTTAAGCTGCTTAGTGACATGTTGTCACAGCAACAACACAAAGGATCAGCTACTTGGATTATGGCTTGAGCAGGCCAATCTTCTTGAGAAAGATGTAATATTTTCATTTTACAAGAAGTGGCAGTCAGACATAGCAATGTACTACTCAATGGATGGTGATCTAGTGTCCTGAAATAACATCTAAGAATTAATGGAAATATTGCAACCTGAACACAACTCTGGGCAATGGAGGCTTTTCACTGATTAATCTAAGGCCAGTTTGAAGGCAGTGTTACTTCACAATGGAAATAAGTTCCCTTCTATCCCACTGGCTCAAGCAGTTCACATGACAGAAATGTATGAGAACCTTCAGGTTTTGCTGCAAAAAATAAGCTATGAAAAACATTCTTATCATCCCCGGTTGATGGCTGTTTTACGATGAAATGATTAGTTTTCAGTACTACTGCCCAGTTAATCACTGACACCTTCTTCTTGCTTTTGTCAGAAATTTCTGTGGGGTTGACAAAATGCTTTGAAATGAGTTTGGTGATAAGACCTGTGAATTTTCTGGTGTTTGTTGTGAAGGTGTAATGATGGCATACTTCTTCATATCAGCAATATCTTCTCTATCTGCAGAGACCACATCAAGATTACTTGTGCTTGGTGCAACTCTACTAGATGTACCAGGCACTGGAGAAGCCTTGCAAGTCTTCTTCTGTGACAGAGAAGCAGCTGCTGGTGTCTCAAACACAGTCACAATGTTGCAGACTTGATCATCCTCATTTTGTATTACAAGACTGGGAGCAAATGCTTCATCAGGAAAAATTGAGGGGTTCAAGGGCTAGATGCCAGTGGCACTAAATCCTAATTTACTGTTGGCTGATGTGACTCCTTTATCCCATACTTCAGTGAATATCTCCCCAAATCTCTGTTTGGTGAGAGTGCAATCTGTGCTATAGTTATAAAACAGCAGAACCTGTTTGTCCCAGTAATGCTCAAATGGTCCAAAGACACATTTGAACATAGGTTGCAGTTTATGGGTAGTCTGAGTTGGAAGGCATAAGTGTAATATCATGACGGACTGCGGCTTCCACTTTGCTATGATCCAGATGTGATGTCGCCTGGTCAAAACACCAATAAGCAGGGATGTGCAACTTTATAATGTATGAAATGTGTAAGGCTTCTGCAGTCATACTACCATGAGTGGTCAACTGAGCTATAGATCCTGGAGTTAAGGCATCAAGCCATTCTCCTTTCATTCTTTGTCCTTTAAATTTTATCAATGGTGTTATGGCTGATCCAACAGCATTTCCACAGGACATGATTGTGACATTTTTCCCGTGTTCAGCAGCAACCAGGTTAATGCGTTTTCTGCCCCTTTGTATCATTACAAGGGGCTGTTCGTGAAGGCACAACTGACATCCTTTTTCATCGACAATATAAATGCACTCTGGTGTGTTCATTACTCCTAGTTCTTCCATTGACATCTTAAGTTTTGCAAAGTAGTGCAATGAAGCTGTTCAAATTCTGGGCTATTCCAGGATTAAGATTTTGCGCTTTGCGAGATGCAATCATGGGTTAATGATGCAAAAACCCTCTACCCAAGCATGAACAGTCATTCCTTTTTCCTTCACAAATGGATTTGGAATATTGTTTTTCTCACAGTATGTGAACACACACACTCTCAGTATCATAAAAGTTTTGGGTTACCCAGTTTGAGCTAGCCTAATAATTCTCTTGGAAAACTCTTTTTCCTGGTGTGGTTAAAGTACAGTTTTCCTCCCCAGTTTAAATTTACTCTGCTTATTTTCAGCCAAATATGCTCTAAGAGTCCTTCATGGGACTTTATAATGGATGGCAGCAGCAATAGTTGATAGTTTGCTTGTTCTCATGGCCCTCATTGCATTCTGCAAATCCTCCTCCTGCCAGTTACCTCTTAGATTTTTCTTGATGTATTTTCCCATTGTCTAAAACAAATAAATGAGGTAATTTCCTTCAAAAGCCCATAAAACTTGCAAGGTTAACGATCACATAGGCTAAGGGTAATATGGCCAAGGCATGGCCGTATAACCCTCACACACCTTGTTTGACTTTGAATGAATATTACATTGAACAATAATTTACAACAGCTGCTCTTATCACAGTTTAAACTACAATTAATTATCTTTGCAGTGGAGTACATGCAATTCAAAACATGTGTACTGACATAAAGTTAGTAAACTGAAACTTATGATGCTGATATTACATTCACAGCCAGCAGCTTTCCATGTGGTGAAGATGTGGATTGCTGGGACGCCTTCAGATGGAATGTGTTATCACAAACATACACTGCCAATACGCTACATATGCCATCTGTCATCACGCACATCACACCATTTCGCAAAGGCCATTTGGCCATATTACCCTCGTAGGCTATATTCCCCTCAAGTACTCTATTTAGCCATTCTGTACCTACCTCACAGTAAACACACTGCACTTGGATTATGCATTCATGCTGTTTACAGATATAAACACGGTTTATTCTGAATCATACAGAATATATAAGTACACTCTTTGGGTAACATGAGGAGCATTTTAATGTTAAAACTGGTGGTATATATAACAACCACTTCACTTCAAAGGGTTACAAGCATAATATTTACCATCAATAACCAGTTTCATAAGGTTGTTGAATTTATTACTGAATTCTTATTTTCTGTATCCAATAACAGAAGTCACAATTTATAGCATATTTATTTTTATGACATAACATTACATTATTTGCAACATTGTATTATTTAGAGTAAAAGTGCACAACTCAGAAATAAAGTACATACGGTTATGATAAAAAAAGTGACAGAAAAGAACGCCTCTCTTCTTTGTGTCCTATTTATTTAAAATCAATGATATGAGACCAAAGTACGTGTATAACATTAGGCGATACCGAAACCGCTTACCCCCAGCAGTCAACATGTATAACACTAATGGCGGGATACATGCACTGGTAAATGTAAAAATACACATTGTAACTACAACTATATTAACGAACTATGCAAGAAAACTCACCTTAATAAGCTCTGCTTCTGATGAAAATCCTAGACCATAAACTGTGTTGGCACGGACATCTGACCATTGGCCAAACTTCTGTGATGTTTTAGTAAATGTCATGTTGGGTGTAATTGTGCTATTGATCACTGCCTGTAAAAGAAGCCAATACAATACTAAATCCATCTCCTACTACCCTATAAAACAGCAATAAAAATGTGATAAAACCAACCATTACATCCCCTGAACCTTAGAGTCTAAGGGAAACAATAGTTGGTTTTGTTATTTATAACAAATTGGGATGAATTTCCTTAACAATGAAGACATGGTCTGACACTTATAAGCCTTTAGTAAGAATTACGGCTTCTGGCCCATGTTTCTGCCATTCATCCCTTATGCTCTAATAAGACACTGGATCTGTGTACATAGAAAAAGGTCAAGCAGCTATCTGTAATACTGGCTCTTTGATCTGCTTCAGATCTTTCAAGTATACTTGCTAGGTCATCCACTGTGACATTTCACTTGGGGGGGGAGGGGGAGACAGCCAGTTATTAAAACAACATCATGAAAGTCATACAACTGGATATAAACCTAGTTTAACAACACAGAAACTACAAAAACGTTTGACATGGATGTAATGTATCACTTCACATAACATTCTAAAATTTTGTAGGTATTTAAGGCTTTGGGAATATACGAATTTTAAGGAGTGTTCCTTCCGCTCTGGTTCAAAAGAACATACATGCTATGAACAGGTTAATGCTCATCAGTTAATGCCGGTTAACAAGGGATGTGTCTTTAATATGATGCCACAAAATGTAATCACAACTCTTGCTGGTGCACCTCAACATGAAAAACTGTACATTAATTTCTAAACTAGTAAGATTAAACAATGTAATAAGAACTTGTACACAATAGTCTTCAACCTGTAAAATAATAAACTGGTTCTGGTTCACTGTAATTGTTAATACACAAGTCTAGGTATTCAAATTCCCGTGAATTAATATTTGTCCTTTATCAAATTACTGCGCACGCTTGTTATCATCACAAGTTCTTCTGCACTGATTGCAATGAGGAACTACTGCCCTATGCAGGTGATATGAACATGTTTCTCTATATGATAGTAAGTCACATACTTATTGTACTATCACTGTACTATGCAGCCCTAAACTTATAATTCTTATCATATGTAGTGAACTGAAGACACTGGCGCGTCTTATATGCTAATAACATCCTATATGTGTTGAATTATAACTGTGGAACCTTGTGTATGCTGTTGCAGTACACACACTCGCTGCTACCTTTAGGGGTGGGCCAGCCAGGCAGCTGCCCAGGGCATCAACTTATAAGGGGTTCTATGACGTGACAGGAATAATCGGAAATACGGTGCTAGTAAACCCTGGTGTCCAAATATGTAAGAGAATCTTAGAAAGTTATCCGTAATTTAGGCATGCTCTGTCAAAACATTTTGCCAAAAAATTTTAAAGAATATCGGTTTTAAGGGGCGCCAAATTATCAACCTGTCCGGCTGCCTGGGACGTCCTCATGTCCTGGGCCACCCCAGCCAGAACTACGGAGATAGCAGATAGTGCAGTATGTTCATTCTGTGAGAAGTGTGCAGTAAGAAGTGAATTTACACATGCCTCTTTCCCTTGGAAATTCACGGACGTTTATTTTGTGCACGGGTTTTGCAAAAGTAGCACCACTGCTGCTGTTGAATATCGGCAATGGTATCCTCGATTACGAATCCCTGTTGTCAACAATGTGTTCACTTGTGTTCACCAATACCTGCGAGAATTGGGCTCCTCTCCAATTGTAAATCGCAGTGCTGAACGAACAGTACAATGAAATTTGGAGGAAGATGAAAACAATGACATGGCACAGTGAAGTCTGTGTGTTTCTACACGAAGAATTTCCACCTGCCTCATTGTTCCATGCATGAGCCTGAGGAGCATTATATGCATACAGACTGGATTCTGTCATATCCAGTGCATTTAGTGTCCAGACCCCGCAGCTATATGTAGCCGATTGGAAGTCTGTTATTCGACTGGTGCCAACTCAAAACGATTCGTAACATGTTTTTCGACAAGGCCCATGTTACCCGCGATGAAGTCAGGGTACCAAAAACTCCCGTTTGTGGGCTCATGATGATGCACATGGAACAGTTGCAAGTGACTGTCAACATCACTTTTCTGTAAAGATGTGGTGTGGTTTCGTTGGTGACCAGCTCACTGGACCATACAAATTATTCAGCATCTGATAGATAATATTTACGCCAACTTATTGCAACATGCTATGCCAGCCCTCTATGAACACGACATCAGATGTACTACCAGCATGACGGAGCGCCCCTCATTTTAGTCGGATCATCGAGCAGCATCTAAATTAGCAGTACCGTAACTCAGGGCTGGCCAACTTCGACCCACAGGAGGGCCACATAATTCATTAAAGAGTGGCCTGACGGCAGGGGAGGAGACTGATTTCACTGGAACATTGTTATTTATGAACAAGTTACGCAAATAGCACTGTGGAATGACAAGGTAGTACGCGTTACTAAACTTGGTAAAACACAAAGAAAGATTGGTTTACTGTGTGTTGTTTTAAAAATGATGAGTTAAGAGTCTTTAAAAGTTTTCTCTGATAATAAAGTTGCCATGTTATATTCTGTAGACCTGCTGTATTGTTTGTTAAATTGTATTATTGGAACTATTCACGTGAGCGAGGTCCACAAATAGTTTCCTTGAGGACCACATGGTTGGTCAGCCCAGACCAAACTGATGGGTCGCTCTTAGCATTGCACAGAATTGGCCTCCAAGGTCACTGGATCTGAACCCATTAGATTACCATATGTGGGTTATGTGAAAGCCATGGTATACACACTGAAGTTGAACATGAGAGCAAACTACTTCACGGATTCTCAATGCTGCAAGATGCATAAAACCACAGTGCTTCAAAAGGTTACACATGCCTTGGTCACATGAGTCAGAAAATATGTCCAAGCAGTTGGAGGCCACTTTAAACTTGTACTGGCATGAGCAGTGAACTGTGTAATTGCAACTGTACAATGACAACTGGTCTAAATAAATGCACAATGTACCTCCTCCCTTCATACCTTATTTAGTTTACTGTAGTTACTTATAACCACTGTGAATTTGACCAATGTGTGTATAACATTCTGTATGTGTGAGGAAGAAAATGTTGTTGAGGTTTTGAGTCTCCCAAGTGTTAGTCTTTGTTGGCTGTTACAGTTATGAGTTTGTTGTGTAGAACAGTGTTCATCAAGCACCCATTTGTGAGGGTTCACTGGAGCAATAGCTGGTTTTGGGTCTCAAAATATAAATCCCCTGGAAAAAGAAGCAAGAAACTCAGATTTTTGTAATCAGTTTCTCTAATCATGCATCAGAATGGTAAAATAGAAAATTGTACATAAACTTCTAAATTTTCTGTTTTTATTACAGTGCAGTGAAGTAGCAAGAAGTGGAGGTGTAACTCCACTCATTAAGAAACCCTAGTACCCTTGTTTGGGAGGCTTGGTAGGCCCCAGATCTCATATAGGCCAGTGGCAAATACAAAAAATTTCTGCCCCTACCTGGAATTGATTCCCAGTCATCCGGAGTTTGCCTACTGAGAACTGCTGAAATGTCCCAGTTCACAGGGGGTTTCAAAGCATAGATAAAATAATAAGAAGATGATTGCATGAATTACAGTTGACGATAAATACTTGTAGTTTGATTTCTGAAATTTGTATAGTGACATGCTACACTCATGTCTGCTAGCAGTACAAACGGCATTTAGCTTCATATTGTTTAACCTTTTAGGATCTTCAGAACTCTAAAATGCACCACCTTAGTAAGTGCTTTCAGTACTTGTTATTGCAATGAATTTTCCTGGTTTACTTCAATACTATATTTTGTTCTGGAGCAGCCAGTATACTCACTTTTGGCTGCAGTCTGAATTATGTATATCTGTCTCTGTCCCACTTTCCATATCATTTTCACCACATTCATCCACTAATATGTGTTTGTGGACATAGTCATCTTTTGCTGTATGGCATGTCAGGTTGGAAAGATTGTTTATCTTCTTTCCCTCACACAGCTGTAAATATGTTGCATGAATAGTAAATGTAAATGCTCATTTTTTAAAGATGTACGTGTACATGGCGATCTCTAATATAATATGTATATTACAGTATATATTTAGGAGAAAGACAGTGTGTGGTACACGTAAGCAAGAAATGCATGCAGAATTTTCCCGAAACTTCTTAGGAAATGGTCACTTGTAAGACTGAGGAAGTAGTTCAGATGAAAACTGGATATAAAATTTTAGAAGAGTAGTTATAAGACATGCATGCCTCATTACAAGATTGCACTAAACCATACCAGCAATATGAAATTAGCTAATAAATCCTTCAGAAATTTCGCATAATTCAAGTATTCGAGAATGACGGAACAAATCAAATTAGCAATTACTTGTTGATCACGTAAATATTTCTAACACTTTGTGCGATGAACACATATCAGTTCTAGTAGTGTTACCAGCCATCACTCTTCCTGTCATTTTTTCAGACATGCATAGATCAATGATGGATCTGAACAAACAAATAAGTGCTTTAAAACCCCCTTTAAAAATAAATTTTGTGCAGTTTTTTGGTACCCATTCCTATTTATGATTCAAGCTCCTTGTTCATGTTAGAAACCAAATTTTGTAGTAATTTGTGCATCATTTTTCAATTCATATTTGTTGCGAATGGTTGCATCATGTTAGTTCACTTTCCAGTGTGTACATGTCACAGGGATGGGCAGATGATGCAATTATCACATGACTGTTCCAGAACATTGGTGACGTGGCAAGCGTCCCTCCTTTGTGTAACTCGAAATGTAAGGGTGCATACACACCAAAAGAGTCGAGTCAAGTCCAATCCAGTCCTGTCAGACTCTAGAGTCACGAGGTGTTCACACCGACCGAGTCGAGTCCAATCAAGCCTGCGCGAATTCCAGTAGGTTTTTAGTACTCTTTGAACAGTGAACAATTAAAGAACTCTAAAACGATAAAAAATTAACATGCTTGTTTTGCCCACGATTATGTGGAGAAGGAGGTGGCATCGTAAGAGACGGAACATGCGGGTGCACCCGATAAACATAAAAAGACCAGAATTCGGAATATTTTGCCACTCATACCGGAATATGCTCGAGGATGAAGAGAAATTTCATGGCTATTTTAGAATGAAAATTGAGCAATTCTACCATCTGTCGCAATTGGTGTGAGGGGAAATATGAGAACAAAACACCAACTATAGGAGGGCGATTTCACCTGAAGAACGACTTGCAATCTTTTAAAGTACGTGCTATAAAAGTCTGCAGAAGGCAAGAAAGGGATTCTCGATACTATTGGAGCTACCGTTTTTCTTAATTAGTGTCTTGATAGTAACATCATTTACTCCAATTTACCTTTTATTTCTTCAATTTTATATATACTCGTGTGTATATATATAT
>Ga0268261_10002889_pt1 | contig 12464 bp, 11 predicted proteins | sample TergutNc150P1_FD_190353 | JGI IMG/M metagenome (GOLD analysis project Ga0268261, IMG submission 190353) | Nasutitermes corniger P1 segment gut microbial community from laboratory colony in Florida, USA - Nc150 P1 (SPAdes) (version 2) | ecosystem: Host-associated > Arthropoda: Insects >... | reverse complement strand
TGTTGTGAGTGTCGTGTGTTGTCAGGTAGAGGTCTCTGCGACGAGCTGATCACTCGTCCAGAGGAGTCCTACCGACTGTGCTGCGTCGTTGTGCGTGATCTAGAAACATCAAGAATGGGTGCTCCATATATATATGACATTAGTCGCCTAAGGGTTAAGACATGCTCTAATACATGCAGAATCACATGTTCAAGCAGGAGGAAGGCTCGCATACTTGAGGATCGTGGTCTTCTAAAAAGTAATGCTGTGTCACTGCATTAGAGTTTCCCAACACTTCAAATGAAGATAGTGCCTTCATCTACCAAGGTCAAGGGGTCCACGACAGAAAATACCAAACCAGCAACATAGCATCACATCCCAGAAGAACTGAATCCTCTATAACACTGCTGTGGCTAAATAAAATCTCATACAGCTTCACTGAAATATTAACAAACTCCGTACCAATGTGTGAGCAGATTTCTTGTGCATCTCAACCCTTAGTTATGTATGTTCAACACAAGTCAAAAAAATACACAGTGTTCTGTATAATTTCAATGCAGTGATCAGGTAACGTCATGCAGCTTTTACGGGCACAGTTACAACATAAGCCCAAATATAAGGTGGCTCCAAATATATGGCAACTCCATCTTTCACACTGGGATATTTATAGAAAATATGAACTCATAAAATTTAGAAACTGCAATAAAAACATCAATAAAGTTTCAGAGAGGCAGATAAAGAACTGACAACAGTATGTATAACTGACCCTACACATGAGAAGGAACAGAGCCATAGCACGCCAAATTAGTCATTATTTGTCAGTAATTGACATATCACTGACATGTTACTTGGAAACAACATAAGGCATCACTTATAAGAAAACCCCTGCTTTTCTGTGCAGCTATTTTTAAAAACGAAACCTATTCGGGCTTATACAACAATTCAGACTAATATCAGTACAGTCCTGTTTGCGTACATAGGGGTGGGCAACGTGACATTAGTTTGATGTTCCTCCAGCATTTTCATGAGCCACTCCCGGTATTCCTTGCGTTGGGTCTCCTTTAGTGTGTCCACCTCACTGTTCCACTTCCCCTGCAACAGATTTTGGTCCTCAAAGTGGTGTGCTGCCAGTTGATTAATATCCTGTTCAGTGCTGTATACGTGCACACCTTCCACAGCCTGCGCCATCTCCTGCGTCTGCCTGTAATGTGCACACAACAACAGTGGGAAAAGTATGCACAGCAATAAGAGTTCTGATGGGCTCAATCTGTGTTTTGCTTCTACATTTTAAGCATTCCTTCCATCCCTTTCATATAACCCTGCACACAAAAGGGGTTAGATATATTCATTCATTCATTAGTATTCAGCCCTTAGGCCAGTTTGGCAGGAACCAGAGCCCAGTCAGGCGACCAGTATGGCTCTGGCACACTGCATCCTGGGCAAGTTCTTAGGGGTAGGTTGCCATTACTTTCCCCACCTTTAGATGTTCCCACTTTCATCGCCAGGTGCTTCCACGTCCGCAACGACGCGAGAGATCCTAGCAGCAAAAGGCGGAACTGTGGGTGAGAACAATGTCCAGTAATTTTGCCAAAATGATGACTTCCACGTCATTTAGGGATCTTTTACATGGCGCAAATCTACGACATGGGACTGACGGCTTTACTTCCCCTCCGAAGGAAGGCGTGCTGAGGATTTTTTTGCCTTTAAAAATCCGACAGCTTCAGCCGGGTTTGAACCCATGAACTTGGGTACTAAAGGCCAGCACGCTACCCCTAGACCACCAAAGCCGGTTTAGATATATACCACTATGTTAACACCAAACACTCTGCATTTCTGCAACACAGCGTACCTAAGCATTTTGTGCATGTCCCACAACAAAGTGACATTTTCCCCATACAGCAATCATAGACGATGAGTCTTTCTATTGAAGCGCACTGTGTTCTCTGTAAGGTGCAAATTGAATCTTTAAATATAATGTAGATAAGTTCTAGTTTCCAAAGGATAAGCATACAACACCAGTAACACAGCCTGACTGATGCTAATTCATTTTCTTTTCACCAAGTAAAGATCAGAAATATTGTGCACCTCGGCCTGCCACTTGTACGATTCTTAGTACAATATTGTCAAGGTTTGGAGTCGGGATAGCTCAGTCAATACAGTGATTACACCATAGTCTAGATCATCAAGTAATCACTGTTCAGTTCCCACAGCATCAAGAGATTTTTTCTACTCCAGAATGTCCAGACTAGCACTGAGGCCCACCCAGCTTCCTATGCAATAACATCATGTCACTCATATTAGCGAAGTCAAACTGCAGGGAAGGCTGCGTCTACTAACACAGGGTCTTTTGCACCGCTTTATCTTGTTTCACAAACAATATTATTCAACAACCAGCACTTCAATTTACCAGCCAGATTTACAAATATTCACACAGAGTTCCAAGTCTTGTAGCCCAGATACCTTAAATGGCAAATTTTAATGTCATCATAGGCTTCCTTATCATAGTCTGCAAACTTCTACACATAATCCTTGTTTTGTTGTATTATTTCCTGTTACAGTAAAATTCCATTAACCCATTGGCATACTACTTTTTATAACACATGGCGCACCTATAAATACTAATTTTTAGGCAGAAATGGCAATTTTGTACATTTATATTTTACTGATGCAAAATTAATTTTTATTGACTTCAATACATACCCCTGTTGTGCTGTGATGTTGGGTTGGTCTCTGAATTGCGTCTCACAGCCGGCTGTGTATTAATGGACCTAGCGAGCCCGGCCGTCTCAGGGACGTCTGTGTATGCCAATGGGTTAATCTGCCACCCACAAGAGTGGACAGGTGCTGGATTATCAGATATTCCAAATTATCTGATGGTACCTACACTGACCTAAGTTCTTACAAGTCATTTTTTGTTACTGTTCCTATACTTGGGCTGCACAACTAATTCGAAGTGTCTTCCATTTGGATATAGCCTTCATCTGCGAGCTGAGGGTCATCAGGCTCCTCTTCAGTGGTTTTTGGAGTCTTCATACCTAAAGAGGATGATTAAGTAGGAGAAAAGAGGTCACGAGGCACCACAATGGTTCACGTACAGACACTCTTGGAGGCATTTTTGAACATGCTGTCTGTTTCACTGACGAAGCTTTTATTCTCGTAAAAAGCAAAACTTCTGATGTTGGGACTAATCTCCTCAAGTGCCGAATTATCCAACAGATTAAAGTAATTTTCCTATAATATTATTAATCCAAGTCAAGGTTGTCCAGTTTGTTTAAAAGTTCTTCGACACCAATCTCAAATTCAACAAAATCAGCCATCACACACCTTACTTACAGCCTCCTATTCAATGGAAGCCTGGAGCTCTTTTCCTACGGGAGAAACGGCCAGAACTTGAGGCTGACCGCTCACCTAAATCTAGTAACAAATTTAGGGAGGAGTGGCACTATACCTCCAATCCCCCCACATGCCTTGTGATGTACACAAGAGCATCTTTGACTAATGGAATTGTTAAAATTGTTTGAATGGCTTGGAAAGCAGCTTTTATGACAGAAATAGAAAGAAATGCACACACCATTTGGAGGGGAAAACCTCTTGGAAGGTCACAGAGACTGACAGATAATACTAAAATGTGTCTCATGGAAAGACAGGGTAGTGAACTGGATTCAGTGAACTCAAAACTGTCTCAAAAGTGAGTTTTCATGGTAGCAATGTTGACTGTGATTGCGAAGGCAATGTCATTCACTCACTTCTGCGTAAGGGCCGCAACTTGTTCATCCTTCTGTGCCATCAGTTCACGTACAGCCAATGCATATGAGTGTTCCACTTGCAGCATAGTTTCTAGGGCTGGTGAATGGACCAATTTATGATACACAGTAGAGAACAATTCCTCATCTGTGGCACCATGTGGCTCAGCATATTCAACTGTCTCCTGCCAACACAGCAATTGCAATGAAACTGAACTCACACAAGACAACAATTTGTCTATATGTATTCTCATAAAAGAATATCAACTGGGGTTGTTAATTCTCCACTAAATTACACAATCATTATAATCCTAACCCCTCGACATGCATAAACAATTATGAACAACATTAAAAGCAAAGCAATCCCATTACAGGCCTGGACAAGCCCTAAGGGTTCCAGGAGGTTGAGGTTCCCAGAATTCAAGACAATCGGCTCATAAAGGTAGTAAGGTTGTCAGCCCTACGCACCGGCCGCCATTACCCCCAGGAAATATTCCTGGTACTCATTTCTATTAGAAACTGAGTCAATCCCAGGGCCACAGTGCAGCCAGAAGGATTATGTCAATGAAAAATTCCAGTGACACCATTGGAAATCAAAATCGCGACCTTCCAACTTGTAGCGCAGTGCCTCAACCAACTGCACCACCACGTCCAAAATGAAGAAAATATAACTTACCTAGTGAAACAGGTTTGTTTAAAATTCAAAGGAAGGTCTCTTAGATATGAAGATATAAAATTACTGAAGCCATCTTATTAAAAATATCATCTACAAGTACGTATAACTACATCGTGTGTCCGTAAATCACACTTTGTCAGATATAAATATATATATATATATATTATCAGTAACACACACCTGATAATTTACCCCTAGAACATTAGCTACATACAGGAGTTTATTAACAAAAATAAACTCTTACACTCGAAACTAACTTGTTAGCACAACTGATGGTTCTCATTCTTAAATGATCCTGTGTATTTATATATTTATATAATATTTTTGTATAAATATTAAACTCTGTGTACTGTGTTCATACTTAGGAGTTAAATGCTGTACATAATACCTCTCTGAATGCTTTCTCCCAAGCCCTGATGACTTCTTCAACGTCTATATCCCCATTTCTTGTCTTATGGATCAGTTCTGCAGAAACATCATCATAATACTTAATTGTTTGTTCCTTCACAAATTCATCTACAGCTGGCAGAAGATCTGAAACACATTTCTCGCTTTTACTTGTAGAAAAAGAACTGCATAAATCCCACACCACTATCAAATTCCTTTTTTGCAGCATAAACTGTTACCCGATAACTGCCTATACTGTTGTAACTTATGACCAGGTCAAATGGGAGCACCGTTTAAGCAGCAGTGTATGTGCTTCAGTGCTTAAATCATCAAAACAGAACATAACCTACCTTTTTCAATGTAGCACGGCAGTTTGAAGGACGTTATTAACCGTTGTGTTAATTCTCTTATTGAACCTGAGTATGGAATGTGTATGGGAACTTCCAGTTTATATTCCTGTTTAGTTGTACAAGTAGGAAACTTAAATGTAAACGTCCTTTCAACCGTCTCTTGGTCAGGTGCCATACTATATCGTAGCCAGTATTTTCAATTTGACAGCAACTGTTTCCATCACAGCCCGCTGATACTCCCACCTCTGCACAAAGGCTCCGACAAACGATAGCTAGTTCAAACACGCTCGTATGACAGCAAGGCGCCGGGTTGTATGACTTTTGTTGGCGACTCTGATCGTTTTAGTGATCTTCTCGTTGTTCAAGTTGGCTATGCTGTCGCGTCTATGAGAAATAGTAGTAGTTTCATGCCAATTGTTATTTGTGTTGAATGTGTGGTTGCCGGCAAAAATGGTCGAAATAAATGCGACTGAACTTACGGAAGATGAAGCAGAACTGTACGACCGCCAGATTCGTCTGTGGGGCTTGGATTCACAGAAAAGGTTAGCAAATTTCACAAATTTTCGTACACAATGGCGTTGTGCTCGACCGTTCTGTTGTGCTTAATTGTCCAACGAAAGGTTGACAGATAATCTAGATTTAATTATTTTTACATTAACAACAGACTGGAAGCTAAGGAATAGTAGTACTAGTTTTTGGAAGACCTGTATTTCTGTTAACTCAGTTTATCGTTCATTTTCAGGTTGCGAAAAGCAAAAATCCTCGTGATTGGGATGCAAGGATTTGGAGCCGAAATTTGTAAGAATATTATTCTTGCAGGTGTAAAATCAATTACATTGTTGGATAGTGGGGTTGTTACTGATGAAGATGCTTGTTCACAGTTTCTGGCTCCAAGGGATCAGCTGGGTAAAAATGTAAGTGATCAGGCAACAACCCCCTTCCCCCATGCTCGCAGGGACAACCTTTTGCTTGTGGTAAATGATTGCTTAGGTTGGGTTAATTTAGTTTAATTTTCCTGTTTTTAATTTCTAGAAATACAGTATTTTTAGTTTCTCACATCTTCAATGCTGCATTCAGACTGGGTCTGGAAGGTACAGAACTTCTTGTCAAATGCATACTGAGGCTTAAAATGGTCAGAGCGTGGGTTTGGCCACTCATTTCTCTGTAATGTTGAGGTTAGAATAGAATAGGATACAAGGAGGGCAGGCACTACAGTGACCCATGCACTTGAACCACATTTCATCTTTTATGTAGCAGTCCCACACTTTGAACATAGTGCTCATGTTGAGGTTAAGAATGTGTGGAGCTATATACTTCATTTCCCCATGTCTTCAAGTTATGATGTTAATTAAGCACAGGCATAACTTTACTTTATTTACACACCAGAACCATAAACATGCACAGTGCTTCACTAACAGTTTGGGAAATGCTTTCTGTGGCTGTCCTTTCTTTTTAGCTACATGTTTATAATTAGTCAGCTAATGTCATGTTCTGTGCATGTTTTTATTGTTTCTTTTTAGCGAGCTGAGGCTTCTGCAATTAGAGCACAGCACCTCAATCCCATGGTGCAGGTTACTGCCGATTCTGAAGATATTGCTGACAAACCAGATACATTCTTTGGACAGTTTGATGTAGTTTGTGCCACAGATTGCCCAGGTGAACAACTGATACGAATCAATGAGATTTGTCGAGAGAAGAACATCAAATTTTTTTGCGGTGACGTGTTTGGAATGTTTGGATACACGTTTGCAGACCTGCAGATACATGAATATGCTGAGTGAGTGGGGGTACCATATTGCTAGATTTGCCATTCACTGACATTTCCATCAGAGTTGGCACCTTTGCCATTATTCACTCCCCTCATGTATCATTGTCCATTCTTTCATTGATCTCTTTTGTGTATATCCTCCTCACTTAGTCTTTCCATCTTGTCTTTCAACCATCCAGTGGTTGGTAACTTTTGCTGTTTTTATTTGTTATGCCAGTTGGAAGATCCCCATTGTTATCCACATGTAACACGTCCATAACCACGGTATTCTTTTGTCACAAGTACATGTAGTGTTGCTACCTACAGATCCATATGATCATCATGATATCAGGTTTTCATTTTTGCTCTTCCTTCCTTAATACACCTTAGAAACCACTTCTCATTTGCTTGCGAATAGTACTACATACACGCTATGTTTACAGTCATGAATAATACCTTGTACAGGCTACAGTTACAATCATAAATAGTACTTTATACAGGCTATGTTTACAATAATAAGTAATACCACCTATGGGCAACATTTACAATCGTAAAGAATGCTGTGCATATTCTGTGTTTACAAACGTAAGTAGTGCTATGTAGGTCAGTGTGTAGAATCATAAATTAATTCTGTGGCCATTAATTTTCCTTATTTCAACCAGGACAGTACCTTAACATTACTCTGCTATAGTGGTTAGCATTTCTGCTTCCTAATTAGGAGAGCTTGGGTTTAAATCCCACATCAGCAACAAGCTGTGCCCCTTTGTCATTTCATCAAGGCAGATGCTGGAACTGTGTCATCTCACAATGGCACACTGAGTTTCCTTGCATATTGTTTCTACCTCATTTTATACAGCTACTATTATTGTGACACTGTATGTTCTACATAGTTTAGAAGACATTTAAACTTTAGGAGATGGATTTAAATGTCAGTCGTATCGGTCGGTGGCCTGAGTTTTTCTGGCTTAGTGTGGACATTTAAATTGCTACCAATTAAACATACAGAGACTGGCATATGGCTTGCAAGATCATTCACCGGTAATTTTTGAGACAGCATATGGTCTCGCAGGGCAATAAAGGTTTAATAAAGTATCAAATGAATATGTGGGTTTGTGATTATAACTTATGATGGCTTTTCTGCCATTAAGTGTCGGGTCAGAAATGTCTGATATCATGCACCATTTACTTCTCTTTGTATGGTTCATGTTGTATAGAACTGTGCATTGCCAGTGGTTGTGTACGAACATGGAACTGTTGGACAAAGTGTACAGAAACAGACATCAAAGAGAAGGCAGGAAAGGTTCTGAACTGACTGCTGTTCAAAATTTAACTTTCCTCTTCTTCTTATTCTTCTTCTCCTCCTCCTCCTCCTTCTTCTCATTCTCTTCTTCCTCCTTCTCCTCCTCAGATGGCATTACATTCCAATGTGGACCTTCTCCTCCTCCTCACAATTTAGGTTTCCTAACAGTTTGCTTTTTGACGGTGACAGGTTGTCGGCCTGTCTCCGACCCCCAACCTGGAGGTTCAGTCCACCATATTTATCACCCCCAGGGGCAAGGTGGCCCAGCTGTACCCCCAGGCACCAGATACCCATGTTAGTCACCTTTCTTGACCTGCCCATGGCTGCATTGGGACTGTTCTTTTCCCTCATCACCACATGGGGAAAACTGCTCTAAATTTTATCCAAATTATTCCAGCACCTATTTGTCATACCCAGGTACTCAAACTCTGGCATATTTTTTTTTCAGGATTTATGCTATGATTCTATACTATATTCCTGTTACAAGGCATGAATACTGATGTAGTTTCTTCTGTATTTCTCGACCATGACATCACTGATCTAATCAAAATAGGTTAATGAATGATTGTAACAATTTGAAGTTTTATTACCAGGGAGGTCATAATCCACAAAGTTGCCACTATCCAGAAAAGGGAGGAGCCTCCTATAAAGAATGCCAAGATAGAACCTGAGAAGCGAACGGAAATACGCACTGCAACGTTTGTGCCCCTCCAAGATGTGCTGGATATTAACTGGTCCAGTAAAACATACACTGAACGCCTTCCCAAGGCCGATTCTTCATACTTCTTGATGAGAGGTATTGTGAGATGTCTTATTAGAATTCATATTAAGCAAATTGGCTCAGCACAAATTCACATTATTTACAGTCAGGTTATACCTGGTTTGAATCTCTGCCAGGACACCAACTGCACTGACAGATTTGTTATGATTTTTGTTTGTTGTAAGTAAATACCAAGATAGGATCTTGCAGTAAGTAATGACTGTTTGCTACATACCCACTGCTATTCTGCTACACATGTCCTTTTACTTGTCAGTGAGATTGGAGGTTTTTGTGGTAGTATCAACGTTACAGCTACCAGGGATCTGACACAGATTGATAAATAGTTCTTCTGTCATCTTAGTAGCTATGTACCAACTAGATGGAATGGAATCGTGTTCCAGATGACTGTAATGTGGAATTTCTCATCTTGTTCAACACAGGATTACCTTTACACTTTAAAATACACTAAAGTAGAAGGTGGAATTGTCTCTCTACCTGATCACCATGTGCTGAAGGTGTGTGAGAGTGGGGGTAAAGGTTTGTATGTTCTTGAGCATTGGCATTAGATGGAAAGGTTCATACTCTGGCTGGCTTATCATCTGTAACAGCAATTCTGGTACCCATTGAATATGGTACTAGGTGGACTCCAGAGTTGGGAATCGAACCCTGGTCATGTAGCTGCAGGCAGGCAGATGATCCATCCTTACCACCATTGCAACTGAACACTATGTAAACTCAGGAGTACACAAGAAAGTGGGTTAATCTTTACCATGTTTCAGTGCTCCTTAGTTTCCGCAGCAGATGCGGTCGTGATCCCAGCCCGAAGAGCCGACAAGAGGACATAGCAGAGCTGTGCAAAGTACGGGATGAAATTCTTTCCAACCTGCAGGTGCCAGTAGAGAAAGTGCCTGATAGTATATTCAGGTATGATATTGTCGCAACTTGAGTAACCTGGAGATTTAAGTCTCGTGGAAAGTTACACTGCGTTGACTTGTGAGTGGTTACCGACATATCAGTGGGGGTGAGACTCCGTCAGAATGTCAGTAACTGTTTATCGTTTCACACAGCGTTACACCCAGAAGACTAAGAATGAAGTCTTGGGCATATGTCCTGAAGATAGAGGTAGCAGGTGCCTCTGAAATGTTGGTTGACACCTGTGAAGATGGCCTACACTTTTGCACCAGTGTAGTTGAGGTCTCTGTTCCTCTGTAGCATGATGCTGCATCACATCCTAGAAGAACAGAGACCGTGCATTACCATGCAACTCTAGTGCAACGGACATTGTCTTTTTTTTAAATTTATGATATGATATGATATGTTTATTAACTGCAATTGGGTTGTCACCCAGTGGCAGTACACATTTACACATACATAGAACTACACAAATAATAACCGAACAACACCAATAACAACTAATGTGGAAGAGTGCGGGCCGTGCCCCGTCTTTGCAAGTTTTACCCTGGCATTTGCCTTACAACTGGGGAAAAAGCACAGTAAACCCTCAGTCAGGGTAAGAAAAACCTCAGAAAGAGTACAGTATACATATTACCAAAACACCCGCACGCACACATACATGCACGCGCGCACACACGCACACACACACGCATGCACGCACACACATGTGCATGCGTGCACACACATGTGCACACACACATACACGCGCATGGCGCACACGCACACACACACACACACACACTCGCGCGCACGCACACACCAACGCACGCACGCACACACACCAGCACAAATTAAAACAGTGCAAGATATACCCAAATGAAATAGTCACAATAGAATAAAATGCCAGCAGTATAAAGTCACCCCAATGTACATAGCATCTTTATCCACCAGAACTTCACCGTAACTAGTAGTATCTGTAGGTATGACTGTGTGTTTTATACTGTGACATTACAGTCATGCGCCACATAAATTTCAGTCAACAACGGACTGCATATACAATGGGGGTCCCATGAGATTATAATATATTATATTATATTATAATACAATTGTGTTACAATTGCTTACAGTATTCAGTACAGTAACATGCTGTACAGGTTTGTAGCCTAGGAGCAATAGGCTATACCATATAGCCTAGGTGTGTAGTAGGCTATGCTGTCTATGTTTGTGTAAGTACACTCTATGGCGTTCGCACAACAACAAAATCACTTAATGACGTATTTCTCAGAACGTATCCCCGTTGTTAAGCAACGCATGTCTGTAGTAGCCTGAAAATGTAAATTGTGTGATGTCTGTTAATGAATGTGGACAAGAAACTTTGTGAAGTATGTTGTGTTTCTGTTTCTTAATAGGAATGTGTTTGGAAAGGTGAGCCCAGCTTGTGCCATCGTTGGTGGCGTAATGGCGCAGGAAATTATCAAGGCAGTTTCGCAGAAGGAGGCACCACACAACAACATGTTTTTCTTGAACCCAATTAAGAATGTTGGGTTTGTTGACTGTCTTGGCAATTAGATGCCTCTTCCACTTACAGCCAGAAGTATTTAATCTCTTATATGGGGGATGTCCCACTGAATAAGGAACTCGGTAATAGAATATACCTCAACACAGGGGTGTGCAAATTATCCAAAAATCTAGGAGTCATCTGATAATTCCATATTAGGCACCACTGTACAAAACTTATTAACCTGGGCAACCTGGCCTTCTGGATTTGTGCACCTGTGCCTTAACAAGTACCACATATTAAGAAAGGTGTTGGAAATTACCTCCTTTAACTATCAGACATGAGTGCCCCCTGGTGAACACGTTAAAAAATTTTTCAGTTTCTTGTCTAGATATTGCTGATATGGCACGCCTGATAATTTCTTTCATTCATCCTCTTTGCATGTATTTTTTTAGTGAACATTGTCAATGAGACTTCCACACAGATAATACTCATGTGGCAACATCTTGAAATGTGGAGGCGTGAAATATACTAGTGACTGTCATTGAACTAAAATATGTGGATGCTGGCTCATAGCAGACTGCAACAGTGGCACTCACTGCATCGTCTGCCATCAGGCAGAACAGTCCAGGCATTGAGTGGGTGATGCGTGGAATCTTTCGTGTATCAAAAGTTCCCTCATACAGTCAACACTTGGTTCACAACTCCTTTTCTGGCTTTTTCTTCTTCTTGTACCACTTCTTATTTTGAGCCACATGAACTCAGTCCATACCTTCCCATTCTACTTCTTTGAGATCCATTTTAATATTATCCACCCATCTATGTTGAGGTTTTCAAAATGGCCTGTTTCCCTCAGGTTTTCTAATCAATTTTTATATACTCTTATATATGCTACATGCTTCACCCAGCTCATCCTCCTTGCAAGGTAATATGAACATTAACACATTGCGGATGGGTGACGCAGATTTGCATTTTTAACACGGTGAAGCTCGGTACATCTGCTAGTTCTCCTTAGTGCCACTCCACAAGGGGGAATGTTTCCAGAGGTATCACACCCTCAAGCACTACTAGGGTCTTTGGTGAGTATTTCCTGAAAATTTCAGTTCACAAAAATAGTTAGCGAATTTGTT
>Ga0268261_10002888_pt1 | contig 12466 bp, 11 predicted proteins | sample TergutNc150P1_FD_190353 | JGI IMG/M metagenome (GOLD analysis project Ga0268261, IMG submission 190353) | Nasutitermes corniger P1 segment gut microbial community from laboratory colony in Florida, USA - Nc150 P1 (SPAdes) (version 2) | ecosystem: Host-associated > Arthropoda: Insects >... | reverse complement strand
AGTGTGTGTGTGTGTGTGTGTGTGTGTGTGTGTGTGTGTGTGTGTGTGTGTTTGTATGTATGTATATATGTATGTATGTATGTATGTATGTATGTATGCATGTAGGTATGTACAGTACTGGACTTGGCTGTTACAGAGCGAGCCATGGCTCACTGTGGCTCACAGGAAGTTCTCATTGTTGGTGGTGTTGGTTGCAACATTCGCCTGCAAGAAATGATGGGGGCCATGTGTGATGAGCGAGGAGCAAAACTCTTTGCAACAGATGAGAGATTCTGCATTGACAATGGAGTTATGATTGCACAGGCTGGTTTTGAGATGTTCAAAACTGGCAGCAGAACCAAATGGAATGAAACGACAATTACACAGAGGTGACAAACTTCATTACACCATTAACGTAAAAAGTTTAAGTGGAAGGTGGATTGTTGAGGGTGTATTATTTGCTGTGTTCAGAGCTTTGAAACAAACCACCCCTTTATAAGCAGCATACTTTATGTTTCTGTTTTTAATTTGTTTATTTTGACATTTGTTTCAGCTTTCTTGAAAATATTCATTAGAGAAGTGTGCTCAATTGGAAATTATAAACTGTAATTTATTTACAACATTTCCTGCCTTATAAGATGCATATTTTTTTCCCTTGAAAATATCCCCAAAATGACCCTGCCATCTTAATGCCAGAAGAAATTTTTATGTACATAGGCTATTAAATTTACAAAAATACTTTGCTAATTATAGGGGTTGTCTCTCTATCTTATTACGGGGTGCATCTTATCATTTCTAGTGTATGACACGTGTCAGACGGAAAATATGGTAATTTATTGTTTGAATTGCTGCATACCAGATACTTTAATATACTACCCAAAGTTAGAATCTCTGAGCATAATGAAGTACTGTGGGCATTTGAAACCAGAAAATAAAGTATAATGCATGTTATTATCCTGTCAGGTTTAGTGTCTTTGTATACATAGTCCTGCCATAAGTTCTGTCTCAAATTTCATGTATTCCACAGCTGGAGACAGTGCGGCGGAAGGGTTCAAAGGTTGGTTATTTTTGGACTATTGACCTTTCAGGCACTTGTGCCGAGGCAGTTTGCTCACATCTCTCGCAGTGTTAACATGGATTGGGGTTTCAAGGAAAACCATGTGGCTGTGATTGCCCTTCACAAATGTGGAAAATTAGATTCTCAAATTTTCAAACTCTTGAAACCATTGAAAATTTAGTGAAATTTCATGTATCGGGCAATTAAACGTTATAAGAAACTCTGGGGTGTTGAAGACATGGCTTGGTCAGGACACCTGAAAAGTGTGAAGGCTGAAGCCACTATCAAAACGATACAGGAGCAGATTCGCTGAAATCCGCTCTGGAAAGAGAAGATCGTGTCCCGAGAGCTCAACATATCAACCCAATCAAGTCGTGCCTCATCAGGGATGATCTACACATGACAGCGCACCTCCGCTCAAAGGGACACCTCCTTACTCCCCCTTTGAAGGAGATCCGATGGACAAGAGCAGAGCGTCTCCTCCAGTGGCATGCTGAGAACGGGCATGAAAACATCCTCTTCACGGACGGGAAATTTTTCACCAATGAGGAGCAGTGTAACAACCAGAACAACAAGATTTATGCTCAGACGTCCCTTGAGGTGCATTCTGAAGGTGCGGGAATGCCATCACCCTTCCTACGTAATGGTTTGGTGGGAGGTGTCCCATCAGGGGGTGACACATCTTTATTTTTTGCAAGAAAGGCGTGAAACTGGTGTCCAAGTGTATCAAGAGGACGTGCTACAGGGAGCTGTGAAACAGCTTAACATGACCCTCTTCAGTGGTCAGGAATTGGTATTCCAGGAGGACTCAGGAGTGGCTGCGGAGGAATGTTCTGGCCTTTATCAGCGCCGAGGATTGGCCCTGGGACTATAAATTGTGGGCTGTTTTGGAGGATATAGCTTGCCAAAAGCACTACAACAACCTGGACAGTCTGAAGAGATCCCTCTTGAAAGCAGCGGCAGAGATTCCCCTGGAGATGGTGCGTGCCACGATAGCAGAGTGGCTGGAGCGTCTGAAGGCTTGCGTCGAGGCATAGGGCGGCCATTTTGAGTGGCATTATTATAAATAAAAACTTAAAACTGTTGCTAATAAATTATTCGACTCGAAAAGTGGATGTTTATTTTCCTTCTAGGCCACGATATACTTGGGACAGAATTTATGGCAGGACTGTGTAAATGTAACTGTCTTTCAAGGAGTTGTCAGGTTATTCAGGTTAATTATTTTTTCAGAGTTTGTTTATTATATTTTTCCCTTAAAATTTGACTTTGCTTAATATTGTTCCTAGTAGCAGTGTCTGTATAACAGTGTCTGCCTGTGTGGAGGAAATGCTACTACATAACTCTAGAAGACCATTTCCTGGTCATTAGAATTGTATCCTATGGAGGAAATGCCTGTGTACAATTCCAGAATACCAAGTCATAGCACTATAATCACTGTAGCTGGTATGAAGAAAAAGGCCATAATGATGTGTCTACTTAATGTGAATGTAAGTTGTTTTTGTTCTAGGTATCGCACAGATGCTGTGGAGGTTACATGGAGATGATAAATCTAGCTTATACAGTCTTAACCGTTTGTATCAGTTAATGACATTAAAACATATTTTAAAATATAATGGTGCTCACTTATCTGATTCATCCAACTGTATGTACACAAAAACTTGAGAACTGATGAATAAATGTTCTTGAAACTGTCAACTCAGTCTTCATTTACATTAGACAATTTTATATGACAATATTAGTGTGTTTGTATGCACATCTTGAATGTAACTCACTGTATTTTTGGGAGTGAAAAATATTTCAAGCAAAAATTTAAGAGGAAAACAAAATAAACATCTTATAATCTTGCATTTCTCTGTAAGGTGCACGGTTTTCAGGATTACTGCAGGGAAAGTTGTGTGTTTTTATACAGGTAAGGTGCTGACAAACCACCACTGCCTTTAACTGAACATATCCATTCTGCCATATTAAATACTAAAAGCTGATTGCATTTAAGAGTATTTAAAACATATTTGTTTTCTTTTAATGTACTGCTGTATCAGAATATTCGTTTGAAACAGAGGCCTGTGTGTGTGTGTGTGTGTGCTCGCGTGCATGTGTATGTGTGTATCTGCACACATTTTCATATTTATATTATGTCAAAGTTATAAATTTTTATGGGTTGGATTTTGATCTATGTACCAATTAAGAAGTTTGACTGTGCTCATCATGATTTATTTTGCTTGGTTTCACTCCATTATAGAGTATGGTATTATATTCTGGGGCAATTCAGTAGATAGTAAAAGAGTCTTTAGCTACAAAAGAAAATAATCACAATTATATCTGGATCTGAATCTAAGACTTCCTGCAAACCACTATTTCAATAATTGGAGATACAGACACCTTCACAATACTTACTACCCATCATGAAATTTTTGTCATGTAACTTGGAAATTTATACAGTTAACTTTACAGTTCATGGTATTAATATAAGAAATAAACTGCAATTGCATAAGCCAACAGCTAATCCTACACTATGCCAGAAGGGAATATACTATATGAGTATAAAGATCTTGTAAGTGTTATTTGAATATATTGCATTATTAGTTGTTCATAAGAAATGTTTTATATAAACTTTGAAGAAGTACTTAGTTGAAAAATCCTTTTATTCACTTGAAGAAGTCATTAATGATTAAATACATGTATGGGATAAAACCTGATGATGTTTTTGTAAGAATGGCCTCTAGAATGTTATTTGAGAAATGTATTAATCATTCATTGTATTGAATAATATTATTTTATTGTTGTATGATGTTTTAACTGTAGTCTATGTAAGTTATTATGACTGACCATTGATTGTTATAACCATACCATAGAATCAATGACATTTTCATAGCCAGTGCCCTTTTAGGGTGTTTTAATGGATTAATGAAATGTATGTTGTGTATGTATTTAGTGGTTTATTGTAATTACAAAACAATGCCCTTTTATGCAGCATTGCATGACGTGCATAACATGAAGGATGGGTTATCTAGAAAACTGAATGACAATTTTTGGTGGCATTTTGTGTGCACATTGTGCCATTATTTGCCACATGACGTTCGTGGAAAACGAGAATGTAGGGTATCGAATATTCAGGCAGCAGTGATCACGGTCGCATAACTTTTTAACCTGCTCGTGGGAAGACGGCCAAACTTTTTAATTTCCTTACGTGTTGTTGGGACATGGTTTCCTAGGAAGTTTAGAGGTTATGACAAAATTTGGTGGTATTGGTACTTTAAATTTATTGCATCAGGTATTTGAAATCCAATATAAAGGAGAGTATTTTTATGAAATATATACTTATATTGTTTAATTTGGAAATGAATTGTTTCCAAGTTGTACTGAATGATTTATCACATATAATATCCACATTACCCGCCAACTTCCACCATTATTTCTGTTGTGTTGGTAGTACGGGGGCATAAGCAACTATTTGCGTTACTGTGCATGCTGGTTTTCAGCAAGCCAACCAATGGTAAAACAATAAAGGGAAGCCAATAATCTCGGGCGATATGCAGGCCAGTAATGTACTGTGCTTAAGTAATTGAAAATTATTGCTTTTTTACTTTTATTGAAGTTTGTACAAGTACTCAAGTTGAATTTGATTGTGGCTACGTGGTGTAGGATAAGGTAAGGTCAGTTGGAAGTTCACAATTGAACTTCGAAGAGAAGTGCATCTTTCTCGCCGGGTTTGGCCATTCAGTATTCGTGTGCTAAAGAGGTCATGTCTTTGTACTATTAGTATTATTTTCAGAAATGTGAAGACTCCAGTTTTATTAATTTTGTGTTGTGTTGAAAGTTTACACGTAACGACTTAGTTAACGGTCCGTCGGAAGTTCGAAAATGGTAAACAATGAAGATAGTAGGAAACTGTCTAGTGTTTCAGCATTATCAATGTGGAAAGCTGGTAACCACATTATGCCAGTCCACTATGGAGCTTATACCTCTGGTACAAGGTAAGAAAGCGTTCATCTGATAATTGCTGAGAAGAAGAGACCAAAATTCAACTATAAAACTTCGTTCCCGTAAATTTAACATTCGATTCGCAGGGTTCACGACCGAAGTTTTGTTATCCAGTATTTTTATATTGTTTTTGTCACATTTTATTAATTCCTAACACTCATCCATATGTACAGTACTGAGGAATATTACTTAATATGCTATTAATTATGAATGTTTAAAAGAGTACAGGTTGTTATTCTTATAAAATGGTTATGATTTCAGGCATTTCTGCAATTCATTATGGATTCTGACAGCTCCTTGGATGGAGATTTTGAGACTAAACATGAGATAGCTGCTCAGTCTAGGAGAGATGATGAATTGGCAGCTGCCATGTCTACTAAATCAGATATGGGTGATGGGAGTGGAGATGAAAGTGTGGAGTCTGTTGATGGTGACAGGGACTTTAGTCCCATTCGGTCTCCACTCCCTGTTGACAGGGATTCTAGTCCTGTAATGTCTCCTGCTCCTATTGATAGGGGCTGTAGTCTTATCCATTCCCCACCTCCCACAGAAAAGGGAGAATTGTCACCGAAGTCCAACAACGAGTTGTCTGATAGCGAAAGTGACAATATTTCTTCAGCTTCCTCAGTTGCATCAAATGGTCACCCATCTTCCCCACCTGCAGTTCCCGGTCAAGAAGACGAAGGTTCGAATGTGGAAGAGCAAGTGAAGGAAGAAAATGGACCAAGTTCTCTAGTAGAGAACAAGAAAGTGTCAGATAAGTTAGTAAAGAAAGATGAGATTCCAGGGCATGGGGAGGATCTGTCTGATGTGTCAGACTTGGACAGTAATGATGGTCGAGACAGTCTGGATGTAGTTTCAGAAGAAGAGGGAGGGAAGAAGGTGTCCCTGCAGGGTGAGTGGAAAGGGGGTGTGAGTAGTACTGCAGCAGTGGAGGAGATGGAGCAGCTGGACTTTGAGGCAGAAGAGCAAGCAGACAAAGAGGAGAAGGAAGAGGGAGAATGTGAGGGGGGAGGAGACAAGAGTGAGGATGATGGAGAACTCAAAGGTGATGACCTAGAAGAAGGAGAACTGACAGATGAGGATGAGAACCGACCTGAAGAAACTGAGCCCAGGCCTGTGTGTCGGTTCTATAACAGGGGGCAGTGCACGTGGGGCTCCAGCTGTAGGTGAGTTTGGTCCAGAGACAATTATTCACTTTACTCTCTTGTAAATCATCCTGACTGTTAAGTCTCATGTCCTAAATTTATGTGACCCACACTGTTGGTCATTTGTTTTCATTGTTCCAGTTTGCCTAGAGTCTGAATCAATGTGTTTAGTCAGTGTGTTGCATATTATAGAGTTTTTACACACCATAATAAAAAAAAGATGTTGGGAAGTTTTATTGTAATGCATTGTAGTTAATATTAGGTTTTTACTTGGCCAGTTTAAAGAAGGGCCTAGCATTTGGCTTCTGTTGGCACATGAACAGGCATCACACATAATGATCATGTTTATTGCACATCCAGTTTCTGCTTGTGAAATTGAAGTTTTTCAGTCTGGACTGGCTTTTTAGGTGCATTTGCAAAATTTTGAAAGGGAACTGTTAGTTTTGTCATATCTGTTCATCTGTGTAGCTGTCTGTCTTCTGGGTGTGTTGAACAACTTGGCTTCCACTGGATGGATTTTAATTAAATTTGATGTTTGAGGATTTTTAAAAATCTGTCAAAATTTAAGTTTGGTTAAAATCTCACAAGAATAACAGGTACCTTACATGGAAACCTGTGTATACTTATGATGATATATCACTGAATTTTTTTTCAGAATGAAGAATTTTTTACTCAGATTTGTAGGCAAAATCAAAACGTGCTTGGAGTGAATAATTTTTAAAAAAAAATCATGCTGTTTTTGAGATAATGTGTAAAAATATGGTAGAGACAGACATGCCATGGATGAGAATATAATTTGATGCGGGAAAGATACATTTGGCATTCCCAATAACTGACGCAAGAATACAGACACTCATACTGTGTAATACTTATTGTTTTTCCACAGCAACAGTGGTTATGACTATGTGTCTGAACGCTATGATATGCGTACAGTGCCTATCTTATTTGAGATTACATTCAATTTGATGATTATTACTATACATTTTATTCTTTAACATGCAATGTCAGTAAAAACTGCGTGGGTTAAGAGCTGGTCAATGTGAAGGCCATAATCCCCTGCTTATTTTTCTGTCAGCAAAGCATTCTGTAAAGAATGCAGAGAATTGTTTGTTTTATGAGCTTTTGCACTCTCTACCTGGGTGGATGTGTAAGATCGTTGTGGTAATTGAACAGGTGCTCAAAAATGCTGTCTGAATGTGTGTTAACATATTGATCTGAGGTTATGGTCTCTGTAGAAAGGTGGGTCCGGTAATCCTAGCTGCACTTGTAGCACTCTACGCACCATTCTTAATATTATGCAATGGCGTTTTTTGGATTAATGTGGGTTTTTTTTGTAGACCAGTACCAGATATTTTTTGTCCAGTGAGATGAAGTGTTGTATATTCACTGAGCAGAATGAATGTGTGATCTGTTCTCCAATCATACGTCCCATAAAGGTATTATTTCACAAACTGCAATCTTTACTTCATGGTAACACATGTTGGAGCAATGTGTACGCTACATTTTGTGCAGTATGCTCACTGATTTGAAGAGCCCAGCAGTATGGGTTAGAAAAATATTCACATTTTACAGTTACCACCTCAAAAATAAGCCTGATTTATTTGTAATGACTGTCACTAATATGTAATATAATTTAATTAAGATCATGATTCATAAAATTTAGTTTGTCTTTGCATAGTAGTGGTGGTGTAAGGAATTGTACAGTGATGTAGTGATTTGTCTTTCAGTATAACAGTGGTGATAGGGGTGTATTTCACCATACAGTGACCAGTGCATGTATATCATTTACTTCCAAGAAGTTTTGCTCTGTTTAGCTAGTCACCAAGAAATGTCTGTACCAGTGAACCTTGAATAAAATATAATGCAGTCGTAGTATTTACAAAGAGAAGTCATTAGTATTCTAAATAAAGTTTTTTTTATATTAATGCTTTGTGCAGTGTGATTTTTGTAGCACATGCAACAAATTATTGAGTCACTCGGGCTGAAGAGGCCCCATTTCGGCCCAGTTCTTCTGCAGAGATTCAGTGTATAGTGAATCTAACATATCTGAAGTTATGCAGAAACTTATCCAGGTTATAGTAGATACTGAAAATGCACTCATTTGTTTCACACACGTGTCTAGTACCTCTGTTATAAGTACTTACTCATGTGAAAATCTTTTGAGAAATTTGGAAGTATTGGTTTCCATTCTCTTTTACTTCTGCCAAGTACAGAAATAAATATAATCAGAACAAGGCATAAAAAATCACAGGGAATTTACAATTGGAGGTAAGATTCACATTGTATATGTATTAAATGTTGTACGTACTGTATATGCCAAAATGCAGGTTGATTCTTACCTACAGTGCCCCAGAAATAAAGTACGTGTGCCAAGGGAAAATGCACTTATCTAATCGTCATTGTGTGTAGACTCTCCATCTTCCCAGTCAGTGCCTTCGTCTTCAGCACACCCGCTATTAACATTTCCCAACCACTTCACTGTCATTCCATAATATCATCAGTCTTATTAGTTGCACTGGTGATAAAGCACTTTTTTAGAACACTTTGCTGTTGCTTCTGATGAATTGTTTTGCCATGCCATAATGGCCCACTGACAAAGAAGAATCACACCGGGCTTCCTGAGTCTTAGACATGGGGTCAAAGCATGGTCCTCTCCCGTGAGCTGCTCACTATACAAACTGCTTCAGGTGGTCTCTGAATGGTTTGTTTATCATAGCATGTAGTACTGGCAGTTATGAGTCGTTTCCCCAGAGTTTATTACAAGGTCTGTGTTGATGGAACTACTTGTAATTGTGTCTTTTATTTCTGGTGTTAAATGTACCTTAAATGCACCTAACACCATTATCCCCTGTTTTTTAAGGAGTGCCTCTGGCTTTCTGTTCCATACCACTGTCACACATTTCTTTGTAAGTTCATTGGTCATCCAGCCTTCAGGTTGGTATCTGTCAGTAATTCCTTCAGATGGTTGTTAGGCTTTGTTTTGCAATTTAAAATCATGTATGGTGGCAGTTTGCTAGCATCTGTTAATGCCACTGTTATGATGGTTGCTCGCATCCTGGCATTACCTGAAGTTGTTATCACGGCAGATTTTGCCCTATCACCGACGATATAATTTTGCAGCATATCAGAGTACACTGGCATTTTATCGGCATTTCTTATTTGGCTTAGGTTGTAGTTGTTCATTCTTTTGAAGTTACATCTTGCTGAAGAGCAGCAGACTTCTCCTCAAAGTCTGCTGGCAGTTTTTGGCAAAGCAGAGTTCTATGAAGAGAGAACCTGTTGCCCTGCATCGTATGTATGCATCAAACTGTGATGGCCTTGAACAGATGATACAGGAAGTTGTATGATTTGGCAAGTTCCTGTGCTGTATATTTTATTGTTTTGTATGTAATCGGTACTCCAGTTTTTCTCTTCAAGTGCACAGCTTCCTTAATTTCCTGTTTTAATACCTGGAAAGTTCCATGCTTGTGGCCACTAAAAGATTTTTGGGTGGAGTTCATATCTATCAGCTTCTGTTTTTGTTTCCTCCATTTTCATGGTCTTGCTTCCCACAATTCCAAACATTCGTTTTGCATTGCTGTTTATTTTTTCAGTATATTCAATCACCATTAGTTTGAATTTGCATCATGACTTTGCCTTAACCCATTTTGAACACACCACACCCTCGTAGCCCTCTTTTACATGTGGCCTTCCATTTTACCAGAATAGTGAATGAATTAAAATGTTTACAGTTCAGAACAAACAGTGCTACATTATGCTCTATACTGTCTTTTGACTACATGTGACATTTTGGGCAATGTAGGCATTGGTTTGGAGCGGGATATTTTGTTTTGGTGCTTTGTATCCAAATTTAAAACAGCCTTATATACTTACGCTCTGAAATTATAGAAGAAACCTTGTCGTGTATTTGGGTGCATATGGTGTATATGATTTGCATTATACTTAATAATAATGAGTTTGCTTAACAAACTTTTGGAGAAACAATCTCTCATAATGTGTTGTTTTCATTCAGAAATGAAAGTGCTACTCAAGAAACCACAGTGTGCAGAGTTTATTGTTACATATCATGTGTGAACATGCTGAAGAGGTTCAGTTGTATGGTCACTGTATTGTTGTGCAGTGGTTGAATCTTGTTTGTAAGACTTGTTGAAGATTGGTTGAGGTCTGCAGTTTGTATTGTGCCCGAATGAGGAAGGTAAGTTTGTACTTCAAGATAAAGGCACAGGTTTTTAAAATAGAGAAGGATGGTGATGTTGCAAAACTACAACAGAAATGTATGATGCAAGGATATTTACAGTGAATGATGTAAAGAAATTATTCCAGCATTGTAACCATGTGGTAATGAGGGTTCAGGTGAGTGAATAGGAGCATCTTATGCTCACACAAAAAGAAGGGGTGGGTAGGGTGGGTGCATATATTTGTCTAAAGTATACTGTAATGTATCTGAATTACGTTCTGTTGGAGAAATATGTTAGTCACAATTTAAAAAAAACTGCAAAATATTGATTAAATCACAGGTATTTTTTAATGTAAAATGTCCTTGTTCATTTGATTACATTTTTCCTTGTCAGTTGTATAATATATGATATGATATAAAGTTTTATGACTGCCTATTCCAACTAGTAGATTGTATTATTCTTATGCTGTGCCATGGTTTTAGGCACATTTGCAGAATCGCGAAAAGTGAGTGTTATCTTCATTGTATCTGTTTGTCTGTCTGTCTGCATGGAACAGTGCAGCTCCCATGATGAATTTTCATGAAAGTTGATATTTGAGCATTTTGTCAAATGTCTATCAAGAAAAGTCTAGTTTGATGTGAAAAAGTCTAACAAGAATAACATGTACTTAGATGAAGATCTATGCAAATTTTTTATAATATCTTGCTGACTTCTACTTAGAATGGGAAGTGTTTCAAAGTTGTAGAGAAGATCAAAATACACCTTACTTGTTGGGGAAATTTTTTTTAAAAAAATCCTGCCATTTAGGAAATAACGTGGAAAAATATGTGATGTCCATGCCACATAACTAAGGCAGGAATGCAGATGCATATTTGTATTATATAATACTGCTTGCTTTTACACAACAGTGGTTACATGAACGTGCCTGAATGTTATGTTGTATGTGTATTACGTGCCTTGTTTAATGCTGTTAGTTAAATTACAGTAGACAGAATATTTGTTATTTCCTATATCCATGTGATACTTGTCTACAGAATAAATAAAAAAAAATAAATGAACGTCCAACAGTTTTGATAATTTATGCACCCAGAATAAGCTTCAGGTTTGAAAATCTCTCTCTTTTTTAACATATGGTGCCTGTGCACATTGCCATGCTACTATAGTACCTAATGTTATAGGTTTGTGCATCCTGGTGTCACAGACAAGGGCAACTATACAATGTTTGACATGGTGAGACCCCTTGTTCCAGTCAATGGACCTCCAGTGTATCCACCAGTAGACTACCGCTCCTCGTACGAGAAACCTCTTCCTGTAAGTGTATGTCCAGTGTGTGTTTCTGTGTGCTTCATTACTAGGCAAGGACATAATGGACAACCAGTTCTGGTTTACGTGCAGTTTATCGGATAGCCCTTGTGGAGCAAACGGGCTGTAGCCCTATTGTCTGTGACATGATGTCCATCCATGAATTGGAGTTGATTCATTTCAAAGTGGAATATTTTGTTGTACGTGCAACGTGCTTGCAACATAGTAGTGGCATAGTGCAGACAGAACAACTATATTTTGTATTTTGTGTGTATTTTGGAAGGCCACAAGGGGAAATCTGTTACATTGTGAGCAGTAATTAAATGCTCTAAAATTGAAGCCATTGATGAAGGAAATTTGATAACACTTTTTAATAATGAGTAAACTTGCATCACCTTTTTATACAATAAGTGCATTTATATTACAGCTGATTATGGAAAAAACAGAAATGGAAAATCTGATCCTGTTCAGCTGAATTAGCAGAGGACAAAATTTAACCAAGCTGTCTGTAGATTAAAAAACAGTACATCCCCAGGTGCAGATATTATACTTGCAAAGGTGTTTAAATTTGGTGGACTTATGTTGGTGAAACTCATACATGGTATTATTTCCTGGATGTGGATTGATGAGATAGTCTCAAAAGTATGGAATGTGGGTACCATACATATGATTGGCAATCATGGGGACTGCTGAAACTATGTGGGATTTAGCCTAATAAATAGAACATACAAAATGGTGTCTAATGTATTATGTCATGGCTGATACCATTACAGAAAAGGAGATAGGATATTACAAATGTGGATTTAGAGTGTTGGGGGGGG
>Ga0268261_10002887_pt1 | contig 12467 bp, 11 predicted proteins | sample TergutNc150P1_FD_190353 | JGI IMG/M metagenome (GOLD analysis project Ga0268261, IMG submission 190353) | Nasutitermes corniger P1 segment gut microbial community from laboratory colony in Florida, USA - Nc150 P1 (SPAdes) (version 2) | ecosystem: Host-associated > Arthropoda: Insects >... | reverse complement strand
ATGGTCTTGCAATCCTAGCAACCTTCTAGGACTATTTACAGTCGGCACAGCATAACATCCTAGAACACTTGAATAATCAGCAACACCGCTGTAAGAACATCTTGTATCGCGTTCTATTTCCAGTTCTGTCCGTATAAACAACATTCTTGTTCTTTTTTTTTTGGTTCATGTATAAAATATTTGAACAACTTCTGTAAATGTTTTTTGCACTTACCCAAGCAAAGTAAGTCTATTCCCCTTAAGTGTTTTGCCGTTTCTCCAGCATTGTTTTACTTGTAAATTTCGACGAAAACAGGAAAGATACTGGCAGGTTCTGAAACATAAAAGGGTTCGTAGACAAGAAAAACTAAACAAAAAACAAGCATAAAATTTCCCTTTCCTCTTCCTATGCCCTGTCCTCGAGTGCCTGTTCCGAACACAAACACACAAAAAACATAACGCAAGAAACTGATCTCTAGAAGTAAACGCAGATAATATGACATAAAATATATCTCTTTACCCCATAAGCAGATTACGGGACAAAATTCCAGTACAAAGAGAGCTAATATACGCTGAAAAAATGTGAGAATTTTAAGATATTTGATACTGAATACAGCAACTTAAAACTGCATTAATGAAGGAATTAAGAGCATGTTGCATTAGGAAAATGTATCATACAATACGTTTCAGAAATATTTCTCTCCTTTCCAAAGGCCCAAATATAAAATATGGAAAACTATGATTCTTCTCATTGTTGCACATGGATATCAAACTTGCTTTCTTGATTCTGAGAAAGAATTTGATGTTAGAGAGTTTTGTGGGAACACAGTGCCAAGTACTTTAAACCCCAATAAAGAAGAAAAACAAGAAAATATATTACCTTTCAACCGTCCAATTAGGCCACAACCCTTTCCTTATGCACGATCTCCAATTTATAATTCACTAAACATTATACCAGTTGACGTCACAATCCAAGCCACTGACAGGGTCGTTAAACAAGCCATAAAAATATCCTAAGTTATTCTTCATTATATAAGACCTTGGCGATTAATTAAAGGAAAATAAAACAGCGATATGTTACATGCATATAAATTCATACATCTTGAAGAAGAGAGACGTCGATGATATTATACCGAATCCCAAGAAAATATGTCGTAATATTATGGAACCGACTCGAATGGCCAACACAGCAATAGGATTCACATCGTGGCAATATGGTTATGAACGCTGGAATTGTAAAATGGCGGGAAACTTAGCCACTATCAGCTTCCTGAAAAAGGACTCAAAATGAAGAACTGGTGAGGTACCTGTAAGTTGTAATGCGTTCTCGGCGAATCGGCGCTAGGTGAAAGAAGCTTCCACTGAGAAACCATGCGGAGACGAAGAGATGGCAGTAGCCGTATCACATCGCACTGCGCATGGTCAGAAAACAGTTCAGGCTATGTGTTTGGCGCTTAGTGAATGACTAACTAATTAATTAACTAACTAACTGTCTCCATTGAACAGAATCTTTCTTGAGAAGCTAAGAGGTACTCAGCTAGTCAAGATATTCCCCGCACTTTATTGAACCCGAAGGTTCATTACCGCATTCACAACAGCTCGCTAATTGTCCCCCTCCTGAGACAGACCAACCAAGTCTACGAATTCCCAACCCATTTCCGTAAGATGCTTTTTAATATTATCCTCCCATCAACGCCTCGGTTTCCAAGTGGTCTCTTTCCCTCGGGTTTCCCCAATAAAACCCTGTATGCTTCTCTCCTCTTTACCGTACATGTCACATGCCCCGCCCATCCCCTTCTTCTTGGTGTAATCACTCGAAAAATATTTGGTGAGGAATACAGATCACAACACTCCTCGTTGTGTAGTCACCTCCAATCCCTTCTTACCTCGTCCCTCATGGCCCAAATACCTTCCTCGTCACCTATTCTCGAATACCCTCAGCGTATGTTTCTTCCTCAATGTGAGACACCAAACTGCAAACCCATAAAAATAACAGGCAAAATTATAGTTCTATATATCTAAGTCTTAATATTCTTGGATAGCAAACTGGAAGATAAAAGATTTTGTACCGAATGATACGTTTTCGGTACTAACACAATATAAAGTTACATGACTGGCATAAACGTCGCTAAGTTGTCCTTCAGGCTTCCTGCCTTCGCACCGTAATACCTGGAGCAACATTGAAATGATTTTATGACATTTCATATTAGGGATTAGACTGTTATTAATGTTCGTCAGCCTATTCCAGTTTTGGTGGAAATAGGACAACAAAAACCAATACTATATGCAGACATGCATTCGTTTCTGTGCGCTTCTAAATTGTGACTCACAGAGAATTTGTTGGAGTGTATAATATTTCGAACTAAATTCCTAGAGAAAAAGTGAAATATCTGTATTTCATTTTCAAAACATTTCTGCCGTAAGCCTGACAGTGTTGGAAGCAATTTAACAAAAATGAGTGAAAGCACTAATGTTATTACGCTAGATATAGACGTTTCCAAACTTGTTACAAAGGAATACTAAACTGAAAATGAAAGAGAAGGAAACTCAGATTTTATCTTGTAATACGATGTTTAAAATTCTCGTATCTCATTTTCCGAGAGAGCAGCCTTTCACGTATTTGGCACTGTAAATAGCCCTAAATTTATCTTTCAGTCCATCCAACAAATAACTAGAAATGGAGTGAATGGCCAATGGCGCGCGTGGCCAAATACGCATGGGAAACAAATCTGCTTTTCAAAGACGCCTATTTGATATGCCGCTGTATTTGGAAACGAAAACGAAAGTCACTGTAATCAGGAGCAGCAAGTATCTTGTGCCGGTGTGATGCACACTGAACTAGTTAAACTGTGCCGGTATTTATATTTCTATAAACAACTGCTTTTATCATTATAGTAGATGTATTTTCTACTTTTACGTTACTATAGACGGCTCTGGGGTTATTCCGGTCTTCTCTTCGACGGGTACCGAGGGTCACTTGCCCGGGGACTAAAGAGGCCGGTGCGTGAAGCAGGCCATTTACCCCTATCTAGTGTCGAGATCTAAAATGGGTGGAGTTATAACTCTAGTCCTACATATGCCTTCATGCAACCTTGTAAAAAATATATATATGTAGGGATATGCAAAGACAGAATATACATGCAAAAGTGTATGAAAAGAGTTCTTCAACACTGCATAGCGATATGAATTTTATGTGGGGTAAAAGATCATATACAGAATGCTGTAGTAGCAAGGAAAAAACTGGGATGGCGTGATTGTTAGCAGCAGTGACCATATAGAAACGAATTAGAAGGAAAATAGACAAAGAATGATGTCCGTTATATTTGGGTGAAGAGAATGTCATACTGTATTATTGAGATGTTCAAAAACTAAAATACGGAAAACGGGGTTTTTAAAACAAACAAGATAGGCAATGTACGTATAACGTAATATTGTGGCACTTTCGCGTAATGTTGAGACCTTCTCGGCTACCCTAACAATCCGATACCATTTCACCCGAGTAGAGAGCTTTTATGGCTACTTAATGTCGCTGGAAAGAATAATATTTACTTACGTCTTCAAGTAAAGTGTATGATATATTTGCCTCACATGGAACAAATTCGGAATTTCTCGACAAATTTTCATGAATTCCCCAAAGTCAGATTTCATGAAAATCAGTCCTGCGGGAGCTGTGCTGAAAAATGCGGACAGACGGACAGATAGACAGAAGGACAGATGGACATTACAAAGCTTTTAGGCGCTTGTTACGGCTAAGTGAACGAGCTTAAAATGGCCGGCTATGAGCAAGGAGGTAGCTTGGAACAAGTATTAAGATGTACTAAGAGTTATTTATGATCTAAGAATGCTCACTGAAAAGACATGGGTACTTTACAGGCTGTTCTGTTAAACGTTTCTGGCACAAAGTCTCAAAAAGTGTGGTCATCCATAAACTAGAACACGTAAAGGACAATCTCAAGGTAAATAAAAGGAATGCATGCAATACCATGTTTTCCTTCGTAGTAGGAAGTGTAAAGTGTGATGTGTGTTTGGACACGCCAAAGTGTTAGGCTTATTCACAATTCGAAGGCTCTGCCACAGTAATCTCCTCGCTAGATTTCGCAACGAATACCCAGTTCCTGAATTAGTGGCTGGGAAAAACAAAACAGATTTCTTGATTTTTCTTTTCATCCGATTTGACTCATGTTTTTCTCTTGGGGAGGGGTAATGTAAAGGACAGGACGTACTCTTCAGATATGATGTTATATCGGAGTAAAGATTTAAGAATAAACCAAGATACGCTGCAACCCACGTGGCGAATAGGGAATTTCATCAAGATTTGTGTCTGTCACAGTGGTTTCTTTCAAAATACAAGTATTCTGCGATATTGAGCCATATCGACTGGTGAACAGTTACAGACGTTTCGCAACAGACACAACGAAATGTTCAAGAAGAAGTGTATCTTCAACTGAATTGTTACTTTACCTTAAGCCTAGTCATAAACGGTGCTCATATTCAAATAATGCACGCAAAATAAATTATGTATTTCGAAATTTTTCATAATTCATTCCTTTTTTAAACAATCGCCGGCGTGAAAATCTCAATAATTCTTTTGCTCTTCTTTTTTATGAATTCAATAAATACACTTTTAAATATGAATCACGCCTATTCATGGAAAGCAGTCAATACCCTGTTCTTGTTCCACGGAGCACTGACCCACACAAGACTGATTCCTTATTTCGGTATGTTGAAAGTAACAAGTTGTTTCCGTGCAGAATTTCTGAGAGACACATAATCGCTCTTCTGAGCTACCGTCCGTTCACTTTTCGCCTCCTGCATGAGGATTTCCCCTGTTCCTAAACACTGATCAGAACGAAAGACTGAGCAAGATGGCTCACTCGGTAACACTTGTGATATGCATTCGAAGTGACATGGTTCGAAAGTCGGCAGGGATACCTAACTAACTAAATTACTTACTTGCTTGTTTTCTTGCTTGCTTGCTTTGCTTTGCATTGCTTTCTTTGCTCTGCTTTGCTTTTCTTTGCTCTGCTTTCCTTGCTTTGCTTTGCTTCGCTTGCTTTGTAGAGCTTTGTTTTGTTTTTTTGCTTTGTGTCTTTGTTTTGCTTGCTTGCTTTGCTTTGCTTTGTTTGTTTGTTTGTTTGCTTCTTTGCTTGCTTACTTACTTACTTAGTGCATGAAGTAGAGGCCTCCTTGACTAGCCAGCAGTTCCTTGGCTTGTCAAGAAATTCACCGCATTTTATGAAACCCCGAAGTTCATTACCGTATTCACAACAGCCCGCCCCATGTCCCTCTCCTGTGTAAGATCAATGCAGTTCATATTCCCAACACATTTTAACGATCATTTTAATATTATCTTCCCATGCACGCCTAGATCTGCCAGGTGGGCCTTTTTTCTTTACGTTTCCACACCAATAAACTTCACGCAACACTCCCCCCATTAAGTACCAGATGCCACACCCACCTAATTGTTTTTTGAATTAATAACCCGAATACTTGGCGAGGAGTACAAATGACAATGCCCTTCACGAAGCATTCTCCTACCGTCCACTGCTACCTCTTCCTTTTAGGTCCAAATATTTTCGGCAGGGATACGGACCACTTTAACTAAAGTTTTTCGCCGTTTTATTCAGACCGCCCAGGAAAATTCCGGAGTAGTCTGTTAAAAGGGCACAACATTTATTTTCTTCGTAAATCGTAGTGAGTGATATTGCCTCTAGAAAAATCCACCCCGTTGCCGGAGATCCGAATTGTGGAGTGTTCATCTCCGAATTGTTTGCCTCCAGAGGAAGCATTGTTGTACCTTTATAATTCAGTGTACACCAATAACTGTATCAGTCGAGGACACGTATCTAATATGCTGACATAGTTGTAAAAGAAAACGTAAGAGAATAATTAAGGTAGAAGTAACGATCAACCAGCTACGAAATATATCTACCAATCGCAGTAGGGGTTCGAAGCACTTCATCTGGAACCTTCATTTGTAGCTAGGAAGTCGTAAAGTAGGCTACATGCCGTCCCGAGCAGTCACATCAGTGCAGTGTCGTGTCTAGTGATGTAGTTTACCACACCGTCAGACACAACACACTTCACAGTTCATCTGGACGATACATCTTCGGATCACGAAGATCGAGACAGATCTTTGTATACATACTCCATACAGAATATAAACAGCTACTAACTTGTACGTAACAGGAACGACTATCACATACATTTATTATCATAAAATTGCAATTTTATGCTTATTAACTTTGTGTATTTTAGAATTTTAATATTTTAATTATTTCAATTATGACGACGCAATGCCTAGACTAGCGTTTTGGGCTTGTATTCCTTAGACCTGAAAAACTCCCTGAGGAGGGCACCCCGGTGCCGAAACATGTAAGAGATTATTTGTCATAAGTTGTATCTTATTGCGTGCATTTGTTGGCTGATATATTAACTCTTAAGCACGTTGTAAACCTTGTGAAGTAACTAACACCATTTCTACATTATTACGCAGTAGTTCAGCGAGTGTTATTTCTGTAGTTTTGTAGTGCCTTCGTTCTTCAACGATGTTAAGCAGCGTAGATTGATAATTACTGATGTTCTGGGACGACCTATCGGTCCCAACGTCAACGGTCTTTCAGAAACCATGCGCCTGATTGTTTGTCCCAAAACTTCGCTAGCCAGTCCACGCTGCGTCACATCCAAGAAGAGCGAATATCTCATTTTTACATAGCGACGGAAGCCTGAAACCCCGCATGTACTGAGTATTTCCCTGCGCCTCTCCTCAAGCGTGTTTGAAATAAGGAAACCGACTTGCGGTGCAGAAAAATAGATCGTGGATTAGTGCAATTACGAATATAAACTTAAAAGAAATATAAAGTTTTTGTTTGAAGGTATTTGTAAGACAAGAAGAAGAAATTTACAGACTCGCTACTAATACGCACACTGTGTGAAGGACAAGCAGACACAACTCAAACTTCTTGAACTGGGTGGTGGCATTTCCCTTCGTACACGAGAAACAGTTACACTACCATGACTCGATCACAAGAACCTTGTTTTGGCAGGCGGAAAGCACTACGTGGAGAAAATTTCAGTACGAAAAAAAGAGCCTTCCAGAGGCGATTCATAGTCTTTTCTTTAACTCTGTAGTTTGCTTCAAGCGTGTAAGTAGTGCACAGAAACAGCAGTGACGTGCGATATTCGCCAGTTGGTTACTGACGTTTCTGGACAACCCATCGGTCTCATCTTGACCCTTGAATACGGAACCGATAGCTTTTTCCGAAACGTCGGTGACTACTAATACACGCTGCGTAACATCCTAGAAGAGCGAAGATCTCGTTTACACTGTGGCGTGAGCCAGAAATCACGCAGTGTACATGCAGTTATCTTTGAGTGTTTAGCACAGGAGACCAGCAGAACTGACGACAGTGACGAAGCAGTCATCAGTATCAATTGAACTACAATGTACCCTGGCATGTTATTTCTCGGAAATGCATTACCAATGATTATATTGGATTAAATGTAACCGGACTGCTGCGCCGCGTACCGCGACCCACTGTGTAGCGGTTCCATTCCTGACCTATATCTATAAGCCCGAATATAAAACGAGTTTTTTTTTCGGAAAGAGCCACATAGAAAAATAGAGGCTATCTTGCAAGCGGGGCCTCATGACAGTAAATATGTCATGTGTAAAGCGAAATGTCTGTGTTGAAAGGATGTAGTGAATTGTTCACATAGTACACGAGGTCAGTTACACGTAGTTTCTGGTTTCATGTCTGCCTCACTGAAGCTTTAAGAGTATTAACGTTGTGATTAAGTTCCCCGAGTTCTTTTCTCTAAATAACAGAATTGAAAAGAGGGAGTCGCCTCATATTTAGGCTTATACGGTAATGGGACATACTGGAATCCACAGTGGGTAGGAAGGTCGGGTGTCTTGAAACTTTTGTCAAAATTTTCCACAGTTTCTTAGGCTTTTCTGTGTTTTATAACAATATGCTACTTAATTATTTGACATATTTTAATGCAGGCAAAACAAAATGGTCCCGTTATTTCAAGTTTATATAAGTAATGTTTACTGTTACACATACTGAGCTTGGTCTAATAAAGGCAATGTAGTTTTCAGTGCAAATACATTACTTAGACATATGATAAATCTAGCTATCCCTATACAAGTTGGACAGGCCCTTAGGGCTCCAGGAGTTTGAAACTCCCGGAATTTCTAGACATTTGGCACATGAAGGTGGCAAAGTTGTCAGCACTACGCGCTGGCCGCCTTTAACCCCCCCCCCCCCAGGATATACTCATCGTAGTCATTTGTGTTAGAGGCTGAGTCAACCACAGGGCCACAGTGCTGCCGGATGGTTTAAGTAAAAAACAGTTAAAACAGTTGATGTAGACAGACAACATTGAGAATGTAACTACATATACAAAACGCTACGTCACAACTTGAACTTGCTGGCGAAGATTTCCATTGGCAGGCTTGTGTGTGTACGTAACGTTTGGGTTGCATAACAGGTAGTATCTTCACCATCCACTGATGAAAAACTGTCATTTTCTACTTGTATTGATGACAATGAATACAAACGAAACGTACTGAGATTCTTTCCTAACACTTAATTTTCAGATTTCAATTATTATTAACACTTTCAATTCAATATCGTACAATCAAACAGTTTATGTACTTTAATAACGCATTCCCTAAGAAAAAGAATATTGATTCAAGTTGGGCTTGTTCAGTAGGTGACAATGGAAGTGGCTAATTCATCCAACCATGTTCTTGTGACGTGTGATCTTGAAGTTTCTCGAAGTCTGTAAGTGATTTTCGGTGTCAAATAAATACTATATATTCAAAGTACGCAGTACAAGATTGGCTGGCCTCTTTAAATTTCTTATCATTTATCGAATATGAATCGTGCATCATCTACTGCGGGAAAAAGTGTGAGTCCAGAATTTATCATATCATCGTCGATTCTATATATTAAACTTATAATAAAAAATATTTAATGTGCCGATTATTGACGTGAGATTATGGCGACATTCCAGAGGAATTTTAAGTAAATTTTTCGTCGTTAAACTTCCACCTTATCACTGTCCATTACCAACTCTCGTAGATGTGTTTCGAACAGCAAACGTTGGTCTTTCTCATTACCACCATCAAATAGTCTTCGTGAATTGCGATTCTATTCGCTTCTGCATTCACGCGCTTTTTAATCATATTATTCAAGCAACATCCGTCATTCGGTATTTACATTCACCTTATCACGGCCACTTGACCCACATACACTTTCAAGACCCCTTCCTATAAAATTAATATAATCTAGGACGTTCTTTTTCCTATCAACTTCACTACATTCACAAAAAAGAGACACTTTCCATCATTGGCCCTTTTTAGGCACGTTCGCAAAATTGCGAAAAGAAACTATTAGCTTCATCACGTCTGTCTCTTTGTCGGCCCGTCTGCCTTTTCCGTCCGCATGGAATAACTCGGCTTCCACTGCACGGATTTTCATTAATTTTGTATTGGAGGATTTTTCAAAATCCGTAGAGCAAATACAAGTTTCATTAAAATCCCACATAAGCAACGTAGAATTTACATGAGTACTTAACGTAAATTTATGATAATATCTCCCTAATCCTTCTTAAAATGAGAAATATTTTAAAGTTGTAGAGTAAATCAAAATAAACATTTTATGTTCAATAACTTTTCCCGAAAATCGCGCGGTTTACGAAAAAAAGTGACGAAAAATTGAGACAGATGGCGCATGAATTTTGCATACTGGATAACTAAGGCAAAAATACAAACACACACTCAGAATATATAACAATTACTGCTTTTCCACAGCAAAAACTCTTACGCGGAGGCGCCTCAATTTTGCGTTGTACGAACATGGTCTTTCATGTCTTTCTTTTTCTTGGGAGGGGAGTCTCTACCTTCGTATATCACTGGCGGTAATTCCTTTATTCCTCAAACTTGACAGTCATTGACCCCTGTGTTCGACTATCGTCTTATTTATTCTCAACTCGATGTATATTTGACATTACTTCCAATATAATTACTCCAATTACAAATCTGCGAGTGCATCTCCTTGTTGCTTTGTTCAACTCATAAATTACGAATGTTTCATGAAAATCTATGGCAACACCTTAGTGTTGCAGCATGTCAGCTCCAAAGCACAGACGTTCAAGTTATGGTGATACATAGAAAAGAACGTCTATTTCATCTTCTCCTACGGAAAGCGATATAAATATTTGTTTGATTGCAAATACTAAAAGCCGTTACTAAATGCATATTACTTTACCCCCATCTCCACAGCCTCTAATCCTCGCGACATCAGATACTGATACTACTCGTTTAACAGAAGTTTTCAACAATCGCATTTATTGTTTCGTTCTCGACATGGACATTTATAATCCAAGAATTTTAGGCGCGTTCGCAAAGTTGCGAAAAGCGACCATCAGCTTCGCCATATCTGTCTGTCTGCCTGTCTGTCTATCTATCTGTCCATTCTTCGGTCCCCACGAAACAACTAGGTTCCCACTCCACGGATTTAAATAAATTTGGTATTTGAGGACTTTTCAAAAATCTGTTGCAAAAATTCAATTATCATAAAATATGACAAGAATAAATGGGTAATTTACGTGAAGACCTATGTACATTAACAATAATATTATTCTCTTGGAATGTGACGTGTTTCAGAAAAAAGTTGTACAGAAAAATCATCTTTTCCGAAAATCGTGTCGTTTATGAGATAATGGGGGGAAAATACGGCAGAGCCAGACAGACCGCAATTGACAATATACTATAACACAGCGCAGAAAGGATGCGATTTGCACACCGGCTAACTAAGGCAAGAGAACAGACACACAGCTTTTCTGGGGCAATAATAGTTGCTTTACACGTATGTTGCACATCTTGTTCAAATTTTTTTTGCGTATAAAACATTTTGTCATTTCGACTTCTTTCTTAGTTTTAACTTCCATATACTTGTGTATTATATTTACCTTCAATTTAAAATTCTCCTGTGTTTGCTCCAAATCTGTTAGGCCTTATTGCGCGCATTATACGTGAACAATATAAAGCTTCCTACGTACATTGCCCTGCTGTAGTCAACTGAGGCGGTCGCATTGGTTGTGACCCACCGGCAGCATTATTCTCCTGACATAATTGTGCCTCTAGTTTCAAACATGACGGATTCATTTACTGTTTTACTTTTGTGCCAGGCCTCCTGCTTTGGTCCTATCTTCCATTTGTGTCGTGGTCATTGTAGTTAAGACGCATTTATCATTTTTTCCACTGTTGGCTCCTACTAATTCTCCTTTAATTATTTCTGTAGTTGTGTGGGCGCGCTTGGTTTTGTTTCCCTTTGTTGTTTATTACTATGGGTCTTGCGGCTAACCTCCTGACCTCCTGGTGTTCTAATTTGTTCAGAATATTCAGTGCCTCTTGTATAGTCCACATATTAGATGTTATCCAATGACGCTGAATGTAATCCGAAAATGAGAAGGCAACAGACTCCAAAGTTTATAAATCTTCCATTCGTGGTTGCAGTAGACTTAACCAGTACTGCGTACCTCAGATGATATGTCTGTGAGCAACTCGCGGCGCAAAAAGTTGAACGATCAGTTGTTACACATATCTTTCCTTCAACCAGTTTCCAAGACTGAAATCGAACCAGGCTTGCCGAGGATTGTTCCGTCACACCGATAGACAAAGTTCAGTCAGTTTTATTAGGCAATGTTGGCAATCTCAGACCAGTTTAGTACAAGATCATTTAGTCGAGTGAGTAATCAGCTTGCTACACCAGTTACGGAATAATCTATTGTCCGCTCGAAGACACCACCTTCTTTTACTCCGCCACCCACATATTTGGCTTCATACGGACGGCTGCATTGTACGAAATAGCCTACAGATTTAGACTATATAGCCCATAAAATTTTAATATGTCACCTCTAGATGCTCTGTAGGCCGTACAGGGTAAATCAGTACGAGGTTGACGGTGGAGACCCTGTTTGCCAGTGACAATAAGTCATTCTCTATATAATTAAGCGGTGTGTTAATTAAGTCCTAAGTTACTGAGTGATGAAAGTATGTATGTAATATGTAGATACATACGTTGGTTACTTAGTAATTTGTTGGTGACTTAGGTTTGTAGCTAGCAGTTACTGCCATAAATTGGAGGTTGGTGTTCTAACATCGAAGGCACCTCCCTGAAGTCCGAAAGGACCTCCCACGTCTCTCTACACCACACAGAGTCTGAGCGCCATTACAAGTTCCAGTATGTTGCTTTGTTTTGGGAGTTTGTGCACTCTTTAAATTTCGGAATTTTACCGTCACACCTGCATACCTCGTAATTCCGTAATAAATATTCTTTTGTGAATTAGATTTACTACATAAATATATTGATTCTTGTGGTGCTGGAATTTCAGTGTCAGAAAAATTCTTCTGTAAGAAGTTTCCGCCGCAACGTAGCCTGGTGTCCTTGCAAGCCACTAATAAGTAGTTACGT
>Ga0268261_10002886_pt1 | contig 12473 bp, 7 predicted proteins | sample TergutNc150P1_FD_190353 | JGI IMG/M metagenome (GOLD analysis project Ga0268261, IMG submission 190353) | Nasutitermes corniger P1 segment gut microbial community from laboratory colony in Florida, USA - Nc150 P1 (SPAdes) (version 2) | ecosystem: Host-associated > Arthropoda: Insects > Digestive... | reverse complement strand
AGAAGAAGAAGAATGTGGAAGTCTACCGTCAATTTCATTATTAGTGACATGGGGGAGAGGGGGGAAACAATCACAATCACTGAATGCTCACTTAAAATAAACTGGATGATATCACTGTCAGGTTTGAACAATCTTCCACAATCCTTCACATGCCTTTCACAAGAAACTGAGGTTTCCACTTTCAACTGTACACCATTTCTGAAAAATAGCATCAATATGCCAATGTAAAGGTATTTTAACATGCCAGAAATATATGTATATATATATATATATATATGCCTTCTACTTTTGGGGTTGATGATCCTGAAGATGGTGTAAGCAGGTTCCTCTAAAGCACTGGTACCTACCCTACAATCTAACGATTATCTTTTCCTGGAAGACCATAATGTCAACTATCAGCAAATTTCACATTGCACATGAATTGGAAACTGTATTTCTTTAAACACTGGTTGCAATGACAACTGTTTCAAATAAAAGTTACAGATCACAATGAGGTACCTTTGATAGGCCACATAAAAATTTCGGAACAGTGAGCCTTTTTTGAAAAAATTAGAGGAGCTTCATTTGGGATCCATGTAAGGCAGGCCTTTTATTAAAGACTGTTAAGGACCACAATTTGAGTCAGCAGGCAATTTTCTGTGCAAACCCTAGTTCCAGATTTATTTTCAGTCAGTTTGGTAATTTTTTAGGTAGATCACATCGATATATAAAGAATACACATAAAATCTAATATGTTTATTTCATGCATTAACTGCAAAGAATGCATAAACAGTTTAATTAACTCTGTGATTAGACTACTGGTAAATTTTCTTCAGCAAACAAAATGTGGTATTTATGATGCTGTAAGAATGAATATTCACCATAAGTCCATGTATGCATATAGGTAACACACAGTTCACTGTCCCTGTGCCTAAGAACCATACTACAAAAGTGTATACACAGGCATGAAAGAAAAGCTTCACAGATTCTGCTCTAAATCTTGGTACCAGACAGAGGTGAGCGACAAATTTCAAGCTCAGGCACCACTCTTACCATCCATTCTCTCCTAGCAACTGAACAGTCACTTTACTGGCAGCTATCCCTTCGAAGAGTGTAACTTTATTTCCTGGTCTGAATGAAAAATTCACACTCTATTAGGAACAAACTAGCATGATAGCTGCAGTTTAAATCCCAGAATATCTAAGAAAATATAAGCAAGAATTGTTAACAAAATGCCCTGTATAAGAAATACAAAATCAAGTATATGTTGCGAACAGAATTAAATAGTAAGCTAAAAGCTGAAATAAGACTCAGACCAGAGTTTCATTTTTAAATAAGCACAGAATGGACAAAGAACCACACAGCATTAAATTTCCTTATGTCTTGTATAATACGCTACAAAAAATACACCAAAAAATTTATTTATGTGAACAATGACACCTAAAGGTATGTGCAGTAAAGCACACCAGCATGAAAGTGTACAGAAGAAAGAGAGGTAAAGCTCCATCTATTCTTAACCTTGATACAGGATAAAAAATGTGGTTAGCTGCATGCTTGAACTGCTTTAACACTGCATACAGACCTTGTGGTATCACTTTATAAGAAGCTGAATGGGTCAAAAGATTTTTTACCAGTACCTCCACCAACGGACAAATTCACCACCATACAGAGTACTGTCCATAGACTTCAACTTTTGTCTGAGTCAATACATTTAACTTTCTTTCGTGTAGTTTACAGTCATCATCATCACATTCAGTAAAATAATTTCAGAGTACATCAGCTACAGTAACTGTTTCTACAATTTCAGGGTCTTCTTTTTATTCTTTTGCGCCATGCAGAACACAGGTCCACACACAAACTGCTATATAGGACAGACTGAAAAGCAGACTTACACCTTCCAGCTGTGGGTCAGAAACATCACGTGGCATCCATCCCTGTAAGTTGTTTAATCTTGCACTGGGAACTAGGGGTAATGGTAAGAAGTTGAGGACTGTCTGTGTTGACAATCCACAGTCTAACATTAGAGTTATTTCTTTGAAACGCAGAACATAGCATGGCCTGTTTGGGTCACTGCTCAGACAATACTGAAAGGAACCAGAAACATTTAATAGTCTTGTGATAAAATTTAACAGGACCACTAAAATTAATTTTGTTGTTGCAAAAACAGTTCCATTAAATCTTGGGTATCATAAACAAAATTTTCAAACTATACCTAGTCTTACATTTAGACAAAAATTTATACAACTGCTAGACCAACATTATTACATGGTGCTGAAGTATGGACCATAAGGTAGAAAGATGAGAGAAGATTAATATCAACTGTCTTGTATGCTTTTGGGCAATAAAATAACAGAAGAACTAAAAAACAGAATTCAAACTTTCTTCAATAAAAGAATTTATTCAACACTAAAAATAAACAAGGAATAAACTTTGAAAGAAGAAACACTGACAGGATCCCCTGTAAAACCACGTAACATCAACCACAAGCAGAATATCACAAAAATGTAGAAAAACTGTGTTTTGTAATACCTGTAATGGAGTATCTTGGTCTATGCAAGAGAAGTATAAAGAAGATGATAAATTATCAACTCTAAAGCATATGTGTCTAACTACAATACCCATAAAATCATGAGACCATTGACAATCCACTCTTAACCCATTTCTAGTCAGCACTAAAATCACCCAACCATCTATTCCTTGATCTGAACTAGTGACTATCATTAACAATGTTCCCATACATACATACATACATACATGTTCCCCTTTTCAAAGAGTGGCAGAGGGTAGCCCATACATGAAAGACTATAAAGTACAAAGCCTGTGAAGTTCACCAACCCTATTTGGTAACTGCAATATTAAGGAAAGATCCTCAGTCAAAATTGCACTGAATAAGTATTCAAGGTGGAAAAATATGTCAAGATGTTACATATAGACAAGTTCACAATAATGCCAAATTAAAGACTTGAATACATTTGCTATTTTGGGGAATTCAAAAGAAGTGTTGTGCCATAAATGGAAGTGGGCCATGGGACAACATACAAGCCACGCAGTACTGGTGAGGGGGGAGTGTGAGTTTGGAGCACAGTGCCATCCAACAGAAAAGGGGCTGTGAGGTTAAAAAGAAAGTTTGAAGGAAAATAGAGTGACTTGAATCAGTCTGTATCTCTCCTCACAGTAGATACTGATTTGGGCGTCTGACTAAATTTGATGGTTTCCTAGATGATATGGGCACAGTAATTGAGAATGTCTACTAGGACTTCTGTCAAATTCAATGGCATGTTTTGTCATGGTGAAAGGCTTGCCCACTGTAGTTCACTGGTTTTATAGCCTGGTGTCTCTAATGTATTCTCATACCCTTATGGAGATGACCAGTTTGGCCGATATGCACCCTTTTGCAGGTGTAGGGATCTTGTTAATGCTTTAGTTTTTACTGGTGGTTACTCATCCTTCATTAGTTTCAGAAAGGTAAGTCTTTTCTTGAGTAATTTAAGAATGGTGCCAACTGCAATTTCTAAAATGGCTTAAATGTTGCCTGTTGTTCTCTGAACATACAGGATAAGCCTTATGCTCTCACTTATCCACTTTACCCCCTACACTGTCCTTTTTTTCCTCAATGACCCTGGGTATTCTGATGTTGGGTGTAACCACTTCCTCAGAGAACAGTGATTATGTGTTGCTGTTCAAGACCTGGCTGGACTGTTTGCAGGCTGTTGTTGCCCTGTCAATTAAAGTACTGACAGCATACTTTTCATGTGCTAGTTCTTGGTGAGGATGTGGGTATAAATCTATCTGTGTTGGTGGGTTTCATGCAGATGGCATGTTGCACAGAGTTCCACAGAGTGTAAAACCATGATATGTAACAAGAAACAAGTGTACTTTTTTTCCACTCCCATGGAGTATGAGATGGTGGTGGATAAGTCTCTTTGCACAGGTAGTCTGCAGGACAAATCAAAAATATATTAACTACATATCCTTTTCAGAATTATGATTTCATGAGACAGATATGAATGGCTTCTTCTCTGAAAGACAGTGTGAATGTTGGGTGCAAAAGTTGATACGATGGGGATCACGGCAATATACCTTACATGACAGTATAACTTCTGTGGTACACAGACACGTGAATGTGCTGTGTTCTGAGTGTGGTGTGTTCTAGGTGAAGTGTTCTGTCGCTGTGATGAGTTCTTCATGCAGTTTGGATAAGTTCAGATGCTGCCAGATTAGGGCAATAGTGTCAGATATGGGGACCCTGCTAAAGTTTCCATGAGAGTGCTGTGCCTGTTGTGGTGAGCTGGCCCAAGTTGCGCAGTTTTGTAGCTTTTCCCTTGGGATGATGCGGTGCGGTCAGGGTTGATGGGGGGGATCATCCGATCCACTCCGATGACACATATTAACATGTTTTAGCTTACATTCACAGAACACAACCAATTTTAATAAATTCGTCTAAATTTACATCTAAGCTTTCAAAAGTCAATTCTGTTTAAAAATATGAATTTTAAGCATTATATAAAATGAAATGCACTACGAATGTTACTTAAAGTTAAGTACACTTACTAGTTTCATTTTAATGGCACAAAAACACAGCTGTATGTGCCAAATCGCTGCTACACTAGGAACTGTCTATGAAGAGTATATACATAACCTCACACACGTTACTCAAACCAACGCAGAAAAGGCATTGCAGTGCTGCCAACTGCAAAACACATAACCAAATTTTTAAGTGCGTGTACATTGACGACAGTTACAATAAACAGAAGATGGTGGACTTTCGTGTTTCGGAATTATACTTCTGGATTGCAAGTTACAACACGTTCATTTCAGGTACGTCTGTCTTAAAATTGGGTATACATATAAACCATTAACATGGATCACATTGACCACGAAAAAAACAAACAACCAGGCTCTACTACAAAATGTGGTACAACAGGCAGCTAACATCCTTACTTCTAGTGGTAGGTTACAGTTAGATGATCTGTGGGTTACAGATTTGCTCCTCACGGTTTTCGGAATCTACGTGTGCCTCGGAATACGTCCAGCCCACGAATTAGCGCTTCTACCAGCGTCGTTGATTAAGATATCAAACTGAACTCATGGATCCCCCTGTCCTATGGGTGAGTTGACCTAGTGCTAGGTATAAGTTGTGCAGGACAGTGAGAACAAACGAAGCAGTTCGTATAATGTGGAACCTGATTGGATTTATTGGTAGGTGCCTGTACGTAAACAATAGTAATCTATCCTTTAGAATATGGTACGGTAGTTCCCCCTGTGTGCCATATGTGGTGTTGATATTTTGGCCACTGTTTCACGTGTTTCCAGTGCGTTGTGCTCGTATGTCTAACCCCTCAACAGCCCATACACTCCGCGGCCAATTATACAGCACATTTCAGTTAATCGCATTCCTCAGCTTCTTGTAGGGCACCAGCTGGTTATCAGTGACACCTTGGGTCGTTGCTAGCCCTGTGCGCTTGAGTGTTATTGCTGCACGTGGTAGGGCATGGTCTTGTGACGGACGACATGCGTCTTTGCCCAACTCGTTTGTAAGTAAAGGCGATGCGCTGTTAATGCCCGACGTCGCATTAAGATCGTGGGTTAGATGCTTTCAATTACAGCTAGTGACAGAGGGTTGGTTTCACCGTGTGTGCGTGTCTGTTCAGAAGGAATTCCTACCCATTCTACTTCTCTGTTTTGGCTTTAGTCCTTTCGAGACGGACGTCGGTTAGATGCTTTGAGTTAGGGATAGTATTAGTGAGAGAGGCGTGTTGTTTCGGTGTGTGTGTATGCGTCTTCCGAACACACTTCTGAATTTGAGCTCCCAAAAAAGTTCTCGAGACACTGGGTGAGTCGTAGGGGGAGGGATGAATGGGAACCATATTCTTAGGACGAAGCCAAGGATGTCAAACATGTCATGGCTTAATACAATATATGTTTCAAATACACATGTTAGCTCGCAGTAAATATTCATGTCAAATCCGAGTAAAAGATAAGCAAAATATGGAAATTATGATGTATTCTCAATACATTTTCTCATTCTATTTGCAGTTAAAAATAAACACTTATTCACCTCAAATAATGAAATACATACATACAAAACCAGGAATTATTTAAATTTTCATTTACCAACTGTCAATTTATCCAAATTCTACAAAGGACCTGACATATCGGGTACTAAAGCTTTCAGTCACTTACCTCGACATATAAAAATCCTGGTCAGTGATATGAAATGCTTCAAATTATCTCTCAAGAGTTTTTTATGTCATCATTCCTTTTATTCAGTTGAAGAATGCTATGATCATATTGATGACAAAGACATGTAAACTGACTGTGATTTTAATTTCATTTATTTTATTACTTTATGCAATATTTTAATATGCAGTACGTAATGTTAAATTATGCAAGTTGCAGCTATGGTTTTTATGTATTCTTCCCAACCTGCTGTTAGTTGTATCAGATTCTACATGCCTGAGGATGTATAATGAACGTGACTCTTGACCATTCCCATGGTATGTACCTGAATGGGATGTATGGAAGTAAGATTGAATAAATAAATAAATGATCCGATAACAATAAGTTTTGACTTGTAAGTGTCTCTTATCAATACAATATTGTATCAGTATTTCATAATTTTCAATACTTTGTACTTATATTGTATTACTGTTTTATTGTTTTTTATCATACTATTCAGATATTATATTATGCACCATAACTAATATAACCTTTCTGTAATTACATTATAATCAGAATGTTGCCTATTCAGATGTATCCTGAAAATAATTGTATTGTATTTACTTTATGTATGATATTTGTAACCTTATTTCTGTATTGATAAGTTCCATATCCGACGGGTCATAACCCCTATGGATCAAACGAATGCTAAGTAAATTGAAACTGAAATTGAAATAGAACCGTCTCCTTACAGACATGCAGACATACATGCTTCATGATCAGAGAAATTTTTATTGAGCATGATATTTACTTAATTATGGCTTAAATACCCTTATATGATAACTCAGATTTTAATTTAGGTTGAAGATTATTGTATAATTTGATTTCAGGAGAGTAAAGCAGACCTCTGAGGAAAGGTGTATAGCAACTGAGTTAGAAATCAAACCTTATCCTAGTAATGCCACCATTAGTAAATTTGTGATCAATAAACTCTTATTCAATATCTAGTGAAGTTTATCTTAGTGTTACATCTGTGTCTTGCACCTGTATTGAGTATATCTGGATTTTGAAATTTTTTCATGTTTGCAACAAATGAGAATTGAAAGTATGTGTAATTTCCTAAATATTTCCCCACAAAACACTTTTCTTTTAGCACCTACCATTATTCTCATTATTTTCTGTAGAGTATAAATTACTGTATTTAGTATTTTTGTTGAATTTTCTCAGAAAATTATTCCATATGCTGTAATGAAATTGAAATAAAGAAATAGAACTAATTTAAGTTTTTTATGAGTGTTGTGGCTGTTTGCATGGAAAGGGATGCTTAACTTCATTTAGGAGTAATATATTTACTATATGTTTCCCAAACGAAATCATTCTATTATCATCTCATATTGTAAGCTAAGAAATGTAGTTGTTACTGTTTAATTTTTTATTCTCATAAACTGTGTTTAGATATACAAGTTATAATACATAATTGTATTAAATGTGTTTTGTCAAAATTTAATTTACACAAGGTTTCGCGAAAGCCAGTCAGTTCAAAGTTACTGTCGGGGGACGTGCTCACACAGACATGATGAACCTGCATTCCTGTCTTTCCTTACAAATAATAAATTATTTTACTAAATTACAGAAATAAGCAGAGTGGAATAGTGGTTATATTTTGATATTTTGGAAATGTGAAATATGTAATGCACACATTGAGTTCATTGGTATTTAAGAAAATTGTTTTTGTTTTTCAGATCTTGTGATCTTGAGTAAAAGGAGCAGCATGACATACGAGGTTCACGTATTGTATGATGGGTACTCGAAGATGACAGATGAGGGTATGGTTGCCAACTGTACGTGCACCCTAATAAAAGGCCCAAAACTTATCATAGTGGATACAATGACACCATGGGATAAAGAAAAAATTATTACAGGTAGTATATACTATAATTCTTACAGTTTCATGTACTGCAGCTGAATTTCACTTTAAAATCTAACAGAAGTTGATGTGCTGCCACATATATACCAGTTTCCAAGTTTTTGCTTACTCTGAAAACTTGAATTTTAAAGTGGACGGAGTGGAAAATGGGTGTTATGTTGTCTCTATCCTTCCATGTTTACATCTCTTGCCAAAGGGTGTCTCAGACATTCAGTATTCCCAGAGTGGTGACTGTGCAGATTCTGTTTTCAAGGAACCCTTAAGACTGGGGTAGCAGGTTCCTCTGAAAAACCAGCAGCTATCTACCAAATTACATGGTATTACAGTAGAACTCCACTTATCCTGATGATGGTTATCTGGATCAGCTTGGCCCTTTGGGGTAAACATTTTCTTACTGTAATTGTACTACATCTTTTTGTGGCTGAAATTTGTCTCCCAGTTGTAAATACTAGTAAGGAATTATGTATTTACGTTTTATTTGCATGTAAATGAATATGAAACCTAAAACAGCTGTTTGGTAGAAGTAGTAGGAATTAGTTCAGTCCACACCATTTATTGTCTAATTGACTTATATGCAGGCTACGTGTTTCGGCTCACTTGAGCCATCATCAGGCCTTTACCTTTCCTTGCCGTTAACGGCATGTAAACACATTATTTTAACGGATCACAGTATATAGTTTTAACCTAATTTTAACTGTACATGTAAACAATACACCTCAATACTGTAAAACTCTTGGGATCCCAATAGTAAAAGGAAAAAAATTTGGATCTGTGTTAAGGAAAGGTAAAGGCCTGATGATGGCTCAAGCGAGCCAAAACACGTAGCCTGCATATAAGTCAATTAGACAATAAATGGTGTGTTAGACTGAACTAATTCCTACTACTTAGTATCCATTAACACATCGGGATGAATAACATTATGTTTGGTAGAAGTTTTATTCCACTTCACACTGCCAATGTGGCCTGTTTAAAAAAAAAATCCAGATTTTCTGCATATCTGAATGGCGTGCCATTCCAATTAATCCAGATAAGTGGAGTTCTAACTGTATATCCTAGAACAGTGCTATTCAACCACTAGTATGTTTACCACTGCTGGTATGCAGAGGGTTGCCTTGTGGTATGTGAAGTTGTTTGGGAATTATTTCTTCATAATTCACCTGTATGATAATGATTGCATTCAAAATTTGCTTTAAATGTATTGGAATGAAAAGAAACACATTATGAAGTGTATACCAAAATACTACTTTATTGTTCACACAAAAACACATATTTTCCTGTCATGCATTTGCTACTGATGACAGTACATTTTAAACATGTTTATACATGTGTGAGAGCATGTCATATCAAGTCCACAAAGTTCACAGCCTGGACTGCACTGATTCACAGAATTATTGTATAAGGTGAGTGTACCTATCAATAGCAATTTATAGTACTCTTTAGTGTAATAGTTCCACAGTGGTGGTACAGAATTTCCTATATCCACGAATTTTTGGTAAACATTGTTTCCTTAAATGGCTGTTTACTGTGACATTATTAGGCTTAGGGAGCTAATTCAAAGTATATTAGAAAGCTGATTACACGCTTTTTCCAATGATAGATCTATTAGCTCTATTACTGAGGAAGAATTCGAAAATGGACCTTTAATGCACCATTTAATACAAGTATTCTCATTGCTCAAGATTTCTGTGTGTGATCACTGTGTGATACAGTGTTATCAATTATTATAATAATTTATGTGAGTGGGAAGTTTGTAGGCTAGTTGTAAGTCCTTGCTTTAGCAATTGAACTAAAAACAAATTGTTTGGTTGTGCAGTTGTTCGTCTAGTTGAAGACTGAATCCTTTGGGGATATGATGCCATGTTGATTGGTAGAGAGTACAGCAGTTTCCTCCAAAATGTTGGTAACCTTTTTCCAATTATTACACCGCTGGTGCAGTGGATCCTTTGCTGTTGAAATTCATCCCAGGATGACATGATCTCGCCGTTAGTCAGGTCATATGTGTGTCTCATGACACGTTCATAAACACAACAAATAACTGTGATAGTGTGCACAGCAATACTGTTTTACTTAATCTTTGCTCTGCTGTGGCATGTTTTAGCCATTGTATACAGCAGTCTTCAGAAAATTTGTGTAACATTATAAAGAAAGTATACAAAAGTATACTGCTACATGTTTTAGTAACATCAGTGATGATCTCCAGAGTTTTTCCATGGACCATAACTACAAACAGGTAAATGTTAAAAGTCTTTATATAAGATATCCTATGTTTTAGAAGTTGGAAATTGTTCTCTGCACCTTTGTTTATGTGGTGTTGTATGTATCCATAAACTGGATGTTATTAATTTAATGTAGTACAAAATATACTACAAAGTAATGAATACAACACCATTTATGTAGATAAATTCAACAATCCCAAAAGGAAGAAAGAAGGAAACAGTGGGCCTTTTATCTGTATCAGAAAACATACTAGGTGCATTCCAAAAATTTTCAAGTCTATGAACATAGGAATTGCTTTTAGAATGAACAGCACAGTACTAATTACTGCAGTGACCCAAGCTGTGACTTTGTATCTCCAAATCACTGGAATGTGACCCACAGACTTATTTTTACATGTCATTTAGCTTTCAGCATACTAGATAAGCAATCTGGCTACAAGGTTAGTCCATCCTCAGCTACTTTAAATCCAGGTATGGAGATCTCATCCATGGTGGTGATGTTTCCAGAAATAACCTGAAAGTGGTTCCTTTTATATCCACATTTAGAACTTACCCAGAACAGTTTATGCACTCCTGAATAGTAGCTAACATTTTAGGGAACACATTTCCTACATTAACGTTAGCACTTGCTGTTTTGCTATCAGTCTTAATGCTGTAGATATTAAGTCTGCCCTCATAATCACAAAACTACCCTCTGCTTGCCAGAAGTGTTTTCTCACTGTAACCTTCCCTGCTGTTCTTGCAGTTTTAAAAATAACTTTACAGACTTGGCCTGAATCTCTCTTAGGTTTACAGCAGCATGACATCAAGTTTGATCATGCATCCTGACAGTGAAAATGTTTTCCATTTCAGCAATGAGTCCATCATGTTTTCACATCATTGTAAATAGCAAGGAGAAATGTTTGTTTCTTACTGCCTTGTGAATCTTGGATTTACTTTTGTGGACAGGATCTGCATTGATGCAGATAAATTAAACATCTGGCAGATATCAGTTCCTCACAAAATTTTATTATTTCAGCCTTTTTTTCCCAGTGCTTTCTACAGTGTTTTTTGATGGCATAATCACTACTAAAATATATCACATCTTTTTACAAGTTACATACCAGAGCACGACATATAGTGTACTGAGACTGACTGGGCAGTGTTGCATCCATTGTTTCCATTTTAATTCGCATGCTTTTCGTTTTGTTGGGGAAACTGCAGGAGAGTGAGTTCATGTTCAGATTACACGCCAGAGGGTTAGGCACTTCATTATAAAATTTTGTATGATCCCTAGAATTTGATAATGCAAGTCTCTGTAAAGTTACCATGGACTATACAATAGGCTATGTGTTTTTTTAGTGTGTTACAACACTTAATTGCTACAATCACATAGCATCAGTAATCAGTACATGAATGAGTATTCAGCAGTGGTGGAATGATACTGATAGGGGAACACAAAAGTACTTGGAGCTGTCCCAGTGCCAAACCTTGGCCTTTGCAATGAGAGGTTGGCGACTAATCAAGTGAGCCAACACGTATTAACTTTTTGGCACCTAAATTAATTGCCCAGTTTGGTGTGCAGTGGACTGAAATTTAAATGGGAGCTGCATAATACAGGTGATGATAGGCCATCTTTTGTACCCATTATTTGGCATTTTGTGCATCACACCGTATAATGGGTATACCTGACAATATGTGCCAAAGAGTAAAGTATGTAATCCATTTTTATCATATACTCCAATTTTGTCAAATAGTGCAAACAACAAGGTACATATTCTTTGATCACAAATACATTTATTGTTTAACTTCTGCTACATGTGTTGTCCTTCTCATTCATATTCAGGCATACCATTCTAATACCGCAAGAAGGTGCTCAAAACTTTGACATTAGGACATATTATACTTATTTCTTAGACTGGTGTCCTTTATTATAGTGTAAAGAATGTGAAAGTCTTGAGAACCTTCTTTTGCTATGAGAATGGTGTGTAAAGATGGCCAACAAGGCTGAGAAATGTAGTAGAGGTTAAATAAGAAGTGTATTTGTCATCCTTGAATGTGTACTTTGTTGGTTGCATTTTCGATGTATTAACCCTTAGGAGCCTAACGTTGTATATATATGGAGCACCTATTCTTGATGTTTCTAGATCACACACAACGACGCAGCACAGTCGGTAGGACTCCTCTGGACGAGTGATCAGCTCGTCGCAGAG
>Ga0268261_10002885_pt1 | contig 12475 bp, 7 predicted proteins | sample TergutNc150P1_FD_190353 | JGI IMG/M metagenome (GOLD analysis project Ga0268261, IMG submission 190353) | Nasutitermes corniger P1 segment gut microbial community from laboratory colony in Florida, USA - Nc150 P1 (SPAdes) (version 2) | ecosystem: Host-associated > Arthropoda: Insects > Digestive... | reverse complement strand
CTGCAGCCGCTTGCCTGCTGAGATCTTGGGTTCGAATCCCACCGGGGGCATGGATATTTGTCTGTTGTGAGTGTCGTGTGTTGTCAGGTAGAGGTCTCTGCGACCAGCTGATCACTCGTCCAGAGGAATCCTACCGACTGTGGTGCGTCGTGTGTGATCTAGAAACATCAAGAATGGGTGCTTCATATATATATATATGACATTAGTAGCCTAACGGTTAATGATTTAACTCTCATCCTGCTAACGTGGAGAAAATGGTGAGCTCCTAATAATGCCAGTAAACAGCAGATGGGATTTAATTCAGCGTTTAAAGGGTTAATCATGAAGTATTGTTGTCTACATTAGAATTTTATGGGATAGCAGGTAATGTACATGCATTAATCAGACCTTATCTTAGTGGCAGATACCAATGAGTACTAAGAAAAACTAAAATATTGTACCTCCATACCTCTTCTGATTGGGGTAGGATCAAACATGGAGTTCCTCAGGGTTCAATACTTCGACCTCTGCTTCTTCTTTTATACATTAATGATTTGCCCAAAGTCATAAATAACAAATCCAAATCAGTTCTTTTTGCCATGGACACAAGTATGATTATTATTAACCCTAACCCCATAAATTTCAAAAAAGATATCAATACTTTTTAACAAATGAATTAATGGTTTATTAGTAATTATCATTAAAATTTAATGAAGCCCTTTATTTACTATTTAGGGCTAAAAGTAGCTTATAATACAAATATTAGTTATAATAATAAGTATATTGTTAATACTTCAATAACACAGTTTTCAGGTGTTGTTAATTGAAGCTACATTGTCATGGAGTAATATTGACAACTGACGGATAAATTAAGTAAAGCCTGTAATGCAATCACAGCAGTTAAGCCCAATTATAATACAAGAAGCATTGATGATGATTTATTTCTCCTACTTTTATACTCTTATGTGATACATTTTTTGGGGGAGCTCATCCAACAGCATAAACATTTTCAGACTTAGTAATTATGATAATGATGACTTCAAGAAATAGAGATTCTTGTAGGGAACTATTTAAGAAACTAAGAATTTTACCATTTTATTCACAATACATATTTGCTTTATTAACTTTTGATATAAATAATAGTCACTTTAAATCAAATTCTGTGACATAATAATAAACTTCACCTTCCGCACGTGAGTCTCAGTATATCGGAAAGGTTTATACTATTCTGGCATCAATGTTTTTAATAATCTTCCTATCAATACACAAAATCTGCCCTATAGTACGAAACAATTTATGACTACCTCAAAAAACTTTCTTTTGACTAATTCTTTTTATTTGAAAGAATATTTTAGCAATAAATGTATATAAAGATCTTGGTTTCCTAATTTATAGTATTACAATTCAGAGTTTAATAATATATAATAATTATTTAAACCAAAAATATATTTAATATTATAAAACATAACACGCAATATAATATATTTACTTATTTATCTTGTGTTTTATTCTACATTATATTACCAATCCCATGTGTAATTTGAGGATTGATGCTGTCCTCTACAAAGCATCTATATTCATTTATGCCTTTTTATTTGTGTTATTGTAACAGCTTATGACTAATTCTATATCCCAAGGTTTGTTTTACCGAACAGGATCAATGGAATTGTAAATGTACGAGGGTGGGCTGATAAATTTTGCCTCCACTTAAATAGAAAATGAACGGGAAGAGATATTTTAATTAAATAAAAAAAAGAAATATGCGTACATCACTTATTTTCGAAGCTGCATAATTATTTTTCTACAAAATCACCACGCACTTCCGCCAACGCTGCACTAGTTTTTTAAATCCGCCCTTAAAAAATGGTGTTTTGTTTTTGAAACCATTTCCTCACTGCAGACTTCACCTCTTCATCACAGCTGAAGCGCTGACCCTTCAAGTGTTAATTTAGTTTTGGGAACAGGTGGAAATCACTTGGAGCCAGATCTGGGCTATACGGTGGATGCGTCAGCACTGAAAAGTCCAGACCTTGAATTGCATCTCTTGTTGCTGCGAACTCTTTCAGCTTTCATTTCATCAGACAGCATGCGCGGTACCCATCTGGCACAAACTTTTCGGAATCTAAGAACACCAATAATGTGTCCCACTCTCTCCTTAGAAATTCCTAATGCAACGGCAATTTCTTTTTGTTTGATGCCACAGTTTCCGCGGATCAGTTTTTCAACGCGATCTTGATGAAGCTGATCACTTGCAGTCACAGGCCTTCCACTTCGTGTTTTGTCACTCAAATCTGCTTGCCCCAGTTCTCCACCTTTGAACCGCCTTACCCAGCGTCTTACTGTACTCACATCAACACACTGATCACCATAAACGGCTTGCATTCGTCTGTGAATTTCAATTGGAGGAACTTTTTCCGCGGTTAAGAATTCGATAACAGCACGCTGTTTGAACCGAACGTCTGAAAACTCTTCCATTTCGATGTGCAATAGGTGAGGACTGTAAGCATCTTTCTGTTCAAGGTAAAGTATGACGGAAAAGAGCTACCATGCGACTACACAGAACCGGTTTTATCCAAATATATCTAATGGGAAATAAAAATATTACAGTGGAGGCAAAACTTATCAGCGTCTTGTGAGGGGGGCCAAGGCCCGGAAGGGGCTGTAGCGCCATAGATGGAAGGATTGAAACCGTATCACCTCACCTACGTATATACTAATACAGAAGATTGTCTTTTACACATTAAGCATTTTCTTCATTACACGTCCTTCTATAATAGCGGTGTTATAAAATTATGGCAATTGTAAATATGTTGTAAAAGTGATTTCCACATGTGAAAAAAACAGATACTTTCATCATCCGCCTTTAGCTGGCCTGCAGTGGTACACGTCTATCTTATCCGCGACTAGTTTATGCCCCTGCAATTCTCATCCGTAACCTGCAGTCATATATGATCTGTGCCTACTGTAGACCACTAGATCATCTGTGGATCATACCTAACAAGGTATTAATCTGTGGATCAGGCGTAAGGGCTGTCATTTCGTGAATATGGCATTTAATAGTAAGTTTTAGTCTTATGTACGTTGTTACTGTTAAATACTTTAGTAAACACGACTGAATGAACATGAGATCAGCCAGTCTCAATATACGAAAATACTGACTGATTTGATTCTGAACTCCTTTTTAATGACATACTATGACAGGTAATATTAGGATGACTATGTGGGACGTACGGTGGAGAAAAGTTGCATGCCTGGTGGGGAGGGCTGAACGAAAGGGACGTCTGCGAAGAGGTTAGCGTGGGTGGGAGAGATTGGAAGGGCGTGAAATGGACTGATCTGGCTCAGAATACAGAAAAGTTGCAGGCTGATGTGGACCCGATCATTGAACCTTTGGTTTCCACAAAATTAAGAATTTCTTTCGTGGGTGACATATCGTCCCAAGAAGGACTCTGTGGAGTTCGTTGGTAGTCACGTAATTCAACTTCAGTAAATTGTAGAGATTAATACATATGAGTGCACAGCTGTGTTCTTTCATATTCTAGTCTGCTTTTTCCAAAGCAAGTTCTCCACAGAGTGCAAGTTACTTCTGCCTCTTTCAATTTCCAGTATCTTCTCGAAACCGTGAAGTCATCACGTCTTAGTCTTCGTCTTCCCGTCACTTCGAACCTTCCTATTTTCCCTTCAGTGACGTGTTTTAGAAGGCAGTTTCTATGCAACATGTGACCAATCGAGCTAGTCTTCCTTTGTTGTATTCCAGTTAAGATATTACTTTCATACTTGAATGTGTTTCTCCCCCCCCCCCCAGGATCAGTTCAAATGATCTCCATTTTTCTCTAGCACCACATTTGAAAACTTTGCAGGTATTTCTGATCTACTTTCCAAAGTATCCAATTTTCAGCACCTCACGAAGCTGTGCTCCAAATGTAGCACATTACTAGTTTCTTCCTTACATTTACATTCAGTTCCTGGTGGAAAGAGTCTTCTTATTGTTGAATGCTGATTTTGCCATGGCTGTCATGGATTTAATTTCACTGTACATGTTGCAGCATTTGTTGTCATGCTACTAAAACAGTTGAAGAACTGTACATTTTTAAGTTGTTTTTGATCTGTCATAATCTGTACTGGAGATCATAGTGTTGAGATTCTCATTACCTTAGTTTTTTCACATTCATTTCCATTCCATCTTTAAATTTCAGTTAGTGTATCATTTATGCCTTGGAATACTGTTTCTTCCTTAGCTAGTTGCATGTGGTCATCTGCACGTTTTACGGTGCAAATTACTCGTTCTCCTCTTATAAATTCTTCAAATCCTTCATGCGCTTCCTTGGAAAGCTGTTTGCTGTATAAGTTGAGTATAGTCAGTGGCAGTCAACATCCTTGTTTAACTCCTCTTCCAATCCTTACATATCTATTTCCTGCAGAAACACTGACCCCCAGAGATCTGAATGGTGGAATAGTTACCTCCAGATTCTTTTGTACCCAGAGGAAGCATCCCACATGTGTCTGTGTGTGTGTGTGTGTGTGTTTTTTTTTTTTTTTTGGGAAAAGAGACTGTCTGAGAAAAGTAATAATGTTATAGTTTTTCCATTTGCTTTCTGCATTGCAGTACAGCACACATTCAAACCTCTGTGGTCACACCTGTTGCTACAGAATCATGAGTCATGTGACATATCATTTGCTCTATGCTTCAAGTCACAACTGATATCACTGTTGCCAGCATCAGAGGAATTTGTATTGGAGTTCCCTTCTCATATGCACCTTTCCTCATCTGGTTCTTACCCTCTTCATCTGTCTGACTTGGGAGACCTGACTGGTAGTAATGCTACTGCACAACTTTGTAAGGATTTATAGTTACATACCTTAAAATGTGTTGTTCATTAGTAGTACAGAGGTATCAGAAGATGATCTCTTCTCTCTCTTGGTTGTACGTTTACATTGAATTTTGAGAGGAAGCTTGTTTTTCATTTTAATCCAAGAGTAATAGATTAATTCTTGGCAGATCGTAAGGTTTTGTGTTGATCTGTGAATATCAAGGTTGTGCCGTGCATTGATTGTTGAATTTGTTCCATATATTTCTGTTGTTGAAGATAACCGTTTTATCGGATATGATGATGTGCAGTGTGGTAAATATATAATCAGTGTTTAGAGGGACATTCTGCCACAAAACTATCAGTGCAGGTGAAAGGAGTTTTATTGTTACTGGTTATCGTACATTGGTCAGAATGCATTATATACATATTTGTTGGCAAAATTTTAATGGCAGGTAGTTTTGTCCATATATCAAGTATGTGTAAGTTACAAACTACATGATTTTTCTGTAAGACATTTATGACTGTAATACTAGAATTTCCAACCTATCACAGAGGCCCAATGTCAACACCAGGGCAGTCCACATGGGGTTTATGGTGGACAAGTTAGCCTCACTACAGGTTTTTCTCTTCGTACTTCAGTGTTCTCCTGTCATTATCATCCTACCAATGCTCTGTACACATATTCATCCATCAACCTTCAACACTGTGTAAAGGTAAAGATGTCCCGTACATGCTATGAAGGCATTTGGCAGAATGGAGGGGTCTCTCCACACATTTTTAAACTCAACCTTCCCCCCTTCCCCAGTACCCATTGAATAGGTCTGGACACTTGGAGAAGAAAGAATCCTACACACTGCCAGGTTTCAAATCCTGACTTCTCAGTTGTCCAGGCCTCGGCCTAGTTGCTATTCAGACCACACTATCCTGGCTGTGCTACCATCAGCGTTGTATGGTCTCAGTAACTGACTGGACTACTAAGTAAAGTGCTAAAGAAAAAGGCTAGATATGTGTACAGGCATGAAGGGACTGAAGTGTGCCGTTACCACATTGTACAGTTTGCTCAGAAGCATGAAGGAGGCTGATTAATATGCATCAGCTGTGTGTAAGATTTTTTAAAATGAAGATTCCATGTATAGTTTAACTTATATCAGAGAGTAATAATGTTTTTTTTTTAAATTATTTTTCTTCATTAACAGGTGCCTTGAACCCAGAGATTTTACAGAAGCTGCGCAACAACTTCTACGACGATCCAAAAAATGTTTTAGCTCAAAATGTATGTACACGTATAGATCCCTTTGATGTGTGTCTGTCACGAAAACATATAGCAGAAACACAACATGCCTTTACTCACAAGGTAAGGAATGGATTTGTAATCCTGCAAATAGGCTTGTTACTTGTGGGATTTGATTGTCACTTTACGTTTCATTATTCTGATTACTTTTTTGTCATTTCTGTATTACAGATTGATACAGAAGGCAAGCCAATAACAAATCAGAAGAATTCCGGTCGATGCTGGGTATTTGCTGCCCTTAATGTTATTCGTGTACCCTTCATGCAGCAGCATAATCTAGATGAATTTGAATTTAGCCAAGCATATTTATTCTTCTGGGATAAGGTGAGGCACTTTGAATATTGTAATTTAACCCAAAAGAAAGTCTGCTTGAAATGCGGAGAGACATCTCGATTTTCTTTTTTCAGATTGAACGCTGCAACTATTTCCTTGCCAATATGGTGAAAGCTGTCCAGGCAGGTGATCCCGTAGATGGCAGACTGGTTTCATTCTTACTTAAAGTACGTGTCACATTAGTGTCAGCCCGTCAGTAGAGGATGTCATTCTGCAGTAATGTATCTAATGTTTTAGTAATGTCTGGTTCCCATTCTTATAATAAAACCAACGAGATGCACTAATTTCTTAAATTTATTTTTGGAATAGAACTGTACATATTTTGGACAGTTTCTTTGTCCATCCCATCAGGAGTCTAGCACTGTATGCAGGGTAATAGGTATATGTCATACAGGTTATGCTGACTGCTTGCTAGCGGGATCGTGATCCCGCTAGCAAGCAGTCAGCATAACCTGTATGACATGTACTTATTGCTGTGTGTATGGTGCTAGACTCCTGATGATGGACAGAGAAACTGTCCGAAACATGTAGCGTTGTATTTCAAAAATAAATTTGAGAAATTAGTGCCTCTCATTGGTTTTATTATAAGAATATATCACGATGCATGGTCCTCTGCATGTCAAATATGCCTGGTCCCATTTGCATGTAATTATGTCAGTAGCAACCAGGTAGTAATAGTAATAGTAGTCATCGTTTGTTTGTTTATTTATTTATTTATTTATTGTCCAGTACTTCTCTTGAGCAGTCATGCCAATTTTATATGCACACATCCAGTTTCTGTATTGAGCTTTCACTCGAACATGTTGCGATGCCTTGTAATTTGGTAGATACATACAAATCTGTCATAGGTGTTTTGTGCCACCATCTTCTGGGTCAAAGAGTAAGCTGCATGGAGAAGAAATGTTACAGATGTAGACGAGGTAGGAGCACAACCATTAGGTACAAGTGGCTAAGAAAACAGCTACTGCTTATTTTTTTTTCTTTTTCTTTCCTGTGTTTGTTTGTTGGTTTCTTTCTTTCTTTGTCTTTCTTCCTTCCCAAAGGGCAAATATTGATGAAGAAAAGTTGAGAAGTTTTGGAGCAACAAAGTTGCGTAGAGGATTTCTTATTTATTTTTTGGACAAGATTGACAACCATGTAGAATGAAAAGATTTACGGTGTCATTTTAATTTGTTGTATCAGTCCTTGTAACTAATTTTTTTTCTGAATGAAAATTCTTGTAAGGACAGCTGATTTTCATGGCATCCAAACTTCATACAACTTGTAATGCGGCGTACGCTGCTGCTGGTTACATACATGTCTGCCCCTAGGCTATTTTGAGCATAGCAGTGAACATTCGAGTTCCACTTAACCTTTGGCACTGAAAGGTATGCTTGTGCAACGTGCACTGTGATTGTCAAAATGCTGTATGTTATATAATTATATCTGCTGTCATGCAGCCCCAATTTTTAAATCCCACTTTTCAGCTGATTACTGCAGGCATTTAATTCTGATGCCAAAAGGTTAAAAACATGCCATATCATGAAATGACTGTACTGGATGAAAGTATTTTACTGAGCAGGGTTGATCATGAACGGAAAATTAGGAACAGGAGGCAAAGGACGGATATTGGGTAATATTCCTTTGTGAATAGGACCATCCAACTCTGGAACCGGTTATCTGCAGAAATTTTAGGGACTTTCCCCTGTAAACCAAATGCTTTTAGAAAGAGGGTTAGGAAAGTGATTAATGTGGTGAACCGAAGGAAATGTGAGTGTGTTGAAAATTAAGTAAAAATATAGTGAAGTGAAGCGAAGTGAAGTGCAGTGAACGGGGGTAAATCGGGGCATACCATGAAGGGTAAATACCCTTCATGGTACAGGTGGTGAAGTGAAGTGAAGGTCATGTTAAAATTGGTGTGCAATACCTGTGGAGTAACAATATTAGAAACTAGGTGCAGTACTTTCTTCCCGTTGTTTTGCTTTTCCTATGTGCATTGCTGCTAACTGTAGTTGGTCTTTTGTGTATTGTGTTATTATCTTATGTTTATTTTTGTTTCATCATGTGTATTGTTTTACTGTGTGTGTATTGCTGTCTTACATACTTTAGTTGCTGGATTGCTGGTTAGAAGTCAGTATCCGGAAGGTCCTGCGACCGGCCACCTCGGCACAGTTTTTTCTTGGTTTCCCTGTGTCTAAAAGCGAATGCTGAGATGGTTCCCAAGACTTCAAGTTGCTACTGCATGCTTCTTATGTAGCCCTCCCAACTTAAATTTCTTAGATCCTTATTTCATATTTATGTACATGCATTATAACTACTGCCACCGGGTGACAGCCCATTTGCAGTTAAATATATTATTATTATTATTACTGTGAGTTTTTATTCTGTTTGTGAAATTTCTCCAGAAGACCTTCAGTTTGTATCAGTGCACACGCATTCAGTCTTGTATTGCCCAAGGAAACCTGCCATTTTAGGATTAGAAACTTGCCATAATTGAAGAATTTTATGACAGTCATGTTGTGTATTGTTTAGATTTGGATAAGATATGCATAGGAATATTTAACTTTGTTTCAGCAACCTGACCAACTGGTCCTATGCATGCTTTGACATTGAATGATTTACAAGTAGGTTAGTAGCGTGTTCAGAATAGAGAATTCCTTTAGGACTGATTATGTTGAATTTGTTTAACAAAATTTCACATAATTGGTAGCACTGCAGTCACAGTACAGCCCTGTTTGTCATCACTTCCCATCCGATTGTTAGTGCTGATCTTGCTTTCTACAGTGTGTTTGTTACAGGACCCAAGCCCAGATGGTGGGCAGTGGGACATGGTGGTAAATTTAATAAACAAGTATGGGTTGATGCCAAAGACCTGCTTCCCAGAGTCATTTAGCTGTCAGTCAAGTCAGCACATGAACGTTATTTTGAAGAGTAAGGTCAGTCTTTTGGGTAAGAAGGAGCTGAGAAGCACTTCTTTAAAACTGTATTGGCTTTTAAGTTACAGTCCACAGAACTGAAATATGTATAGAAGCACAGTCTCACTTTTATTTCCATGCTGAGGTATCAAGGTGTGTAATTTATTTAAGATGTTTTCTGTTCTTTGTAATCCTTGTAAATAACCAACTTGAAGCACAATTCTTTTTCATGTATGTTTATTTCTATTCTCTACATGTTTCGGGCAGCCATGTGCCAATCATCAGGAGAATTAATTGTATCAATGTGACATCTGGTATATGTCACTCTATATAGATGACCGTTTAGTGTGCTGGTTTGGATGCGACTGCAGTCTCATCACTAAACGGTCATCTATACGGAGTGACATATACCAGATGTCATATTGAAACAATTAATTCTCCTGATGATTGGCACATGGCTGTCTGAAACATGTAGAGAATAGAAATAAACATACATGAAAAGGAATTGTGCGTCAGGTTGGTGATTTACAAGGATTATACTGAGATGCACGGTCAACAGAACATAAAAAAGTCAACAGAACATAAAAAAGTCAACAGAACATAAAATAATGTTTTTTGTTCTCTACAGTAAGGCATCCTTACATTCTTTTGGTTGTGACTTAACTGTGTTGTATATAGGATGTTACTGGTTCAAATGCCAGCTCTAAGACTAGATATCCTGGAAGACTGTGGTTTTCCTCTGTGCCACCAGGCACATACTGTTATTGTATCACAAACTGGGTCACAGTTGCTTTCTTCCAAATCTGCTCCAGCTTAGCATTTCACTCACCAGGTGAAACAGTTTTGTATATTTTAATCTTTACATTTTTAAATATTAGACAGGATGCAAGAGATACTGAACTGCACGGTAGCAAGCATTCTCTGAATTTAACGTGCTCTTTGTTTCTTTTTGAATGCAATTTTCATTATTTAGTGTCATTCTCAAACATCTGAACTTTGTCAAATTTCAAAGGTTTTATTATCTTTGTTGTTTGAGCTAAACTGTACATAACAGTAAACTGAAAACCCATGAAATTGTGCCCCTTATCTTTCTGACAGTCATCTAATGTCAGTTCTCATATATAAGGGCAGACAAATAGACAGGCAAGAATGTCACATGGTAAGACTGTTTTGTTGCAGCTTCGTGAATACACCAAAGATCTACGCAGTATGGTAGCAGATGGAGCAAGTGATGGAGAAATCAGTTCGTCTATCCAGCAGAAGATGGCAGATCTATATCGCATTGTTGGAATATGTCTTGGTGTTCCACCAGAGACATTTACGTGGGAGTATTACACCAAGACAAAAGAATTCAGCAGCATTGGTCCTGTAACACCTCTTGATTTCTACACAAAGTATGTGAAACCAATCTTCAATGTGGATGATAAGGTGAGTGTTGCAGAACAGTATCTTGAGGTTGGGAATTTAAAGCTGATTATTTGGATATTTTCTATCCTAATTCTTTGTATAAGAACAACACTGTCTTCAAAGCGAGTTCTTTTCCCATATTCAGCTGAAGAGGCAAGGGATAAAGTCCAGTTCTGTGAGATTTGAAGTTCTTGCAGTGGTGTTGATGAAGGTTCAGGTCTTCTGGAATGTGAGACCATGTAGACTGGTAATTAATTGCCAGTGCATTGGCAGAGCCTGCTTCCTCCATTTTCAAGACAGTTAAAGGAGAGTGAGAGAGGGAGGGTTATTACTGTTAAGGTGGAGGCAACAAGCTTATTTGAAACGTTGGTAATTATTCGCCAGTCTACATGGCATCATATCCCAGATGATGTGAATCTTAGTGCATGTTCTGATTGGCTCTAGGGTACAGGTTTGTTGATATCATGAAGGCTGAAATAGAACCCATTTCCAAAATGTTATAGCTAGGATGACAGATGAATTTCAAATAAATGGTCCTTGACATTTTCACATCATTTTCAGACAGCTTAGATTGAACAGCAGGTTATCTACAGAAAGTTCCCTGCTTCTTATACTGATTAATGTATTTTATGTGTTACTGCAGTTTCTCCAGCATGCATCTTGATGTTATTACTTCTTATTCACTGTTGTGATTGTGCTTCCATTGCAGTTTTAAATTATGCTCATTTTGATGGTTCTAAATATTTATTAGCAAACATTATGTCTCCCAGGCTCTAGTGTGGACCAGGATAGCATAGTCAGTATAGCGACTTGCTATAGGCTGGACGGTCTGGGGATCAAGTCCCGTGGAGGCAAGACTTTCCACACCCGTCCAGACCATCCCTGGGGCCCACACAGATTCCTGTACAATGGGCACTGGATCTCTTTGCCAGGGATAAAGCGGCCAGGCTGTGGCACTGACCACCTACCCCCATTCAGCACCAAGGTTAACGAAAGAGTAGAGCTGTACATCTACTTCCCCCCTGGGCTGTCATGGCCTATTCTAGGGTGAACTTTACCAAGCTGTAATTGTGTTCCCCAAACATAAGAAAACAGGTTGACAAAGGCGCTTTTCTTGAGGACAGAGCAGCCTGTTGGGCCTAATCCATGAAATTTTTTATGCTTTTAAGAGGTCATCTTGGTTCTGGTAAGTACACCCCCATATTGATCAGAATATAAGATGAGAATGATTTTCCTAATTCACTTGAAAGATGGGGTGTTGTCTTATAAGGGTACATAAACTTAAATATGTTCCATATAGGTGTTTTCCTGAAAACTGAAGGTTTTGGGGCGGTTGGTCATCTTACAGTCAGGCAAATACGGGATGTTATTGGGCCTCAGTGTTCCACTTGCTGGTGTTACCAGGTTTGCCTAGTGACAGATCCTCGTCCCACCAGCTCATATGGCAAGGCTTACACAGTGGACTATCTTGGTAACATAGTTGAAGGCAAGCAAATAATCTACAACAACCAGCCTCCTGAAGTGCTTATGAAACTTGTTGCCGAGTCCATTAAGGCGCTTGAGCCTGTCTGGTTTGGATGTGAGGTGAACAAGCATCACGCTATCAAGCTAGGAATTGGAGATTTTGAGGTGTAAGTGCCATCACATCTATGTAAATGTAGATTATAAATCTCCCAGTACTGTACAGTTGGCAGCCATATTTAACCCTTGGGCTACTAATGTCATATATATATATATATATATATATATATATATATATG
>Ga0268261_10002884_pt1 | contig 12476 bp, 6 predicted proteins | sample TergutNc150P1_FD_190353 | JGI IMG/M metagenome (GOLD analysis project Ga0268261, IMG submission 190353) | Nasutitermes corniger P1 segment gut microbial community from laboratory colony in Florida, USA - Nc150 P1 (SPAdes) (version 2) | ecosystem: Host-associated > Arthropoda: Insects > Digestive... | reverse complement strand
CCTTTTGATAACTTAACTCAGAACAACAACAGTGAATAGCTAATGTAAATAGATAACCATCAATTATGTATGTAGCTTGTAATATTACCGCTGTAATGGAGCAAGCAATAAAACCATATTAAAAAAATACATACATACATACATACGTACATACATACATACATACATACATACATACATACATACATACATACATACATACATACATACATACATACAGTGGTATGTCTGGGCCCGATTTACACGATTTTGAAACCATATATATTTTACGTTTAAATATGAAATTGATGCAAACGTCCACGGAAAACAGGCGTGTCTTGAGAAGCTGCTAATAATCATTTTAAGACTAAAATATATCTAACTGAAGTCCCTAACAAATTCTAAGAGCGTAACTGACGGCAACTTGATCATTTATTCAACGAATGAAGGGGTTTCATATTCAACGTTAAACTGTTCACTGCTCAAAACTGTTCACATGTGCATTAACGGGTCTGGGTGTTCCTTGATAATAATTATCTCTCAATAGTAAAGGTAGTTCATGACTTCCATATTTCAACATACGTCATTTAATACATAAATTCCATGTCTCTCCGTCTTCCCAGAACTCTTTGCTCATTTGGGTACGTGATCACCGCCAGCACCACAAATACTCCGACACCGACGCCGATCCGCACAACTCCACTAGGGGATTTTTCTTCTCGCACTGCGGCTGGCTCCTGATGCGAAAACACCCTGACGTTATTGCGAAAGGAAAAACTATCGACATCTCAGATCTAGAGGCAGATCCGATTGTAATGTTCTACAGCAAGTAAGTTACCTGATCGATAAAGATAGAGATCAGATGATTTGTCGCCGTCTGTTTTTATCGTCAAAACGGCCAACAATATGGTAATATAAGGTTCTCACATTAAAGATTTCGTGGTATTCAAAACAATAGCAGTAGACAGAACTAAGGACAAAATACAGTGGAACTCAAATCGTTAAGTCCTTAAACTGCCAAGTTTTTTCCGTCAAAATACACGTAGGTAGATAATAAGCAAATTGGATACATGTATAAGAAGTCTTTGAATTACAGCCGTATAAATGCTTAGTTGGTAAGGGTCATCAAACGAGGTTAGGTTTCACCTAGAAAATGACACATTTCCAATCTTCATACATTTTTCCATAAGGCAAACAGCGCCTATTCGGGCCGTTTTATTTGTTCCGCCCATGACTACATACCAAACCATAACATAAAAAACACACACAATCCAATCACTTTTATTTCAAAATGCATCTCCACGCGGTAGCTTTTTAACATTTAAACTTACGTTTCCACATAATATGTGAAGAAACAAAGTAACAGATAAAGAGAGAAAGTGAACAAACAAACTAAAGGATTTGTTTTCAATCGTGTGCCTTTATTTTCCAATCATCACCGCCGAGAATATCAATGATGTTGCTCAGCACTAGACTCACTGGCAAAGACTAACAACATCACAATCATGATTCAGTTCTTTCTTGGGATGTAAAGCGTTGCGGTCGTTACGGAGAAGGGAACTGCCTCCATGCTAAACCTTCATCAATTCAAGAATATGGGAATCTTCACAAAAAGGACAGTCGGAATTTCTCATTTCGAATTATCATTGTTTTAAAATAGAAAAATATTCTCTGCACATTAAATCTATTTAGAAATATTTCTTGATTTTTCTCTGTACGGATTTTTTAAATTTTATCAAATCTTCAAAAAAATCGAAATCGCATTGCAATATACTAATTCTCTTCACAATATTGCAGGTAAATGTGGCATATACAGTAACATCGTCGCAGCCTGTGAAGATTAAAATTAGGCGTAATATCACAGTATTCCTCCGAGCGGAGTTTCGCTAATGTATCCTATCCGTATAGTTAAGGCAAATTGCAGGAAATTTTCTCACAATCCAAATTGACATCTCATACTCATGTGTAATGGAATTGACACAATTGTGTATAGGTAGGCGAACGGAGCTGGAATATGACTACCCAGTGTGCAGGTCCGAGGAAGCAAGGTATTTCAGAGTTTCTATCATTTTACAGGTACTACTACCTGTTGTACAGTACTGTAATTATACTCACCACTGCCCTACCCTGGCTGCTGTGGGGCGAATCATTGAGGGTTTCCTTTTTTGGTGTTTACGTGTTTCGAACTGTGTTCCTTTACAATATCACATGGCTTGTGAACAGCGCAGCCCACCTGTATGGCACCAGACCTTATAGCGTGTAAGTAATATACTTCTGTATTATTACTGATTACGTAGTTTTTATATACAGTCCCTCTCCACAGAAATAGCCCAGTCATCAAGCCTAGTATATGTTACCACCTATTACAATATAATTAGCTATTCTTTAGTCCGTGTTTTATTTTACAATGCTGTTTCAAATACTAAAATTACAGGTACTGAACCAAAAATCACTGTGTACTGCCGGCTAGGAAGTTTGATGTAAACATTCCTAGTTTATTTTAAAACACGTCTATCAATGCGCAGTTCATACAAGTATTTTCGTTTACAGATTCGTGCAGGCAATACAGTGAACATAACAGAATTCTGACTAGTAATAAACGATCGGTTTTTGAATTTCATTCAACTATTTAAAACCTTTTGCAGACATGCACTTCAAGGTCTGATAATAATCAGAAAATACCTAACACGAATACCTGTGTTACAGAAATTTTGCCGGACAATTAAAATTAAATTTCTAAACAACTGAATGTTCCACGTCAAACAAAATTATGTATGACTGTTACCTAACTTCACATTTTGACAAGCTACCATTAAGTAAACTACACTCTGCAATGGGCACATGCATATTATTAATTGCAATCTTTGGAGAAAAAAAGATGAAACAGTATGCATTCACAGCTACTGGAATTGTATTTATCCTCCTACAAAACTTGTGTCCATTTAAAATAGTTACTTGCTAGTTAACGTAGAGTTTATTGACTAAAATACAGAATATACATAAAGTCTCTTTCTTAAACCTCCATTTTCTTAATCGTGAGTCTTAATTTTGCTTACAATCAAAGGCCTGTTCGAATCCCGCCAATCTCATGAGCATTTGCGTTTCTCATAACAGCCATTAGCCTAAGATGTTTTAATTCTCATTTAGTTCAATCGCAGACGGAGATGTCATTTATATAATTGTAGAGAATAAGAGATTCAGAGAAAAACTCTGAGAAATAATAAAACAAATACCACGGTGTTAAAGTAACAGTGAATCTTAGTAATTTTGTTTATTTTTTTCTGTTGCAGCAAAATCAAAGCTGTGGAGAATAAATTAGTATCGACATTAACGGGCGGAGAAGGTTGGCATAACTTTCACCATGTATTTCCGTCAGATTACCGCGCATCGGAATATGGACATGAACACGATTTCAGCACAGCATTCATAGGAATAATGAAGAGAATTGGTTGGGCGTACGACCTGAAAGAAACTCCCCAACATTTGGTCAATCAATGGATCAAGAAATACGGCGACGGTAGTCGTACCGTGGACTTGGAAGAGCAGGATTCCACTGACAAAATATAGACTCTGCAAAGTAAAAAATTTTTAAATCCTAACTAAGAAACCTTAAAAGGAAAGATTATTGTTCCCGACATGCAGCTATCCTCTTAACAGGCAATGAACATTTTTTAGGAAAGTTACTCTTAAAAATAAGCAGTTCTTGTCAGAATTATGTATTTATCTGCTTATCTCAGAAGTCAAACACGTGTGTCACGTGAGTATGATTTCAATAAATCGCTAGTTAGAAGGGTGGTCTGAAAGTAAGTGAAGAGAGAAATAAAAACATGTTTATGTCTTGTCAAACGAATGTATGAGATACAAAAGCGTGAAGATCAAATATGCTGAAAACGTAGCGGTTTTCAAATCGTAGGGAAAGGCACTAAAACCCAAAATCGAAAGCAAGGAGAAATTAGGGATAAAGTATATTCCGAAATGATCACCTATCAATTAGTTCAAAATTTTCGGATATTTGTTTTCCTTTCTATAGACATGAAGACTAAAACAAAACAAACATATAATTTGACTGTGGTTTTAGATTCCTCAAAACCTAATCTCTTACATTAATTTGTATACATAGTCCGAGTGTGTTCCAGAATTGTGTAAAAGAAATACATGAGCATAAGCGGGAAAAAGTAATATGGCGCCGAGAAAAATTTCATGAAGTGAAGCCACATTATTTCGATAAAACAAGTCATTTGTTTCATTGGTTGTTTTGTTACGTGATTTGTCACTTAGATTTCTACATAGTCATTCCTTTAGAAATGTATTAAAATCTTAATTTTACTCTCTACACGTTTTACTGTAAAATTACATACAATAGCCGACATTTAAGCGGCATTAATTACGCGTGTTAAGAAATTTCTGAAGTGGCACCTCTGGGAAAAACCTGTAATCAATGCTTCCGATTTGGAAGTAGCGCAAGTCAATAATGGTGAAATTATATGATGATAACAGAAAATTCTTCACGAAATTATACACAGATAAGTGATTCTTCTGTATGAGCGTGTGTATACAAAGATCATGAACACAGTTTTAATTATGAATTGTACAGAAATAAAAACCAACAAGGAAAGGCCTGTAAAATTGACTGTTGGAAGTGTGAAACATGGTTGTTATAAGCAACTTGTAGTAAAAAAATGCTTTAATACAGTATTTAACGCAAGTGATTGTTGGCTGGAGATTTTTAAAATGCTATGGCTTCGAAAAAAAGCAGCATATTCTGTAAACTTCTCAGGGCACATACAAAACACTTCAGCCCTTCAGACCTAAGTAGCCTACAGTGGGGTCAAGAGGTGCAGGTCACGTGTGGGTACTGGGGATATTATCAGAAGTTCCTGTAACGTTACTGTACTGTACATTCACAAACATACTGCACCACATTTCTCACTCAATTAATAATTTACAACAAGAAAGTTTTTAATAATGGGTATATTTAAGAGGTTTTCAATACACCTTCGCACCTAACGGATATCCTGGTATTATAGGCCTCCAGTCCCAACCACTAGACCGTCACAAACAAAATCTAATGCACATCCCACCTACAGCCGTGACACCAAGGTCCTTTGAATGTGACTTATACTTGCATTCCGGTCTTCAATATTTCGCCCTTAAATTTGCTGTGTCACGGCAAATGACCTTTCTCAGAAAATTAAGCAGCATATCCATAATGTTCTTGTTCGGCAGCTACGAACCGCACAATAACGGCATGAATGTTTTTTTTTTAAATTAGGAAAATATTTTCCTTTGCCTCTGCCGGAATTCGAACCTCGGGTTGCCCAGCATGTAGCCTAGTCAGTATACTTCCTATGCAACTAATTTTTAAGATTAATCAAAGCAATTATATTTAAACTTACCTTCAAATGCGTGTTGACATCCACTCCGTCTATGACAGTATTCCAGTAACGTCAGATGGAATTGTATCTTTTCTTTCAACAATACGTACGTTACAAGAGAAAGATAAAACCATGTCACTCATTGTGAATTCCCAAGCTCTGTGGTTTTTAATACATTTCCACCATTCTTTCGTTCGGCCGCAACTATGTAATTCTTCAGGTGAATTTGGTGTTTCTTACAAGGCCATAAATAACAACAGCGATTTGTGTTTTGTTTTCGGAACGCAAATACAATGACAAGCGGTCAGTCAGTGCACATAACATAAAGGATACTTGATTTATCTGCCTCTCCAATTTATTTCCACGCTCTTTCTGCTTTCTGCTTGCTATTAATACAATATAAGGTATCACAATGTTTACATCCATCTTCATCCACCACTCAACACTGACTGGGCACAATGCCTACAGAGCGACATGCTTCAATGACAAGGTTCATTGCCATGCGGCACCATGAACCTAAACTAAAAATCCTCTACAACAGACACGGGGAACCATGCTCTTCTATTTAAGACACTGAAGTTCGTAAAAGAAAATAACTGGAATAAAATCTGTTATTTCGAAAAGTGTTCAAGAATGGATCGGAGTTTCGTACATATATTTTTTACACACATTTCGTCAAATCCTGATTTAAAGCGCCTGTCTCCCAAAATGTTCTTTCATAAAGTTCTGTAGCCCTTCAACATATATATATATATATATATATATATATATGTGTGTGTGTGTGTGTGTGTGTGTGTGTATATATATATATATCACAAATAGATATTTCCATTAGTATGTCAGAATAATTCGCATAATCTACCCAACAATTATCCCAATCATATCAGCAAGGTTATATCTCTGAAAGTATGATTCATCTGGTCAAAAAAGAAGGCTTGTAGTCGATGAGCAACAAAGAAAGTTGCTGTTCGTGTTAATAATATAACAGCATAAAGCAACACAGCCATCAGACCACTACATGACACAGCACTATCAAAAATAACTTCCAGACGTACATGGCTATATCGCTGCATGCAGAAAAAAATTAATCTTACAGACTACAACTCTTGAATAGTGTGTCTGCGATACAGTCGCATGGTGCTTATCTGTAGTTGGTAATACAATAATGACAGAACTTAACATTGAGAGGTTTTCCACGTAAGCGATAACAAAACCAGGCAGCAGGCCAGTGGTTACGTGCATGAGATCACCTGCCAGTCGAATTCTGTCCTTTCACAGCCATGGACATAGGCACAGTCCTACTGTGGGCACTTCTTCATCGGATAATAGTACGCCCACGTATGAGTGAGTAATTATATGTATACTTGCATACAGTACTCTTCGCTTGGAATGTGAGCACGCCCAGTGCAATAACTGTAACCACATACGTATACACATAACATTACAGACACATCTCTTCAGCGACTTTGACAAGAAACGAGCACGAAAACACATCAAATGAAGGAAATGAGGAAACACGAAAGATTTACTTATCCGATACGATGTTTTAGAAACACTTTGGTATTCACAAAGTTTCCAGTTCAACAAAAATCAAAATTTCCTTACTCAGATTTCAAGAGACCGGTTGTGAAGCTAGCTAGACATGTATTCCGAGTAGGATGGCCGAAATCATGTATGCCGGTGTTGACCAGGCCGCTGGTTACTGAGGGGTGTTATTTTCAGGCTTGTTTCGGACGATTACGAATTTATACTGACGACAACAAACACAAATTTTGAAAGGTAGAATAGATAGTTTATCGTGGGATAGTTTGGTGAGTATAAACAGAGCAAGTAATTGACGAAGTGCGAGGAGTCACAAACAAATTTTGAAACTAAATCGAACTAAAGTTCCAGCAGCAAACCATGACCAAGAAGTTCCCTAGGGGCTTTCAAACATCCTCCTCACATGGCACCAAAATCTCAAGGAGTATTATGCCACAAGGCGATGCCAGAACCGCAAGCACTACCAGATGTGGGCATACGCTACTCAGTTTGGACGCGTGGCTGTGAACAGCAGGATATATAATTCATACAGTCCTCTGGGGGTGAGTTTCAAGCACAGTCCGTACGTGATGAAGACTTATCAAGCGGCGGATACGAGGTGCTTGTCATGTTTCCGGCCACTTGTGACAAAGCGAACTAACGCAACACGACACACTTTACATTTTACACTTCACCTGCAAATAAAAACAGTCGCATTTAGAAATTAAAAGAGCCGAGGGCGACAATCAGCTGTACTTATTCTGAAGGGTAATAATATGTGTACCTTGACACCTACTTCCATTGTTTTCTTTCTTGGCGCCACAAGGGCGCGAAAAGTCACACCATTGTTTTTCAATTGCGATTTGTAATATACGTGTTAGATTTATATTTAACTATATCACCGAGAAAGCAGTCATGTAGGTCCTTACAGCAAGGCCGGTGTTATTTGGGACACCCCAATGCCAACAGCAGTTCCCATTACGAATAAAATATCAGTCTAATCGTAAACCCCATAAAACCATAGAATTCTAGTCCATTATGGGAATATTAATCTGAATTCGTCTAGTTCAGGGAATATTCCAAATTCATTGTATTTCCAGCCACTTTTTCCTGCTCCCAGGGCATGTCTGTTTTATCTCCTGTCACAACCGGAAACTAAAGCACAAAGCATGTGTCAGCGGATTTTAGGGCGTATCAGCGTCAACGGATATTTGCGATCAAATTCAATTGGAATTTAAGAGTGAATTTCTTAGCCCGAGCTATAGTGAAGGAAATCTGGACGTATGTCAGAATGTAATTGGGACTGACGTATAACTGGGTGGCAATATTTCCTAAGGACTAATTATTAAAATAAACATAGGCAGAGTCGGGGTGAAGAAGAGGTTTTAGATCTACTAGACGAAATAAATAAGGTCACACAATTCCTGCAATTAGGCCCTACACGAAATATTCTCATTTACCCAGACCAACCAAAACCTTCCTGTTGAGGAATACCAAAACATACGACAAGATACATTTCGAATAACGTGTGGCGGTGTGCCTTGGCAAACGCGAACGTCTACAGAGATTTCCAATATCAATCCGTGAAAAGAGGCGTCAGTCCATCTCAATGAAACTAATGCCGAGGGTGATTGATGGCATGCTGACGTAACTTTCTTGTTGTGAGTGGAGCTGACGGACTGCCACGACTAGAAGGAATGTTTCACAACCTACAACTGTGGTCCTGTGTTTGGGTCCAGTCGTCTTTCCGCTACGATGAAAAAGCTTTGTAGTTTTGTAGCTTTATAGCTTTCATTACAAATGTAAAACTTTTAAAACAAAATAAAACTTCCCAAACCAGAAACGCAACGAACCTCTCCAAAGCATAATAAACCAGTCCTCTTGCAACCTAACAAATAACAAAAACCAAAACCCAAGTTTATAAAGATATTAACCGAAAATTATGAATTGTCATCATGGCAGTAACCGCTGACTTAAGAACTGTGATTATGATTTTTATCAGCCCTAAATTTCGAATCCCTATTTCATGCAATATCGTCACCAGACCGAAAGCCAATGAACATTTTCACACCTCCACGCAGTGCGCAAACTATTACACCTCGAAACAATTCATTTTAGTCGTAGTCGAGAAATTGCAGAAAGCGACTATTAGCTTCGTCATGTCTGCCTGTAAGACTATCCGCATGGAAAAACTCGGCTCCCATGGGACAGAATTTCGTGAAATTTCGTATTTTAATATTTTTCCAAAATATGTCAAACAGATTCAAGTTTCAATGAAATCTGACAAGAATAATCGGTATTTCACATGACGACCTATGTACGTTTATGACATTTCGCTGAATTCTTCTTAGAATGATAAATTTTTAGACAGAAGTTGCAGAGAAACTCAAAACACATTTTATATTCAATAAATTTTTTTTCGAAAATCTTGCACTTACGGGACCGTATACATACTTATAGAAGAGCCGGACATGCCATATATGACAATATGGCACACGCACATTTCATGGTACATACCTAAGTACACAAAAACACTCTGACTATATCTAATACTTATTGCTTTCTCATGGCAACAATGGTTGCACGAACGCGCCTCAATGTTCACTATACGCACGTACATTGCCTGTCTTTAGACCCTAGACTTCGCCGTAAGCCGAGCATCCTGCTGCCGCTCTTAGAATTCAAGTCCGTTAAGTCACTATGTTTATATTTAAGAATACTAATATGACACTAAGTTATTAAGATTTTATTTTGTAATTGATTATCTTTTGTCTTAAGTCAGAATTAACACCCAGGTACCTATCTTTCATGTTGTCTGTGGCGCCAATGAAGTCCAGTGTCACAAGCCCTAAAAGCCATTTTCATAATATTATGATGGGTGAAATTAATATTACTGTGTGTTCCAGGAGTTATTTCTGCCAACAAAGACTGCATCAACTCAACAATGCCGAGCCTCTACACCAGAATCAACAGCTATGTGTCTTGGATATACGATAACACTCGCAATGACTGCTACTGTTCTCACCCATTCACACTTGGTTTCTAAACAGAGACTATGACACGACTTTGCATAGGGGCCTATTGTCAAATACAGTTCGTCAGTAAGAAGGAAATGATACCCCATCTTAAGATCTCAACCCTTGAACAAATATTAACATGTTACAAATTTCACGTTGTTATTCATACCGTGCATTTATTAAGTTATTTGTCCAAAGACTCCCAACAATATGCACCACGCACTTAATAATTCTGTAATTCTCACACAATCAGTCTAAATTACAACACCAAACACGTCGCAATATCGACTGATTGTTTGCGAACTTTACAATTATTTAGTGTATAGTGCACAATGTTGGAAATCTTTACAAAAATAACTATATTTAGAGTCTAAACCCTACGAGTATATAGCTTTAATTAACCTATTAAAAGTGGACTTGTTAAGGACTACGTGGTGATGAGTATGATCAGATATATATATATAAAGCTGGAAATTAAATTGGTCCTTTGTGTGTTTTAAAAAATCAAAGTTTTATTTATTTTAAACGGACAGCACGACAAATCAATACAACAGTAAAAGTAGCATAAGTTTCATAGAAGAGTGATTAATAAGGCTTGAGAACCGACTCCTCAATCTATCCTATCAGTATAAAGTAAAAAACTCAACACCGGAGGGGAGGAGTTAGGAGAGTCATAACACATAGGAACCCCGATTTTTTAGTATACGATACCATTTCAATGGGTAATTGGTCCCAGGGGTTTCGCGGGACGTCACGCCTTCATCAACAGAGTTCTATAGGTTTAGTTCTCGGACGTCTATAGACTCCTGAAGTTGAAGGGAAGACACTATTTCGAACAGCTGGACACCAATACCCAGTATCGCGTAGTCATACCCTAGAAGAACGAAGTTCTGAACCACACCGCAGTGACAGCCTCAAAAGTTGCACATTTATAATAACACTTGCAACCGGAACAAGAGAAGAGTTACGTCTGTGGTGCTGACAATAGAACTGCTGCAGTCTCTAATATCTGTCACCTTTACATAACATTTCCGCTATAGCCTACACTTTCCAAACTCGGCGTCAATTAAATGACAAATCAAACCGTCTACATCTTACAACCAACAACTGAGACTTTACATAATTAAAACATCGACGTCTCTAAATATTACATTAGCCCCTTCACACGTTTGTTTTTAGGAAATTATAAAATAAATATTACCATTATACTCCCAACAGTACTATGCAGCAACCGTCGAGTACACAAAATTTTACAATGTAATTGTAAAACATAAATATTGTAAAATTGTGGTATCCTACATACAACATGGTAACGTTTAGCATAATTCAGCTTATTTTTAATGACTGTACTTTATAGTCTGATGATGGTTGATATCTATACCGAAACACGTTGCTTTTAAATAAAAGTACAATTGGATTAGGCTGAGTATTGAATATTGTTTGAATACTGTTCGAAAACATTAGAGGACGAATTTTACATATATATATATATATATATATATATATATACAGGGTCCGGCTGAAAAACCTGATGATTTTTAAGTTAAAATAAAATGAAAAGTGTACTATCTTTTTACATGAATTTATTACTAAAATTATCTTTATCTCAAAGCATTTTAATTACAATATTTACTTCCTGAATATAGTGTCTGTAAGGTGGCATCCCTTGTTAACATATTCCCGCAAGCGTTTCTGGATGTTCTACATCACTCGCAGCATGGTGGGAGAAATTGCTGACAATTCATCCCTGATGTTCTGTTTCAAGTCCATCGTTGTCCTTGGTTTCTTTTCGTAGACCTTGCTCTTGAGATATTCTCAGAGGAAGAAGTATTGCGACTAGGAACACTCATTCCGATGAATATGTTAGTGCCGACGAAATATCAACTGAGTCACAACGACAGAATCGTTGTTTTTGAAAATGGTCTCCACAGCGAAACCCCGATGCTCTACAGACCAGCGCTCCATAGCAACTGAAATGCTTTGAGTCTCGCTAGAAGGGCGCTCAAGGACTAATTCCCCACGCCAACGGTTCCATTCACAGCTGTTTTGCCAAATCGTCAGGTATTTCTGCCGGACCTTGTATGTATATATATATATATATATATATATATATATATATATATATATATATATATATATACACACACACACACACACACACACACACACATATACATGTATTTCGAGTCCTAACATTAAGCAGAGTGACTATCGCTCGCAACTCCGAAATTTCAAATTTTGTTGTGGCCGTATCATTGACGGTCAAATAAATCACGCCAAGTTAGGATAACTTGCAGTGGCATACCGCGCATCACAAGTTTTATGATAATCCGTCAGTTACTTCAAGAGTTATTACTGGGGTACAAACACACGGACAGTCATCGATTTCTGTTCCATCAGTAACGCAGGTTACAAGATGATACCCGTGGCCACGATCTCTTTCGAAACAGAACAGTTTTAATCAACAAACCTATCCGCTTACGTGAACAATAGATCCATGAAGACTACGGATGACGTAGCCCAACACAGAAGTTCCGCAAGAGTTAAAAATTTGTGACAATTTCCACTGTACACCCCCCCCCCC
>Ga0268261_10002883_pt1 | contig 12477 bp, 9 predicted proteins | sample TergutNc150P1_FD_190353 | JGI IMG/M metagenome (GOLD analysis project Ga0268261, IMG submission 190353) | Nasutitermes corniger P1 segment gut microbial community from laboratory colony in Florida, USA - Nc150 P1 (SPAdes) (version 2) | ecosystem: Host-associated > Arthropoda: Insects > Digestive... | reverse complement strand
GGGGGGGGGGGGGGGGGATGCAGTAAAGTGACTGTTGTTAAATAAGCCCAACACCATGAAGAAATGTGGGTACACAGAGGTATAATACCTTTACAAATTTTTAACCTCAAGAGCTCATGGAAATGAGTGTTCATTTTGACACCTATCCAATTTACCCCTGGATAAAAGACCTAGCAGTACCCACTGGATGGGAGCTGGGTGGGCCCCACAGACAGTCTGTAGCTTGTAGGAAGAGAAAAAATCACTAGCCGTGCAGGGAATCCACCTCAGGCCTCCAGTCCAACCTTTAGCTAAGTCAGTCATTACTAAAGCTAGCACCACATCGTAAGGGCTTGTTAATAGGTGTATACTTTGCTTAGCAAGTAAATGTGTAGGCCTGGTTTTACATGATTTGTATTTGGAAGGACCAAGATTTGTCTCAGATTTTTATGCAATGAACAAATGTTCAGTATCTGTTGAAGGACTGTGGTTGTTTTGGAGTAGTTAACATTTGTTGGGGTTAGTCTCTTTTACTGATTCTGTCATGTAGTGGGAATGGTAGAAAGATGTGGATATTCCCTATGATGACATAATATTTTTCCTTTCTATTTATGAATATTATCTCACTTCCTGCCACATTTATTTGTAGTTCATTAAATTGTTCAAATGTTTGGGACCTGTCCAACATGTGCCCTGCAAGGTGTATTTTTAGAACTTCATGACTGCACAGTTTTTATTCAAGCCTTGCATATGTTTGTACAATTGATTGTTCGAACTGTTAATTTATTTTAGAAGTATTAATGTTTTGCAGTTGCATGTGTCATGCACACTGTGATGGTTGGGAGTTATGAACTGTCTGTATGTACATCGTGTGCATGAATGCATTTCAAATTAGTAAATGTTGGTCCATATTAGAGTAGAAAATTTAATTCTGTGACTGAATTGTTTTTAGAGACCTGTTTGTAGGTGGGAGAATAACATTAAAATATAGAGGGTGGTGGTTGAATTTATGGCCTGGATTAAACCAAAGTGGGATTAAGGTCTAATAGTTCTTTTGTGAACGCAGCAATAAGTGTGAGATATGAGGTACTCATGGGTTGTAACTATGAAAATGGGTGTGATGTCTTGCAGTATTGTAGGTAGGTACCAGCATACTGGAGGGAGGTTTGATTGATCTGTATTAGTGTTTTGGCAGAACTTTTTTCCTCCATTTTCTGGATAGAAGATGCATAAAATGGTGACATGGAATTAAATTGGTGTAATCAGGAGTACATTAAGTTTCAAACTGTTGAAACTGAGCAGCAATCTTAATTCCCCTGCTGTCTTAAATATTTCTTGTAATGGATAGGGACAAAAAGTTTGCACAGGGCATCCTTTCTCTTATGTGGAAATAAAAACCTGTTTTAAACAATTCCCAATTTCTGATGAGCATTATTTGCTAATTTATTCTGGCCCTGACTGACTGGCCAGTAGGACTCACTGTGTTACTTAAGGGCATTATAGATATTTGAAATTGTACCAAGATCAAAAGACTTCACATCATTACAGAATAGTTCATGGAATTACCAGCACATTTTAATAAACGTTTTCATACATACAGTCATCAGCAAATGGGTTTAGTCTGCTGAAATTATGTTCTATACTGTAATGCTGTTCAGTCATCCTTGATTATATCAGCCTCAGTTACAATGGCCTTGAGTTGTAATGGATATTTTTTCAATCCATGACTGTTCCACTATTCATATTACAGCAAGCTACCTTGTTTATGTCAGTCTCTCACATATTGGTTTTCCGGTTACATCAGATTTTCCCTCCATTCCCCAACAGTTAAGTTTCCTTGGCTGTACCACTGTTGGCAAAATAGTGGACAGCTCACATTAGTTAAAGTGTGTTGCCGGGGTTTAAAAGTTGTGTTCACTCACGTAGGGTTCACTTGTCGCAGAGACGTGATGACTGAATATGGAATGTGATAATAGTCATTACCCAGAGACATCAAGGGAGCTTCCCAGCATGTTGATGCAATTAAATGTGTATCATGAATGTCAAAAGCATAGGTGTTGTAAATATTTCAACCTCAAAAAGCAATTTTTAGTTTCTTTTATCATGGCACACAGGTATATCATATACTTGTTTGGTTAGTTGTTCATTGTAGAAATCCGTATGTCAGGAATGGTTGTCAGTGCAGCATATTACATTCATATGAAACTGTGGTGATGGAGAGCATTGTTGAAAACCATGATAAGAGATTTGGGATTTGTGGGTGGAATTCATGTACATTTTTCTTAAGTAAGCAACATGAAATTATTTTGTTGTATAAGCATTGCCCAGTTGATTTGATTTAATTTAAGGCTTAAAATACTCTTGTGATATCATTGTTGATGCTTCTGCTTTGCAGCCCAAGTTGATGGCCACATGCCAGTCATCAGTAGAACTAATCGGGCATTTGAGTGCCATGTTAATCAGTGAAAGTCATGTGTCTGAAGAATGTGCTCGAGCATCAGAAGTACGTGAGCTCACAGCGCGGTATGATGACCTGGTATCACGAGCTCGAGCCAGAGAACAACGTATACGGGAATCTAAGTGAGTGATTTTGAGTATCTTTGTGTACATACCTTGCTTGTGCTTGTGTACATTCTGCACTGACCCGAGTAACAGCTCATCCTGATGGTTAAGAGTTAGCTGTCATTCTTGTCTTTGTGTTGTACTCTGGCCATGTTGTATTACTTGCTTATGTTACTGTAATAACTTTTCTCTGAAAATATTGTCCATTATTAACTACCTTTGTAAAAGTTTTCTCCTTTCATAATACACATGCAGCAGTTGTTTACAGGTATGTGAAACATGCTTGATAAATATTCATGACATGTAACTACAAAATAGTCACTGATACCTTTATTCTCATTTTTTCAACTAAGATGTCATTTGGTCATGCTGGGTAGTGCTGTTGCACTGACAGAAAATGCTGTGTGCATTTTGCAGTTAACTCTTCAGGTCTAAGCTGCTTAAGCTGCTAGTTAATTGTGTCTTGGTGCTGGATCTGTATTGCTACCAGTTTCCTTTTTCTATGTGGTTTTTCAAGTAAACATGCCTTTTGTCCACAGGTCTTCCTTTGCTGAAGCTTACTATTTTATCTGTGAACAGTTAAGTGACCATAATAATTTATGTTATTATTAAAAGTAAAATCTTATGTTAGAAGTTTAACCCTTTCTACTTGTATGTTGGAATTCAGATAGCATAGTTAGTATAGTGATAAAGCTTTTGGCTGGATGACAGAGGAATGATGGTCAATTCCTTGCATTGCTAAGAAATAGTTTCTCTTCCTGAAAACATCCTGTTTGGCCCCGGAGCCCACTCATGCTCTTTCCCCAGAGGTAAAAAAGGTCATGGCATGAAGCTGACCATTGATCTCTGTGTAATGTTGAAGAAGAATTGATGGAGCTGTCATGGACTCCCTCATATGCCTGCTTAGTGTTCACAGAGACAACTAACTTTACTTTACCACTCATACATGTGGAAGTTCCTTTGTCACAGTATGTTATGTGGGGACTATGAACTTAATGAACTTCAAATCCAGACTTTTGGTTAAGTAGTAATAATGGAGGTAAGGGTTAAACTTCTGATTAAATATACCTCAGTTATAAAACTAAGTCTTGCATGAATATGCAGTATGTATATGTATTTTTTGTATTGCAAGTGCAGAAAATGTGTAAGACAGTAATTAGTAATTAAATATATTTGTGTGATCTAGAAGGACATTTGCACTAGAGGGACCAATTGTTTAATTAAACATAAATTCCACAGTTTGAGGGGGCTACAGAATATGCATCATCAGCATATATGCCCAAGTTTATGTAAGTTTCACTTCAGCAACATAAAATCACACTACCTTTCAGGATGTGAGAATATCATAAATCAGTAATTACTTTTACTTTCTGTGCTTCATAATTCACATGATCTGTAATAATACTAACTTGGAAGGAGGTTTTGTGTGTTATATTTGGCAAGTAGAAATTGGTGTGTGGTTATTTTTATCACTTTGTTAATAAGTTTTCAAATGTTATTCATTTGGCAAGCAAGCAAGCCAATATGGATATTTCTGGCGCACAAATCATGGAGTAGGTCAGTCAGCATTAGTTGTTTCAAGTGATGAGGTGTCCAATTGGAGAGGCTCTAAAGCGGGAGATTGAAGTTTACCTTAGAAAATACAATACTCAGTTAACCATCAAGTATGTTACTGTGCAGTTCGTTGCATAGAAGTTTTAATCTTACTTGGTTTTGTGCTACTGCTAGACTGTTGGAAATCTGTGAAAACATTGATCAACTTTAACCATTTCTGTGCATGCATGTGCAGGCAGGTGTGCTGCTTGGCCGGTTTTTTAATTAGCCATAACTGAGCATACAAAAAACGGTCAGAAGCGCCATCTCTCTTGTTTGCAGTTTTCCATTAGGTTCATACATGCACTGTTCTTAGGGCTGCTGTGTGTACCTGCAAATGTAAGTACAGATAGCAGCCAAATATATTTTGCCATAAGCACTACACTATCAAAGAAAGAACATTGAGGGCAGGACAGCTAATAGAGCTGGATGTTGTATTTTTATGTAAATTTATATTTGTCAGAATAACCTACAGCACAATGATTCTCCTAAGCGTACAGTAGCAGTAACTACATTTATTGTACATTACAGTGAGAGCGCAAGGCTAACATGCCCGTTGTGCTCACGGAGAAATTGGCAGCAGCTGGACAATGATTTGTGGAGGCTGGAGCAATGGCTGCAGTTTGCTGAGGGGACCCAGGGCAGTCAGACTGCGCCACCCACCCACATAGAACAGCTAGAGGACACCATTCAAGATCACAGGGTACATACTGAACATAACAGGTTCATGTGTAGTACTACTTAGTATTTGGGAGATCCCAGGCAGAAATCACATCAATGGAGAGAGGTTGTTCTGACTGAGCTGACTGAATGTTTGCCATTCATTCAGCAAATCTTAGAACATCACCTTAAATTGTGCCATGACTTCTTACTTCCACATCCTTTTAGATTCATTACTCACTGATTATTTGGTCATTCGATGCTGTAGTATAATCTGAACTACTGGCTGCATTGTTAAATGCACAATAAATGTATACTTCACAAAGTTTTTGTAGTTCATGGGCCTTAACTAGAAGTTGAAATAACTTCATGTCTCTAGACTTGTTTATTAACACCATCCTAAGGCAGTGTTAATTTCCTTTCAACAAGCATTGTTTATGTATGGCTGCCACATGTTTCAACCACATGAGGCCATCATCAGGGGCGTTATTATTTCAGTAAACATCATGAAACTTCTACACAACGTTTCCCAATGAACCATGGAGAGGAAAAATAAACACTGGAAAAGACTAGTCATGGGAAAGCATTGCAGTGTGTCAGAAACACAAGAAAGAACAGAATTGTAGTTTTTCACTTAGGCCTACCAGAGTAACTAATATGTAAAAAGTTAGTTTTTACCTGTGCACAGCTTACTATTTTCCAAAGGAATCTGTAATTATCAGCTGTTCACTTGAAGCATTACATTTTAGACAGAACAGTGCCAGTTTTCTGTCCATTACATTTACTAATGCTGTGCACATAAAATATGTAACAGTTTTATAAGCAGTGTATGTGCTTTGGAAAAATTTGGCACTGATCAAGGTCATGTTCATCTGTACATCTTCCTTACCCACATAGTCATCACATAACTTGTGGATCCTGGGCAAGTGACACATCGCAAGCTAGTTGTCCACAAAACTGAAATCGACATCCTTGGGACCACCCAAATCCAGTTCTCATCTAAAGCATTGTCATCGCCAAAATCAGTCATCTTCATCATCATCATTCTTACTGGAGTGTTAGTCCAGCTTCTGTGTTTAAGTTGACATATGTAGTCAAAGAGACAAAAGCAGTTTGTGATTGTTGTTAGTGTTACTTGTTGCCAAGCCACTGCTGTGAAAAGTACTGCCAGCATAATGTTTATTTTGTTTCTTGTCCCCCAAGTCCATCAAGCACACGGGTTTTAGTATAGGTGCATCCTGTAAAACTGTTTGAAGCATGTCAATGATTCCTAACTTGCATACCTGTAGAGGCATTGGAGCACCCTTAAAAACGATCTGAAAGTGGTTGTGATCATCCGCGCCTTTTATTTGCATGTAATTTTACAGGAAACGTTTCTCCATTTTTAAAAGAACAGGTTCACCCAGGTTTGGCACCCGTTTTCATTGCCATTACTGCTTGCACATGGTAGTACCATTACCCTGTCTTGGGCATTTTCATCCTGTGCAGGGCTGTCCTCCAATGTCAATGTCTGTGTTCTACGTAGTATACAGTCGTATTCTAAAACTTGTGTCTGACATTCTTGCCATTTGACTGACATTTTGCTGCTGGGTGGTGACGTTTCATAACTATGGTTACAACTATAGTGGAATTAACAGGTTAGTCAGGTTAGAGCAACTGAACAATCACAATCATTGTACTTTTGTTCCACACTTTGTTGATGTATGGTGCTGCCATTCCTTCCAAAACATAACGTTACTGTCACTATTCCCCCCCACCACAAATTTGCTCATTCTTGGAATATTGTGGGTCAGAACTGGGAATTCTAAATAATTGATGTGGGAAAATGACACTATAAGGAGTGATGCATTAAGTGTAATAATTCATCGTTTATTTGCAAATTTTCTCATGATGGAAAAATGAACAATTAATTGCAGGAAAACGCATATGAGAACGATGGTACAGGTTTCACTGTATATCAGCATTCATTGATGTTAAAAACTGTTACACATAATAGCATTACTGCTGTAAGTGTAAAAGCTTCTGTAAATAATTTTTAAATGTAATTTCTGTACAATGTGGGCACTCAGTAGCAGTAGCAAAATGCCCTCAGTACATAAACATACAAGGCTTGTGAATTGTACAGCATTGCAAGACATTATTTGGTGACAGTGTATACTTAACACCCGTTACCTGTTATTCGCTCACTTACTACGTTGTCTGTAGATGAGATACAACAGAACATATGCTTGGGAGAGGGTTTCACAGACATGGATGAAAAAAGTTTACATTTCATTCCCACAGAAGGTTACTTTGTGAGGGTGTTTGTGCAGTTTCGTACTCAGTTAGGGAAGAACACTGCTGATATGTATTTTATACACCACGTTGAATACCTGTAATAAGTGACATTCTGTTCCTCTATGAATAGGAATTCCTGATGGACCTGGAGAGTCACAAGAATATTGTGGTCTCTTTAAATATTGTGGGGACACATCTTGCTGACCACACTGAAGATGTAGAAAGAGCAGAACAACTCCGTACACGTCTTGTGACAACAAACAGTCGATGGGATGCAGTGTGTCGTGCAGCTGCTGCCTGGCAAACCAAACTACAGACTGCTCTTATGGAGGTAATGTCTTCTACTATCAACACTGGGGTGCACTGAAGAAATTGAGTGTGCACTGTGGCAAACCCAGGGGAGTGGGGATGATGCGATAAATTTTGGCCGCACGCAGTGTCATGGATAGTTGATACAGATGAAGAACATTTTCAACAGATGTTGATGAACAAAGACAGTACAGTGCCTTACTGCATTGTCATTTCTCTGGGCCCCTCTTCTGTTAAATGTAATTCCCTATAAAACATTTGTACCTGCTGCGATGTATGGTATGACATGTAAGGCAGGGATGTTAACATTGATCTCTCACTTATACATGTTACGAGCTCAACAATACACTAAAACCAAACCAGAAGTGATGTGCATAAGAAGGTTGTTATTAGCAAATAGAACTGTTTGCCCTTTACTATAAATATTGAAATTACGATTATTGCAACCTATGCAAGTTCTTTACTCATAAACCTATAAGTCAGTCTGCATAATGAATAGGAGGAACAGGATGTAACCACGTGTATTTAGTATTGTGCATTTGCAATAAGCATTTTTCATATAAAGGTTTTTGTATATTATTGATCTTTACTGACTTTCTTTTTATTGTGTTTAATTCTGTCTTTCAGAATGCTGAATTCCACCAGATTATTGAAGAACTAGTAACATGGCTTGAAAAGACTGAAAATGTCATTCGGCAAGCAGAACCGGTTGATCTAACAGATAAACTTGAAGTTATAGAAGCAAAATATACTAAATTCCGGGTAAGTAGTTCAATTAGAATACTTTACAAAGCTGTATTTATTTGTATCCTTCTTAATACATGCTCATGTCAATATCTAAAGCATTACAGTTTTTTCCACCGGTGTATTGGGAGGACATTCCAGAGTTTCTGTTTTTATATGAAGCTATTGAATTAACATTACTAATTATGCTGACAGGAACTGAGAAGTGATTTGGAACGATGTGAACCGAGAGTCATGTCTCTCCAAGAGGCAGCTGACCAACTTCTTAGAAGATCTGAAGGCCCAGAAAGTGCTAGCACTACTTGGTCTCGCCTCACAGAGCTGCGACTGAAGCTACAGTCATTACGTCGCCTTACGGGTGTCTATATCCTCAAGTTGGGTGCAGTTCTGGGGAAGGACACATCTGAACTAGGGATGTCGATAGCAACGGTGTCCACCAGTGGGCGCAGTACTGCTGCTGCTTCACTTATGAGCCTTTCACAAGAGGTAAGTAAATGACAGTTCTGTCTATTGCATTTCAACAGGATTAGTACTAAAAGTATTCCAGTATTTAATGTTGTATATCTTATGGGTACTGTGAAAGTTGGCTGAGAGGAAAGTGAGTGTACTAATATAGGTTAGTTTATTAATTTACATCACTGACTCATCATGTTTCTTTTTAACTCTTTCTTTTCATCAGTTTGTAGGAGATGCAACACAAAGAATATTGAGGTTAAGTTCTTAAAGATTTGTAGGTGGCATTTTAAGAAGTAAATGAATTAAAATGCATACAGCCCATTGCACTTCAATTGTGACAGTAAAGGGCCAAGCCAGACACAGGTGATGGTCAAAGCCTATGTTTTACAATTTGATTTGGCCATGGAACCAATTTGTTCTGGGCAGATTTTTCTGGAACCCATTATAGACATTTGTGTAGATGAAGCCAGACAAATGTAATATAAAATATAATAAAGAAATTTTAAACTCTGATTTGAGATAGCATATTAATTGTACATTCAGAGAAACCCTGTTGATTCATCTCTGGAAAATTACCAAATTTGGCGTATACATCCGGAAAATGTTCTACGAGGTTAAGCCTGAAAAACATATTATTTTGTAATTCTGTATTTTACATTCCCCTTACTCGACTGTTACTGTATATAAACTCAAATGATCCACAGCAATCTTGCCACCACAGTTCCATAAGTAAATTTTGTACTGTATATTCTGCTGCTTTTGCCTTTTACTGGCTAAGTTTTTCACTTGCAGACTATAGAGTACCTTGTCTTAAATTTAAAGTTGACACAAATGCAAAATCAAATTTTTTTTTCACAAGGAAAATTTCAAGTAGCATCTACCATGTTTATTATATCTACCTTTATTTTTGAACTGAGAGCAACATATGTTTTAGCCCAGTTTTTGATACAGTCGCCATGCCAATTATGTATTGAGCAATTAATTGCCCTAGAGCAGGGGGTCCCAAACATTTCTGCTTGTGTACCCCTTCTGTCTTTGAAAAATAACTGCAGATCCTCATATCCTTGTTCACATAAATACAGAGTGTCTGGATGATAGGTATCCAAAATTAAAAATTTATATCTCAGAACTGATTTTATTATGCTGTGAATACATACCAGTAGCATTAGTAACAATGGTTTGCATGATTTGACCTTAATTAAAAGGATTGCCATTTGCTTCGTGGGTACAGAAGTTTCTGAGGTACGTATTCTAACTAGGTCATGTGAAATAAAGATGTTGCCAATTAAAGATGTCCCACAGTTATTTTTAACAAAACATTGTTTATGTAATTAACCCATTGGCATACTACTTTTTATAACACATGGCGCACTTATAAATGCTAATTTTTAGGCGAAAATGGCAATTTTGTACATTTATATTTTATTCATGCAAAATTAATTTTTATTGACTTCAATACATACCCCTGTTGTGCTGTGATGTTGGGTTGGTCTCTGAATTGCGTCTCACAGCCGGCTGTGTGTTAATGGACCTAGCGAGCCTGGCCGTCTCACAGACATCTGTGTATGCCAGTGGGTTAAAAAAGTAGTTAACTTCAAAGTAGCCATTACAAATAGTATGGAGCACACTTTGGGAACCACTGATATAGAGGAGGAAAACTATACACACACAAGCAATTTGAAGTGAACACACAAAGTTTATAAATTTTGCACAAAAAATATTTCATGTGTTTGACACTGAAGTAAATGGTTATAGTCACATCATCAAGCCCAGGTTGACCAGCGTGTAAATTATATACAGTTAAAGTTACACTAACAGTTGTAATATTAACCTTTAGAGTCTGTGTGTCCCAGGCATAGGATGGCATTTAAGACCCCACCTGGCTCCAGTGCCCTATGCATTGGACAGCCAGAGCCCATGCCATTTAAATATTCTCTCTCAGCACCATGAAAACATACAGAGAAATTAAGTATTTCTTCACTCATTCTTTAACTACGCAATAAATATAAATTTGGCAAGCTTCACGGGCTGGCTACTTTACTCCCGGGAAAGAACCCATTGAATAAGAGTGTTTAATAAGAGTCTGGATGATGTGGCTAGCTATGTTCTTTATTTTTCATCGGTTATTACAATCTGGCATGTGTTTTACTGCCAGCTGAAGTGCTGAGTGTGTTCGCAAAAATCTGACAGGTTTCTGAGTGTCCATTCCCGCAATTAACCGTGAAAATTCAATGTAATGTGGCTTCTATTTTAAAGGCAGAGTTTTACTGCCGACTTACAAAACACCAGGCTTGGTATGCAGTGAGAAGGTATGGTAGCACATATAGAAGGGGCCAAAAGTCGCTTCGCACCATGGCAGCATTCATCAGGAACATCCCTCAGACTGAATTGTTAACACATTTTTTCAAAAAGATAAAGCGTGTATGTGCATCTGTACAAGCACATGGGTGGCCCTTTCTAACATTTGTCTAACTACAGTAAATATGACAAATGTATTCTATTATAAAATATCTGAATATGCTGTGGGGGCAGGGACTGGATAGATCTGGCTCAGGATAGGGGCAGGTGGTGGGCACTTGTGAATGCAGTAATGAACCTTTGGGTTCCTTAAAAGGCGAGGAATTTCTTAATTACTTGAGAACTGGTTTGCTGTGTTCCGTGGAGTAAGAATTGTCTTAATATACGCTTTGTCCACAGTAGGTACCATTACTTTTGACTCACCCTGTGTAAGAGGTGTAGGCAGCTGACAAACTTGTTTTTACATAGAGCACATAGTGTTTAACCTTTAAGAACCGTGCGTCCTGTGTATAGGACGGGCATACCTCTACCCTCCAAATGTTGCATTTTATACATTTTTTCAACAAATATAAGTACTGAGTATTGTAACATGCTGCACACACTCCATTTTTCTCTTCAGAATGCCGTTTATTTCATAATGCTACCTTTTTTGGCTCCTGTATTATTCACATTTTACATACAGGATGTGCTAAAATTTAAATGTAAATTTAAGGGTTTTAAGTCCATGTATCATTGTACAATTCAAATAAATCACCAAACTGATGCAACAGTTTTTCAGTTTATTATCCTGATGTTTGTTTACAGCACAACATGTTTGGGGCGTTTTCCCGCCCATCATCAGGAGCTCAATGACTGCGGTGGCAGTCTCTGGTTTTACCTTTGTATCGTGGTGACAGTCGTGCTGTGTTCGTGGTTGGGCCGGCCGGACCACGAACACAGCACGACTATCACCACGATACGAAGGTAAAGCCAGAGACTGCCACCGCAGTCATTGAGCTCCTGATGATGGGCGGGAAAACCCCCCAAACATGTTGAGCTGTAAACCAACATCAGGATAATAAACTGAAAAATTGTTGCATCAGGTTGGTGATTTATTTGAATTAAATGTAAAACTCCGGTGGCAAAAGGTTAAACTAACTGAAAGAAGGTGTGAGAGTTACTAATAATCAGTGTTTATCTTTTCTGGGTATTGCACTGTGTCACACACATCCCCCTCCACCACTGCACCACTGCTGAAAGATTTGAGTTACAATGAACTAAACCCAAAGTGTCTTTATGCTGATACAACAGCAAACAAAAATGTTTTTTATTAACCCTTAAAAGCCCGAATTAAATCCCATCTGCTATTTGCTGTTATTATTAGGAGCTCACCATTTTCTCCACGTTAGCAGGATAAGGGTTAAATCATTAACCTTTAGGCGACTAATGTCATATATATATGGAGCACCCATTCTTGATGTTTCTAGATCACGCACGACGACGCAGCACAGTCGGTAGGACTCCTCTGGACGAGTGATCAGCTCGTCGCAGAGACCTCTACCTGACAACACACGACACTCACAACAGACAAATATCCATGCCCCCGGTGGGATTCGAACC